>OGGZ01002308.1_pt1 | contig 13348 bp, 9 predicted proteins | sample 1571371 | NCBI WGS metagenome assembly OGGZ01 (sample SAMEA2582025, study PRJEB24529) | metagenome | biome: Human gut stool | place: China | collected 2011
GCGCAGTCCTTTTACTGATGATCGGAGTTGTATTCTTACAGACATTTTGCAGATTTGTTATATTTAAGAGCCTGACATGGTCGGAGGAACTTTCCAGATATCTGTTTGTGGCATTGATCGTTCTTGGAATCAACCTCGCGGCGACAGATCACCTGTTTGTCCGCATTGAGCTGATCGACGGATACCTGAAGGGAAAGGCACAGTATGTTATGGATGTGATCCGGAAAGGAATCGCCATTTATGTTAGTTTGATTCTTATGTATAGCGGCTACGGGCTTATTGAGATCGGTGGATATCAGATCAGCCCGGCAATGGGAATTCCAATGAGCCTGCTTTACGGGATCATGTTTATCGGATTTATTATGAATTTCCTCGCATTGATCGTAGATACCTGGGAGGAATTTGGAAAAGAGAAGGAGGTAGGCTGATGCAGACTGCAGCTATTGCTTTGATCGTTGTCCTGCTTGTCGGCATGGCATGCGGACTTGAAATTACATGGGCATTGGGGTTATCATGTATTGTAGCGGTTCTTCTTGACCCGAAGCTTACATTTGTAGTGATCGCACAGAGAATTTTCGCAAACTCCAACAGCTTCTCAATGCTGGCGATCCCGGCATTCATGCTCGCCGGTGACGTTATGTCAAAGGGCGGACTTTCCAAACGTCTCGTTGCCTTTGCAGATTCCCTCGTCGGCTGGATCTCCGGTGGAATCTCCCTGGTATCCATCGTTGCCTGCACATTCTTTGCAGCAATTTCCGGTTCCTCTGTTGCTACAACAGCGGCTATCGGCGGACTGATGTACCCGGAGATGGTAAAGCGCGGCTATCCGGAATCTTATGCGGCAGCTGTTCAGGCGATCGGAGGAACACTTGGAATCGTAATTCCGCCGAGTATCGTGCTCGTTATTTACGGTAATATCACAGGAACAGACGTAGGCGCACTCTTAATGGCCGGTATTCTTCCAGGTGTTGTCTGCAGCATTTTTCTTTGCCTCTATGCTTACTACAAAGCAAAGAAATGCGGATTCCCGAAATCCGACAAGTTTTCCTTCAAGAGATTTCTTGTTTCCTTTAAAGACGCAGTATGGGCGCTGATCATGCCGGTCATCATTCTCGGAGGTATTTACGCCGGAATCTTTACACCGACAGAGTCCGCAGTTGTTGCCGTTGTTTATGGTCTGATCGTATGCCTCGCTGTTTATCGCGAGATCAGCATGAAGACGATCTGGGAGATCGTTGAGAATACAGCAGAAGGAACTGCAAACCTGATGATCCTTGTTGTGACAGCGCAGATGTTTGGCTGGCTGATCTCTTATTATCAGATCCCGCAGGCAGTGACGAACTTCATGCTCGCATTTGTCTCTAATAAATATATGTTCTGGGCGATCATCATCATCCTTCTGACGATCTGCGGCATGTTCCTGGAAGTTGGAGCAACAAACCTGATCCTCGGCCCGATCCTTGCGCCGATCGCTGTTGCATTTGGAATCGATCCGGTACAGTTCGGACTTGTCTTCGTATTTCTTCTTGCAATGGGACAGGCGACACCGCCTTTCGGAACCTGTATGTTTGTGGCATGCGGAATCAGCAAACAGTCCGTTGGTCAGGTGTCAAAGCATCTGGTTCCGTTCGTTGTAGTAGAGATCCTCTGCGGAATCTTATTTGCACTTGTTCCGGGAATTTCACTGCTGCTCCCGTCGATCATAGGGTAACATGGAATAAACCGGTTATAGATAAAACAAAGCTTTTCAGAAAAAGGAGAATGAATTATGGCTGAAATGATGAAAGAAGTCGTTGTTGTAGAACCGCATAAATATGAGGTGCGTGAGGTTGAGATTCCGGAACTTGCAAACGAGGATGAAGTCCTTATCCAGATGAAATCCGCAGGTGTATGCGGAAGTGACCATCACATCTGGCATGGCTCCAATCCGTGCTCTACATATCCGAGAATTCCGGGACATGAGAACGCCGGTGTGATCGCAAAGATCGGTAAAAACGTGAAAAATGTGAAGGTGGGTGACCATGTTATCGTGGATCTTCTCTCCTCCTGCGGAACCTGTTACCAGTGTACGCATGGAAGAAAGAACGTGTGCGAGCATGTAAAAGTAAGAGGTTCCGGAGCAGACGGCGGCTGGAGAGAGTATTTCACAGCGCCGGCAAAAGAAGTATACAAGATTTCCGATTCTGTCAAGTGGGAAGATGCGGCACTTGTTGAGCCGTTTGCAATCGGTTCCCACTGCACAGGACGCGGTCGTGTGGTCGAAGATGATGTTGTATTTATCCTTGGTACAGGAACGATCGGTTCCATTATTTTACAGACATGTAAGGCAAAGGGCTGCAAGACCGTGATTTGCTGTGATATCAGCGATTCTTCCCTTGAGCGCGCAAAAGAATACGGCGCTGACTATGTGATCAATTCCAAGACTCAGGATGTTGTTGCGGAGATCCAGAAGATCACAGACGGACATGGCTGCACCGTAGCGTTTGACTCTGCATGCTTCCCGGGTTCCCTGACGATGTGCCTGCAGCCGGGGATCCTCTGCAACGCGGGCCGTATGGTACCGATGGGATTCTGTACAGAAAAAGAGGGAATCACACAGGCGATGATCAATCAGAGAGAGCTTGACATCATTGGCTCCAGGATGTCTCAGGATGCGTTCGAGCCGACGATCGCAAGAATGGAAAAGGGTGAGTATATCACCGAAGGCATCGCAACAACATTCATCAAATTCAGCGAGATCGACAAGGTCTTCCATCTGATGGATCATCCGGACGAGTCCGCGAAGAAGATGGTAATCCTGTTTGACTAAGAGAAATCTGAGAGGAGAATATGATCATGGAATTATTTAATATTGAAGGAAAAAAAGCGATCGTAACAGGCGGAACAAGAGGACTTGGTTATGGAATGGCAGAAGGTCTGATGGAGGCAGGATGTGAGGTCGTGATCGTTGGAACTTCCGATAAGGTCTATGATGTGGCAAAAGGATTCTGCGACCGCGGCTTCAAGTGCCACGGTGTAAAAGCAGATTTCAGCAAGCGGGAGCAGGTATATCAGGGATTCAATGACTGTGTGGCTGCACTTGGAGGCGATCTTGACATTATTGTAAACGCACATGGTATCCAGAGACGTCATAGCGCGGAAGTATTCCCGATCGAAGAGTGGGATGAAGTTCTCAATGTAAACTTAAATTCTGTATTCATTCTTTGCCAGGAAGCTGCAAAGATCATGTTGAAGAAGGGATATGGAAAGATCATCAACATCGCATCTATGGTATCCTGGTTTGGCGGACAGACTGTTCCGGCTTACACAGCAGCAAAGGGCGGCGTGACACAGCTCACCAAGGAACTCAGCAATGACTGGATTGCAAGAGGCGTCAACGTCAATGCGATCGCGCCGGGTTATATGGCAACAGAGATGAACTCCGCGCTGCTTGATCCGAAGAATCCAAGATATCAGCAGATCACCGAGCGTATTCCGGCAAATCGTTGGGGTACTGGCGATGACATGAAGGGTGCCTGCATCTTCCTCGCATCCCACGCCAGCGACTATCTGGGCGGAGCGATCATCCCGGTAGACGGCGGATATCTTGTAAAATAACATAGGTGCAAATGAAAATGCCGTCCGGAAAGTCCCCGGGCGGTATTTTTTTGCAGGCACAATCTTATCTATGAATTTGTCTAAAAATTAACGTTAAACAAAAGATTATTAAGCAAAATACATAAAACACTTGATTTGTTTAATGAACACATGATAGAATCGACAATATGTTAAGAAACAAATTCAATAAGCCATAGAGGGGAAAGCAGACATGCCTGCGTGAGCAGGTGTGACCGATGAAAAAAGATTGCAGAGGAGAGGATCATATGAGCAGATTGGAGATCATGTCCCCGACCCGCGCGCGGATCGTGATGGAGGGACTTTATAAAGATCTGGAGAGAAGAATCGAGTCAAGCCCGCCGGGGCTCTGTCCGGTTGATATGGCGAGAGCATTTCTGGAGCTGTGCCATGCGCAGACCTGCGGAAAGTGTGTGCCGTGCCGGATCGGTCTCGGACAGTTAAACCAGCTGATCCGGGATGTGTTAAACGGAAAAGCGACGATGGACACGCTGGATCTTATGGAAAAGACAGCGCTTTCCATCATGGACTCCGCGGACTGTGCCATCGGCTATGAGGCGGCGAATATGGTCTATAAGGGACTCATCGGCTACCGCGATGACTATGTGGAGCATATCAGGAACGGACGCTGTACCTGTACCTACAACCAGCCGGTTCCCTGTGTCGCGATCTGTCCGGCCCATGTGGACATTCCGGGTTATGTGGCGCTCGTGGAAGAAGGAAGATATGCCGATGCGATTCGCCTGATCCGCAAGGACAACCCGTTCCCAACGACCTGCGGTTTTATCTGTGAGCATCCCTGCGAGGCGAGATGCCGGAGAAACATGGTCGACGATGCGGTCAATATCCGGGGACTGAAACGGTTCGCGGCAGATTACGCGGGTGTTGTGGATCCGCCGGAATGTGCCCCGTCGACCGGGAAAAAGGTCGCTGTCCTCGGCGGCGGTCCGGGAGGTTTAAGTGCTGCTTACTACTTACAGCTCATGGGACATCAGACGACCGTGTACGAGATGCTTCCAAAACTTGGCGGTATGCTGCGGTACGGGATCCCGAACTATCGTCTCCCGAAAGATCGGCTGGATGACGATATCAACGCGATCTTAAAGACCGGCGTGGAAGTAAAATATGGCTTAAAGATCGGTGTGGACATCACGATCCAGGAACTCCGGGAACAGTATGACGCGGTGCTCATCACGATCGGCGCCAGCACGGATAAGAAGCTCGGACTTCCGGGTGAGGACGCGGACGGCGTGCTCTCCGCAGTACAGTTCTTAAGAAGTGTTGGAAAAGACGAGATCATCGATCTGACCGGAAAAGAAGTCGTTGTCATCGGCGGCGGAAATGTGTCCATGGATGCGGTCCGAACGGCGAAGAGACTGGGTGCGAAGAAAGTCAGCATTTTATATAGAAGACGAAGAAACGATATGACAGCGCTGCCGGGTGAGATCGAGGGGGCTGTCGCTGAAGGTATCGAGATCGTGACCTTAAAGGCCCCGGCGTCCCTGGATGTCGGCGAGGATCACAAGATTCACGGCATCTACGCGACCCCGCAGATGATCAGTGCGATCAAGGATGGACGTGCCAGCGTGAAGCCGACAGGCGAGCCGGATGTCTACATCCCATGCGACATCCTCATCAAGGCCATCGGACAGGATATCGAGTCCGGACATTTCGAGAAGGCCGGGATTCCGGTATCCCGCGGCAAGATCGTCACCTTAAAGAGCGGCGCTTTTGAGAACATGCCTGGCGTATTCGCGGGCGGCGACTGCTCCAGCGGTCCGGCTTCCGTCATTAAAGCCATCGCGGCGGCGAAGGTCGTTGCGGCGAACATCGATGAATACCTCGGCTACCACCACGAGATCACCAGCGGTGTGGAGATCCCGGAGGCGAGCCTGAAAGACAAGACCCCGTGCGGACGCGTGAACTTAACGGAACGTGATGCCTGCGAGCGTGTCTGCGATTTCAACGCAGTGGAGAACTGCATGACCGAGAAGGAGGCGAAGCAGGAAGCCGGACGGTGCCTGCGCTGCGACCATTTCGGATACGGAATCTTTAAAGGAGGCAGGAGTACATTATGGTAAATATGATCATCGACGGAAAACATGTTTCGGCAGAGGAAAATATCACGATCATGGAAGCTGCTGAGAGAAACGGGATCCCGATCCCGAAGCTCTGTTACTTAAAGGGGATCAACGAGATCGCGGCCTGCAGAGTCTGCGTCGTGGAGCTGGAAGGAAAAGAGAAGCTGATCACATCCTGCAACAATGTTGTGAAGGACGGCATGGTGATCTACACCAACAGCCCGAAGGTCAGAAATCATAGAAGAAATACGGTACAGTTATTATTATCCCAGCATGATAACCGGTGCGTTGTCTGTCCGAGAAACGGGAACTGCCAGTTACAGCAGGTTGCCTGCGACCTGAACATTCTGGACATTCCGTTCAGGCAGGAACCGGAATATCAGCCGTGGGATAAGGATTTCCCGCTGATCCGCAATTCCGCGAAGTGCATCAAGTGCATGCGCTGCGTGCAGGTCTGCGACAAGATCCAGGGACTGGGAATCTGGGATGTGGAGGGAACCGGCTCCAGAACGACCGTGAATGTGGCGGGACATAAGACGATCCGGGAAGCTGACTGTGCTCTCTGCGGTCAGTGTATCACCCACTGTCCGGTTGGCGCGCTCTCAGAGAGAGATGATACGGAGAAGGTCTGGGATGCAATCGAGAATAAGGATAAGATCGTGGTGGCCCAGGTTGCCCCTGCGGTGCGCGCGGCCTGGGGCGAGGAGCTCGGACTTACGGACGAGGACGCGCCGGTGGGCAAGATTTTTGATGCTTTAAAACGCATGGGCGTGGACTACGCCTTTGATACAGTATTCTCTGCGGATCTCACGATCATGGAGGAGAGCACGGAGTTTATAAAACGGTTTACGAGCGGCGAGCTGAAGGAGAGGCCGATGTTCACGTCCTGCTGCCCCGGCTGGGTGCGCTTCGCAAAGACACAGTTCCCGTATATGGTGAACTATCTCTCCACCGCAAAATCTCCGCAGCAGATGTTCGGCGCTGTCATGAAGACATATTTCGCAGAAAAGCTTGGTGTTTCTACGGATCAGATCTTTACGCTGTCCATTATGCCGTGTGTGGCAAAGAAAGGCGAGCGGGAGATGGATCTCTTCTACGGCGAGTATGCCGGACATGATGTGGATGCGGTGCTCACGACGCGGGAACTTGTGAAGATGATCCGCTCCGCCCATATCCGCCCGGATACCTTAGTGGAGATCCCTGGCGACAGCCCGATGCACGCGGGAACCGGCGCGGGCGTGATCTTCGGAGCGACCGGCGGCGTTATGGAGGCGGCTCTCCGCACCGCGTATTTTGCCTTAAAAGGCGAGAATCCTCCAGCAGACGCTTTTAAAGCGGTCCGCAGCGGAGGTTTTCAGGAGAATGCCGGAGTTCAGGAAGCGGAATTTGCCATCGGTGACATCAAACTCCGCACAGCAGCGGTCAGCGGACTCGGAAACACGAGAAGACTTTTACAGCAGATCGAGCGCGGCGAGGTCCACTACGATTTCGTGGAAGTCATGGCCTGCCCGGGCGGCTGTGTCGGCGGAGGCGGACAGCCGATCCACGATGGTGAGGAGCTGGCGTTTGCGAGAGGCAGAAAGCTCTATGCGCTGGACGCAAAAGCTGATATCCGCTACTCTCATGAGAACCCGGATATCAGGGAGATCTACAGCGATTTCTTTGGAAAGCCGATGTCCCATAAGGCGCATATGCTGCTGCATACGGAGCATTGGAAAAATAATTAAAGTGTCAGTTAAATTACGGATACAGGAAAAGCACGCAGATGCAGGAATGAAAAAACAATTGATTTTATGTCGAAAATTCAAGTTGAATGTCTGTGAAGGATAGTTACTGTAAACGCAAGTGTACGTGCTTCCTGAAAAGGATTGCATGAATTCTAAAAATATGGTAATCTATGGATAGATGTATTCCATGAAGCGGAATGCACAAGGGAGGAGCGCAAAAGCGCAAATTCCGCACGATTCGGACGGTACATCAGGGGGTATCTGCCGGAGTATGAAAAACGAGTATAGGATATAAAAGAATCTGCCGCTAACGGCTGTGATCATGGACTGAATGGGTGTCATGATGGAGCTGCTGGCGGCAGATTCTTGTCATAACTGCCCCTTGCACTGGACGTTCAAAACTGATAAAATGTAGAAATCAGGGGACTTTGGAAAAAGGCCCCTTAAATGCGTTACGGTTTTGAAAAATCAGATTCTGCATTGACCGCGGCAGGGAAGACATGGCGGCCAGCGGAAATTCGAAAAGGAGATAAAAATGTTAATTATAGCAGGTCTCGGAAACCCGGGAAAGGAATATGAAAATACAAGACATAATGCGGGCTTTATGGTGATGGACGCTCTGGCGGAGAAGATTGGGGCGGATATCTCGGAGAAAAAGCATAAGGCGCTCTGTGGGAAGGGCGTCATCGGCGGGGAGAAGGTCATTCTCATGAAGCCGCAGACCTATATGAATTCCAGCGGGGAGAGCATCCGCGCAGCGGCAGATTATTATAAGGTAGATCCAGAGGATATCCTGATTGTGTACGACGATATCAGCTTGGCACCGGGACAGTTACGGATCCGCGCGAAGGGAAGCGCGGGCGGACATAACGGAATCAAGAGTATCATCGCTCATCTTGGGACACAAGAATTTCCGCGGGTGAAGGTCGGAGTCGGCGAGAAGCCGTCCCGAATGGACCTCGCGGACTATGTGCTGGGGCATTTCTCAAAGGAAGAACAGGCAACGATGGATGACGCAGTGAAGGAAGCGGCGGAAGCGGTGTGCGAGATCGTGAACGTGGGGATCGCGCAGGCGATGAATGATCATAACCGCAAGAAGGAAGAGAAGTAAAAAAACAGGAGGAACCATGGCTGAAGTTTTTGCAAATCCGCTCGTAGATCTGGCGGAGTATACTGATATGAAGCAGGATCTGGACCAGGGGAAAGGCCCGGTCCAGATCAGCGGCGTGACGGATTCCCAGAAAGTCCATGTGATGCATGAACTCTCAAAGGACAATCCGTGGCGGCTCGTTGTGACCTATGACGATACCCGCGCGAAGGAGATCTTCGATGATTTCAGCTATTTTGAGCCGAATACCTGGCTGTATCCGGCAAGGGATCTTCTGTTTTACAGCTCGGATATCCACGGAAATCTTCTGACAAGACAGAGAATGCAGGTTTTTAAGCATTTGTTGGAAGATGAAGGCGGAGTTGTTGTGACAACGGTGGATGGTCTGATGGACCATCTTCTGCCGCTTTCCATGATCAAAGAAAGCTGCCTGAATATCATGGTGGGGCAGACGCTTGATATGGAGGAGATCAAGCATCTTCTCACCGGCATGGGCTATGAGCGCATGGGACAGGTGGATGGCATGGGACAGTTTTCTGTCCGTGGAGGAATTTTAGATGTGTTCCCACTGACGGAGGAGGTTCCGGTCCGGATCGAGCTCTGGGGCGACGAGGTGGATTCCATCCGTTCCTTTGATGCCGAGAGCCAGCGGTCGATCCAGCAGATGGACGAAGTTACGATCTATCCGGCGGCGGAGCTGATCCTCACGAAGGAACATATCGAAGAGGGAATTTTGTGCCTGGAAGCCGACGAGAAAAAGCAGGAAAAAGCGTTCCGGGACCAGAAAAAGCCGGAGGAGGCCCAGCGGATCCGGCGGGCTGTCGGGGAGCTTGTGGAATCCTTAAAGGAGGGCTTTGATGTCCAGACGCTGGACGCGTATATTCGGTATTTCTGTCAGGATACGGTTTCATTTCTTGACTATATGAAAGAAGTGGGCGCTAAGGTCACTTTGGTGTCTTCTGGGGCAGCCGGAAAAACAGCCGAAAAGAAACCGGCATCTGGTCTCGCGTTGATTTTAGACGAGCCCCAGCGCATGAAGGAAAAAGCCGAGACCGTTGAGACGGAGTTCCGCGAGAGCATGTCCCACCGTCTGGAGCAGGGCTATATTCTGCCGGGGCAGGCGGACCTCTTATTCGCTTCAAAGACAGTGCTGGCGGAGTGCCATACGCCTCACTCGATCTTCATGACAGGTCTCGACCAGCGTCTTCCGGGAATGACTGTAAAGGCGAAATACAGCCTGACCGGAAAGAACTTAAACTCCTATCAGAACAGCTTCGAGATCCTGATCAAGGATCTCACAAAATGGAAAAAGGACGGTTACCGCGTTGTTCTCCTTTCCGCGTCAAGAACCAGGGCGAGTCGCCTTGCGGGGGATTTAAGAGAGTATGATCTCCGTGCCTTCTGCCCGGAGGATGCGGGGCGCCCGGTGGCTCCGGGGGAGATCCTGGTCACTTACGGAAAGCTCCATAAGGGCTTTGAATACCCGCTGATCAAATTTGTCGTCATCACCGAGGGCGATATGTTTGGCGTGGAAAAACGGAAGAAGAAGCGGAAAAAGTACAATTACGAGGGAAAGAAGATCAGCAGCTTCTCCGAACTTTCTGTCGGCGACTACGTGGTGCATGAGAGCCATGGTCTCGGCATCTACAAGGGAATCGAGAAGATCGAGCAGGATCATGTCATCAAGGACTATATCAAGGTCGAGTACGGTGACGGCGGAAACCTCTATCTTCCGGCGACCCGTCTGGAGGGAATCCAGAAGTATGCCGGGGCTGACGCAAAGGTCCCGAAGTTAAATAAGCTTGGCGGGACTGAGTGGACGAAGACGAAGACAAAGGTCCGCACGGCAGTCCGGGAGATCGCAAAGGAGCTTGTGGAGCTCTATGCGGCGCGTCAGGACGCGGAGGGATTTCAGTACGGACCGGATACGGTGTGGCAGAAGGAATTCGAGGAGATGTTCCCCTATGATGAGACGGACGACCAGCTTACCGCCATCGATGATACGAAGCGGGACATGGAGAGCAAGAAGATCATGGACCGCCTGATCTGCGGAGATGTGGGCTACGGAAAGACGGAGATCGCGCTCCGGGCAGCTTTTAAAGCCGTACAGGAAGAAAAGCAGGTGGTCTATCTGGTCCCGACAACGATCCTCGCGCAGCAGATCTACAATACCTTTGTCCAGAGAATGAAGGATTTTCCGGTGCGGGTGGACATGATGTCGCGCTTCCGGACACCGGGAGAGATGAAGAAGACAGTAGAAGGACTGAAAAAGGGGTATGTGGATATTATTGTCGGCACACACAGAGTCCTGTCAAAGGATGTACAGTTTAAGAACCTTGGACTTCTGATCGTCGATGAGGAGCAGCGGTTCGGTGTGACCCACAAAGAGAAGATCAAGCAGATGAAGCAGAACGTGGACGTTCTGACCCTGACAGCGACGCCGATCCCGCGGACTCTGCATATGAGCCTTATCGGGATCCGTGACATGAGTGTTCTAGAGGAACCGCCGGTGGACCGTGTTCCGATCCAGACCTATGTCATGGAGTACAACGACGAGATGATCCGTGAGGCGATCCACAGAGAATTAGGGCGCGGCGGGCAGGTGTACTATGTATACAACCGTGTCAATAACATCGACGAGGTGGCAAACCATGTGGCGTCTCTCGTGCCCGACGCGAATGTGGCCTTTGCCCATGGTCAGATGAATGAGCATCAGCTTGAGAAGATCATGCTGGATTTCATCAACGGCGATATTGATGTTCTCGTGTCTACAACGATCATCGAGACGGGGCTGGATATTCCGAATGCCAACACGATGATCATTCAGGACGCGGATCGTCTGGGACTTTCCCAGCTCTACCAGATCCGGGGGCGGATCGGACGGTCCAACCGGACCTCCTATGCGTTCCTGATGTATAAACGGGATAAGATGTTAAAGGAGGACGCGGAAAAACGTCTTCAGGCGATCCGGGAGTTCACGGAGCTGGGATCCGGGATCAAGATCGCGATGCGTGATCTTGAGATCCGCGGCGCGGGAAATATTCTCGGAGCGGAACAGCATGGACACATGGAGGCAGTCGGATATGACCTTTACTGCAAGATGCTCAACGAGGCTGTTATTGCCTTAAAGGGCGGACAGGAAGAGGAAGAGACCTTTGAGACTGTGGTGGATTGCGATATCGACGCGTTTATTCCGGACGGATATATCAAGAATGAGTATCTGAAGCTTGATGTATACAAGAGAATTTCCGCCATCGAGACGGACGACGAGTATATGGATATGCAGGATGAGCTGATCGACCGCTTCGGCGATATTCCGAAATCTGTGGATAACCTGCTGCGTGTAGCGGAATTAAAAGCTATGGCCCACCGCGCCTATGTGACCGAGGTGGATATCAACACCCAGGAGATCCGCATCGAACTCTACCCGAAGGCAAAGCTCGATGTCACCGGGATCCCGGCGCTTATTGCCGAGTATAAGACTGCGTTACGCTTTGCCCAGGGAGAGAAGCCGGTGCTGTTCTATCAGGATAAAGGAAAGAAGCATAAGGATTGCGAGCCGATGATGGAGAAGGCGAAGGAATTGCTGGGGAAGCTTGGGGAACTGGCTGAGAGCAGAAAATAAAAGCATATGGTAAAAATAGGGCGTGTGAAAAAATGAGAAATCATTTTTTACACGCTCTTTTAGACTAAAAAATTATAAACGAAGTAGTCTCTAAAAGCGCATTTCCCCCTTACCCCATAAATTTGTTGATTTTCAAATCTATGCAGCTGATTTTATTTTCATCTGTTTGTTGTGGAATTTATAAAGATTGTGTCCCAGTGAAACAAGGTATACTTCAAGTTGAACGGATTTTATCCCTCTTCGCACAATCATTAGTATTGGCAAAGCCCTGCTTGCGCCGAACGATCAAGCCGCTGTACTCTAGTTCCCGGAAGATTCGTGTGGCGCTCTGGCGGCTGCGGTGGAGCTTTGTCTGCGCCTGCTCCAAGGTGAAGTACAGCCGGATGGTGCCGTCCGGCTCGACGTAGCCGTTCTGCCGGGAAATGCTTGCCCTGTCCAGCAGCAGCTCCCAGATCTCGGCTTGCCGCGCTTTCAGCTCGGCAACGTCATCCTCGTAGCAGCGCCCGGTGCTGTTGATGCGGCGGCAAATCTGGTTGACGTTCGAGGTGACGCGGCTGACGGCGGCAGTTAACTTTTTCTGCTCGGTGTAATCGACCTTGATGATGTACCCGTCGAGCAGCATTTTCCGGGCGTAAACCCCGAAGTTGTGCGTCCCCAACTGCCGCATCTTGTGCTGAATGAGATTCAACTCCTGCTCGTTGAGGCAGATTTCCTTGCGGATGGGTCGCGTGCGGTCCGGCATGACTTACATCCCCCTCAGCATCAGGTGTCTGTTATCTCCCTCTTCCCAAACGTCCAGATAGCACATATCGTAAAGCTCCATGAGCGTGCGGAAGATTCGCTCATCCGAAATGTTATCTTTCAGCAGTTTGTTCAGTTCGGACAGCTCAAAGGCTTCTTTGCCGAAGGAACAGAGGATTGCGGCCAGACCCTTGGTATCGACAGAGAGATAGGGGTCTTGCAGCAGCTCCGTGGGGACGGTGGTCTTGTCGGAATAATCGTAGTGCATGATGTTCATTGTGGTTCTCCTTTCGATTTTGAAAAACTTTGTTTGAAGGGCGGCTTGGATGGATTGGTTTCCCTTTCTCCATCCCGCAGACAATTTTTGGCCGTTTGTCAGGTGGCGCGAAAAAATTTTGGTCGTGCAGAAGGTCCTCTATATACCCAACGTACAGTTTTTCACAAAAACATG
>OGGZ01002312.1_pt1 | contig 13330 bp, 13 predicted proteins | sample 1571371 | NCBI WGS metagenome assembly OGGZ01 (sample SAMEA2582025, study PRJEB24529) | metagenome | biome: Human gut stool | place: China | collected 2011
TGATTACAACAGATTATATTCGTAATAAGGGGTATATAATTCGTGGGCAACAAGTGAGGCTTGATCAGGATTTGGCAGAAATTTAAGGTTATCAAGTTAAGAATTTAAATCAGCAAGTAAAACACATTCAGAATAGGGAGTTCAGAGTAATTATGATGACAAAGATACAGGCGATAGAGTTATCGGCAGAAAAAATTTTACAGGGGAATATTACCGAAGCCCAAACAGTTATGGATACAGAATATCCATTTCAAAAAATAACGGCACAGGGCAGAAAATACACAGACAAAGAAAAAATGGAGCAGTTTGTACGTGATGGTTTTATTGACAGGTATAGTGGGCAGAAGTTAGTGAATCCAGGATTATTAAAGGTTTTATCACATTATATGCCGGAAACTGTTCCATATCATGCACATTGGAAAATGGAATCTTGTCACAACGCATACTGGGAATTTGTGCCGACAGTTGACCATATTTATCCAGTGGCACTAGGCGGAACTGATTCGTCAGAAAACTGGGCAACGACTTCAATGCTTCATAATTCAATTAAAAGTAACTGGACATTAGCACAATTAAATTGGAAATTGCATGATGCTGGAAATTATAATGAATATGACGGATTGACAGAAATTTTTATAAAGCTGGTGCGGTCTGATGAAGCATTATTAAAGGATGCATATATTAAAAAATGGTATAGATTATCGGTGGCAAACAAGTGAATTTGTAAAAACAGAAAATATTGTAATTTGGCAATAAGCCGGCTTAGAATTGGGGGTTCATATGATAAACAGACAAAAGCTGTCCGCGGCGCTTGAGGAATATAAAAAAGATTTTGATAGTGAGTGGGAGGACGAAAAATATAAGTGGCAGGCAGTAAAATGCTTTCAGGATAACTGGGATATTCATGCAGTGGATTTTGTGGCAATGCTTGCAAAATCACTGAAAAAAACGGCAAATTTATTGACCTTGAATACCGGGCAAATCGGTACGTAATGGGCGGTAATATTATCTGGGTGCGGACACTGGATTTGAATCAGCCGTTTACACAGATTGCGGGACAGCTTGAAAAAATCGCAGAGGATTATTTTGGGGAAAATGTAATGGAACAGAATGCAGATTCCATAATAAGGAGGTAGAACAGATGCAGTATTTTAAGTTACAAATCGGATGTATGCTGATCGTGCTTTACGTGGCATTTATTTATATCCGTGAGAAGTATGAATATAAAGTAAAGCAGAAAGAGCCGGTATTTGAACTGCTTTTGATTACGGGAATCCTAAGCATTGTATTTGACGGGGCAACGGCATATACCGTAAATTATCTTGATAAAGTGCCTGGGCTTGTCAATGCTGTGCTTCATGCCTGCTTTTTGTGCGGACTGGATACACTGTCATTTGTAATATTTTTATATATGTACGATATAACAAGAGGAGTGCCAAAAAGCAGAAAAATAAAGACATTAATCATACTGCCGCTGGCAATATGCATTGCAGTAGTGATTCTGTTTATGCCACAGCTGGAGTACCGTTCCGGCAGAATTACCAATTATTCCATGGGAATTTCTGCGTATACCTGTTTTATTATGGTCGCTGTTTATATGCTGGGAACGGTCATTCTTCTGGTAAAAGGCTGGAGAAATATGGGACATCATAAGCTGATTACGCTGACGACCTGTATTGCGGCGGCAAATGTGGTGACGATTTATCAGATGATTTATCCTGAATCGCTCATATCCTGTCTGGTGCCGACATTTGTCATTATCGGTTCTTATCTGAATGTTGAAAATCCGCTGTTTACAAAGCTGCAGGCGCACAACCGTGAAATGGTCATGGGCTTTGCAACATTGGTGGAAAACAGGGATGGCAGTACAGGAGGGCATATCCGCAGAACAACGACATATGTAAAGCTTCTGGCAGAAGAACTGCAGAAAAGGGGAATGTATAAAGAACAGCTGACACAGGATTACATAGAAAATCTTACCATAGCCGCGCCAATGCACGATGTTGGAAAGATTGCCATACCGGATGCTATTTTACAAAAACCGGGCAGGCTCACAGATGAAGAATTTGCCATTATGAGAACGCATGCGGAAAAAGGCGGAGAAATCATAAAAGAAACGTTTGGACATATCGGTGACGGTGAATATGAAAAAATGGCATATGAGGTTGCAAGGTATCATCATGAAAAATGGAATGGAAAAGGGTATCCGCAGGGGCTGACCGGAGAGGATATTCCGTTATGTGCAAGGATTATGTCGGTAGCAGATGTATTTGATGCGGTTTCAGCCAAAAGATGTTACAGGGATGCGATGCCGTTAGAACAGTGCTTTGAGATTATTGAAAAGGGCAGCGGACAGGATTTTGACCCTGACATTGCGGAAGTATTTTTGGATATGAGAGAACGGATTGGGCAGGTAGTGGGGGCAATCTGATGGATTCACCCACGGATAATAACGGTACTGCTTTTTTGGAGTTCTAATATTGACATGGATTGGCAGCCGGTTGTATGCTTATAAATATCAGAAAACAGACATGGATATTTGCAAAAAGAAATAAAAGGACAGGTTATACGATGAGCGGATTTGATAAAATGAATAAAAAACTGCTGGCTTCACAGGTAGAAGATGCATTAATGGACGATATTTTAAATAAGCCGGTTCCGATTGGGGAAAAAATTCCGAATGAATATGAACTGGCAGAAATGTACGGTGTAGGGAGAAGCACAATCCGTGAAACAGTAAAAAGTCTGGTATCCAAGGGCATTTTAGAGGTGCGGCAGGGTTCGGGAACGTATGTTATCGGAACAGATACACTGGGAAATGATCCACTGGGTTTTTCTAAATATGAAGATAAGTATAAGCTGGCACTGGAGCTGTTTGAAGTCCGCTTAATGCTGGAACCGGAGATCGCTGCGCTCGCCGCCCAGAAAGCGACAGAGCAGGATAAAGAAGAAATTGTGCGGCTGTGTGATGAGGTGGAGAATTTCTATCGTGCCGGAAAAAATCATACAAAAAAAGATCAGGCATTTCATGCGGCGATTGCAAAGGCAAGTGGTAACAGTGTGGTAGAGTCACTGATGCCGACCATTCACACGGCGATTATTACATTCGTCAATCTGACCTATCACAAACTGATGGAAGAGACAATCCAGACACACAGGGCGGTTACGGAAGCAATTGTGCAGGGCGATTCAGTCGGTGCAAAATGTGCCATGATTATGCACCTGACCTATAACCGGCAGATGTTGGTGAAAATGATGCAGGAGCGCAAAGCAGGCAATAAAACAGACGATAATAAAGAATAATAAAAACAATAAATTGGTTGGTAAACAGCAGGGAAAACGAGAGAAAAAATTTGTAAAATACATCAGACAATTTATGCAGGTAATGTTAAAATATGGAATTATAAAATGAATAGTTGTGCAAAAAGCACAAAAATAAGACGGATTACAACGGTTAATCCGTCTTTTTTTAGTACAAAAAACGAAAATAAAATAAATACATCGGATGTATTGACATTTGTACAAACAAAATATAGAATAAAATCAACAAATACATCAGACGTCTTATGAATGTTATTCGTTGTTTTACACAACGCAATGCATTACTAATTAAAATGAAAGTTTCAAACAGGCGGAAAAGGTATGATGTTTTACAGAATACGGCTTCCGCGGAAATGGAGGGTATTATGGACCAAACAACAAGATTGATTCTCGCGGCGGTAGTGGGAATGATTTTACTGCTCGTTCTCATTATCAAATTTAAGATTCATGCAATGCTGTCAATTCTGATTGGCGCAATTACAATCGGTCTGATTGCAGGAATGCCGTTTTCACAGATTGTTACGGCAGTCAATGACGGTATCGGTAACACATTAAAGGGGATAGCCCTGTTAGTAGGTTTAGGAAGCATGTTCGGTGCAATTCTTGAAACGTCGGGCGGCGCACAGACACTTGCCGTTACAATGGTCAACAGGTTTGGCGATAAAAAAGCGGCATGGGCGCTGGGTATTACAGGACTGGTTATTGCAATGCCGGTATTCTTTGATGCAGGACTGATTATTCTGATTCCACTGGCATTTTCACTGGCAAAAAGAACAAAACGTTCCACACTTTATTATGTTATTCCGTTACTGGCAGGACTTGCCGTAGGACATGCATTTATTCCACCGACACCGGGACCTGTACTGGTTGCAACGATGTTGGGCGTTGACCTTGGCTGGGTTATCCTTATCGGTATTGCCTGTGGTACGGTAGCAATGATTGTAGCCGGACCGGTATGGGGGTCTATCTGTGGAAAGAAATACATGGTTGAAGTACCGGAGCACATTCAGCAGCAGGAAGATATTGATGAATCAAAGCTTCCGAGCTTTGGACTGGTTGTAACCATTATTCTGATTCCGCTGGTACTGATTATTTTAGATTCTCTTGCAGGTGTAGTGGGATTTTTGACACCCGTGGCAGGCATTCTGGGATTTTTAGGCGAGCCGTTTGTGGCATTGCTGATTGCAACACTGGTTGCGATGTATTTCCTTGGAACAAGACACGGTTACACACTGGCAGAACTTGAAAAGATACTCACAAAATCTTTAGAGCCGACAGGTCTGATTCTTTTAGTAACAGCCTGCGGCGGTGTATTAAGATATATGCTTCAGTATTCAGGACTGGGCGATGTTATCGGAAATGCCGTTTCATCAGCCGCACTTCCGTTAGTTGTGGTAGCATTTATTGTTGCCGCACTTGTAAGAATCTGCGTAGGTTCTTCTACCGTAGCTATGACTATGGCAGCAGGCATTATTGCTGCAATGCCGGAAATTGCGACACTTTCACCGCTTTATCTTGCCTGCATTACAGCAGCAGTAGCCGGTGGCGCAACGGTCTGCTCACACTTTAACGATTCCGGTTTCTGGCTGGTACGTTCATTGGTCGGACTTGATGAAAAAACGACATTAAAGACATGGACCATTATGGAAACACTCGTTGGCGGAACAGGATTTTTAGTAGCACTGTTGATTTCATTCTTTGTATAATGTGTAAAAACTAGCGATGGCGGTTTGGCTTTAAGCGGAAAAACCGCCATGCACGACAGATTTGTGCCGCAGGCATTACAAATCTGTTTGTATCGCAGAATTGAATAAATTCAGTTTGCGATTTCTTTGACATTAAAATGCCTGCGGAAAAGAGGATTAGTGTGAAAAATCACACTGAGGTGCTGATTTTTCACAGGGATATTTGTTTCTGAGCAAAAACAAATATCCCTGATTGCAGATGAGAAATCGCCTGCGCGAATTTCTCATCGCATCTTTACAACAAGTTGCTCAGAAAAGAGGATTATTATGGAATTAAAAAGTCAGGAAATGAGAAAACTTGCACCGGAGCTGGATCCGTTAAGAATCGGAACGGGTTGGAAGCGTGAAGATTTATCAAAACCACAGATTTTTATAGAAAGTACATACGGTGATAGTCATCCGGGAAGCGGTCATTTAAACATTTTAGTGGAAGAAGTACGAAAAGGTGTTGCACAAGCCGGCGGATTCGGTGCAAGATATTATGTAACAGATATCTGTGACGGCGAAAGCCAGGGTACGGACGGCATTAATTTCAGTCTTGCAAGCCGTGAAATGATTGCCAATATGATTGAAATTCAGGGCAACGCAACCGTATCCGATGCCGGTGTTTATCTGGCAAGCTGTGACAAGGGTATGCCGGGCAACCTTATGGGACTTGCGCGTGTCAACATTCCATCCGTAGTTGTTCCGGGCGGTACGATGAATGCAGGACCGGAAATGCTGACTTTAGAGCAGCTCGGTATGTACAGCGCAAAATATCAGCGCGGTGAGATTGACGAAGAAAAATTAGACTGGGCAAAATGCAATGCTTGTCCAAGCTGCGGTGCCTGCTCCTTTATCGGAACGGCTTCTACAATGCAGATTATGGCAGAAGCACTTGGGCTTGCCCTTCCGGGAAGCGCACTCATGCCTGCTACAAGTCCGGATTTACTGGCATATGCAAGAGAAGCCGGAAAACAGGCAGTCAAACTCGCTTACATGGAAAATATGAAACCGTCCGATATTGTAACGATGGAAAGCTTTGAAAATGCAATCCTTGTGCATGCTGCAATTTCAGGCAGTACAAACTGTCTGCTTCATATTCCGGCACTGGCACATGAATTTGGAATAGAAATTACAGGCGATACATTTGACAGACTGCACCGCGGCGCGCATTACCTGCTTGATGTCCGTCCGGCAGGAAGATGGCCTGCTGAAACATTTTACTATGCAGGCGGCGTTCCGGCGATTATGGAAGAAATCAAGGAACATCTGCATTTGGATGTTATGACAGTAACAGGAAAGACACTCGGCGAGAATCTGGAAGATTTAAAGAAAAACGGATTTTATGAGCGCTGTGAAAAGTGGCTTGCACAGTTTAACGAACGGTACAACACCAACATCACCCGCAAAGATATCATACGTCCGTACGATGAAGCAATCGGCACGGAGGGCAGTATTGCAGTCTTAAAAGGAAATCTTGCACCAGAGGGCGCAGTCATTAAGCATACAGCGTGTCCGAAGGAAATGTTTAAGGCAGTTTTAAGAGCCAGACCATTTGACAGCGAAGAAGAATGTCTGGACGCAGTGCTTCATCACAAGGTACAGAAAGGCGATGCGGTCTTTATCCGTTACGAAGGTCCGAAGGGAAGCGGTATGCCGGAAATGTTTTATACCTCCGAGGCAATCAGCAGTGATAAAGAACTTGGAAAGAGTATTGCGCTGATTACAGACGGACGTTTCTCAGGCGCCTCAACCGGTCCTGTTATCGGACACTGCAGTCCGGAAGCCGTAGACGGCGGTCCGATTGCCCTCGTTGAAGAAGGCGATTTGATTGAAATTGACGTAGAAGCAAGAAAGTTAAATATTATCGGTATCCACGGCGTGAAAATGACCGAAGAAGAAGTGCAGGAAGTATTAAAACAGCGCCGTCTTGCATGGAAACCGAAAGAACGCAAGTACAAGAAAGGTGTACTGAGGCTGTTTAGTGAACTGGCAGCCAGTCCGATGAAAGGGGCTTATCTGGAATACGATAAGTAAAATCCTATCTTTTCCTAATATAAATGATGCAATCCGCAAGGCTGGGTATCCGGTCTTGCGGATTTGTCGTTGTATTGCATGATATAGCGAATAGGTATTTGATATTTACGGCGGACATTGGTATCATAGAAATATTACAGGATAAAATGCAATAAAAGGATAGGTGATAAACGTATGAAACCGCAAAGACAGATAAATCAGGAATATTTAACAGGGGAACGCCCTTTATTTGGGGAATCGGGGCTTCAAATTAACCATACTCTATTTGGGGAAGGCGAATCTCCGTTAAAGGAATGTCATCAGATTGAAATGGAAAACAGTATGTTTCAGTGGAAATATCCTTTATGGTACAGCAGTGATATTGAAGTCAAAGACAGTACATGGGCGGAAATGGCGCGCGCGGGCGTGTGGTATACCAACAACATTCATATCGAAAATGCGCTGATTGAAGCACCGAAGAATTTCCGCAGGTGTAACCAACTGAAGTTAGACAACGTATTTTTACCGAATGCCGCGGAAACGCTTTGGAATTGTAGTAACGTGACATTAAATCAGGTGTGCGCAAAGGGCGATTATTTTGCGATGAACTGCACCGATATGCAGATTGACAATTTTGAACTGGCGGGAAATTACTGCTTTGACGGTGCAAAAAATGTGGAAATCCACCATGCCAAAATGCTGTCTAAGGACGCTTTCTGGAACAGTGAAAATGTGACGGTGTACGACTCTTACATTTCCGGGGAATATCTAGGCTGGAATTCAAAGAATCTGACACTTGTCAACTGTACGATTGAGAGCCTTCAGGGAATGTGCTACGTTGAAAATCTGGTGCTGAAAAATTGCAGACTGTTACACACAACGCTTGCATTTGAATATTCCACGGTAAACGCAGAGATTACGGGAAAAGCGGACAGCATTTTAAATCCGAAGGGCGGTACAATCCGCGCAGATGCAATCGGAACACTGATTTTAGAGCCGGATAAGATAAAGCCGGAGGATACGCAGATTATTTGTGAAAATGTAATGGAAAGGCGGGAAAAATTTTAAATGGAAAATTTATTTGATAAACCGGTAAAACGCAGAGGAACGGGCAGTTTAAAGTGGGACGTTGCCGAAAATGAACTGCCGATGTGGGTTGCCGACATGGATTTTGAAACAGCGCCGCTGGTAAAAGAAGCTATTTTAAAGCGGGCGGAGCACGGCGTGTTTGGCTACACGGACATTACACCGGAGTGGTATAGTGCCTATCAGAGCTGGTGGAAAGACCGTCACGGATTTGAAATGGAAAAGGAGTGGCTCATTTTTACAACGGGTGTCGTTCCGGCAATTTCAAGTATTGTAAGAAAAATGACAACGGTTGCGGAAAATGTGGTGGTTATGACACCGGTTTACAACATTTTCTTTAATTCCATATTAAATAACGGCAGAAATGTGCTGGAAAGCCGTTTAAAATATGAAAATGGGACCTATCAGATTGATTTTGCGGATTTAGAGGAAAAACTGGCAAATCCGCAGACGTCCCTGCTACTGCTGTGCAACCCGCACAATCCGGTAGGGAAAATCTGGGACAGAGCAGAGCTGGAAAGAATCGGGGAATTGTGTCTGAAACATCATGTGCTGGTGCTTTCAGATGAAATTCACTGCGATATTACAGAACCGGGAAAAGGTTATATTCCATTTGCATCAGTATCGGAAAACTGTAAAAAGAACAGCATTACCTGTGTGGCGGCGACCAAAGCCTTTAACCTTGCGGGAATCCAGACGGCAGCAGTCATTGTGCCAGATGAAACAATCCGTTGGCACGTCAGGAGAGGACTCAATACTGATGAAGTGGCAGAACCGAATGTATTTGCATTGACAGCACCGGTTGCCGCATTTACGAAAGGCGGGGCATGGCTGGACGAACTGCGTGCATATTTATGGGAAAACAGAAAGACAGCAGAAACATTTATAAAGGAAGAAATCCCACAGCTTACGGTTGTAGCGGCAGAGGCAACGTATCTTTTATGGATAGATGGCACACGTATTGCACAGGAACAGGAGAATTTGTGCGCATTTATCCGCAGCCACAGCGGGCTGTATCTGTGTGACGGCGCGGAATACCGCAACGGCGACGGCTTTTTAAGAATGAATCTTGCCTGCCCGAAAACGCAGGTGGAAGACGGACTGCGCCGGTTGAAGGAGAGCGTGGAGGCGTATTTGGGAAAATAGGGTATATTATAGAATAGGAAATAGCGTTACAAAGTGAAAATGTGGAGAAAAGTAAAATGTATACTCATGAAATGTGATGAAATATAAAAAGCACTCTCATAAAATGTGGTAAATCATAAGAAATAGGCTTATAAAATGTGGAGAAATGCAGAATACAGGCACATGAAACGTGAAAAAATCATAGGCAATGCGCTTAAAATGTGATATAGTATATGGCAGGAGGGATTGCCATGTATTTAAAAAGAAAGATTGATGAATTTCTTGTACAGTGGAAAAATAATAAAGACCGCCTGCCGCTGATTGTAAAAGGGGCAAGGCAGATTGGAAAGACCGAATCTATTAATCATTTTGCAAAAAAATATTACAGCAACATTGTTTATATTAATTTTGTGCTTGAACCGAAATATAAAGTGACGGATATGATGTAGACAGCATTGTGAAGAATATTACATTGCTGGATACCAAAAAAAAATTTATAAAGGATGATACCTTATTGATTTTTGATGAAATTCAGGAGTATCCGGATATTGCCACTTCTTTAAAATCATTTAAGGTGGACGGAAAGTATGATGTCATATGCAGTGGATCACTGCTTGGAATTCATTATCAGAAAATCCACAGTAACAGTGTAGGATACAAAACGGATTATGAAATGTATTCCATGGATTTTGAAGAATTTTTATGGGCAAAGGGCTATGATGATACACAGATTGCGGATTTGCTGAAACATATGATTTTGCAAAAGCCGTTTGGTCAGACACAGTTTGAGGTGTACAAAAAGCTGTTTTTAGATTATTGTATCCTCGGCGGAATGCCGGCGGTAGTCAGACAATATATAGAAACGAACAGTTTTTCAAATACGTTGGAAATCCAGAATCAGATACGGCTGGATTATGAAGAAGATATACGAAAATATGCACAGGGTTTAGAACAGACGAAAATAGCAAGTGTTTACCGGAATATTCCGGTTCAGCTTGCAAAGGAAAATAAAAAGTTCCAGTACAATAAATTGGGAAAAAATGCAAGAAGCAGAGAATATACAGGCTGTATCGACTGGCTTAAAGATGCCGGGGTAATATCCATTTGTTACTGCCTTCATTTTCCGGAACTTCCACTCAAAGGAAATTACGATGAAAATAAATTTAAGCTGTATTATCCGGATACAGGTTTGTTAATCTCAACGTTAGATGAAGAAGCACAGGATGATTTGAGGGCAAACAAAAATCTTGGAATTTATAAAGGGGCATTGTATGAAAATTTTGTGGCAGAAGCATTTTTAAAACAAGGTCTTGGCTTATATTATTATAAGAAAGAAAATGCAACGCTGGAAGAAGGTTTCTTCGTGCGGACAAAGGATGCGCTGATTCCGGTGGAGGTAAAAGCCAATAAAAACAGTTCGAAGTCTTTGAATCAGCTCATTTCAAATAAAAATTACAGTGATATTCACTATGGAATCAAGCTGGGGGACAGCAATATTGGTTTTGAAAACAATATTTATACATTTCCTTATTTTTGTGCGTTCCTATTAAAAAGGTATCTTAAAAAACAAAATTAATAGTTGCTCTGTGTTACCGCATATCTACTCTCCGTAGGTTGTGAACCAATCCGTTCTTATTATAAAATGTAGGGAACGGGCTGTTTTACATGAATCCCGTAAAAGGAATTGATGACAGCAGAAATGATTATGACGATACACAGCAATTTGTTTCTGAGCAAAAACAAATTGCTCGTATGGCAGATGAGAAATCGCCTGCGCGAATTTCTCATCGCCGCTTCGCAACAAGTTGCTCAGGAATGAGGATTATTATAGAGGAGAGCGCATGGAAAACAGTTACCGTTATTTTAAAAATGAAAAATGTAAATACTTTCCGTGTCATAAAGTGGAAAAAGAGACAGATTTTAACTGCCTCTTTTGTTACTGCCCGTTAAATCAGTACGAAGACTGTCCGGGCAATCCGCACTTTATCGTACGTGAAAGTGGAAAGAAAATTAAAGACTGCACGTATTGTACCTTCCCGCACCAGCCGGAAAACTATGAAAAGATTGTGCGGTTTTTGTCGGAGAAGATGAAGTAAGGGAAGAGGTGATAGACGTGAGTATATATGAATACGATGAAGAAGGACATATGAAAGTCGTCCGTGAGGAAGGCTTTCAGGAGGGACAGGCATCGGTGCTGTTACCAATGATAATAAAAAAGTCAAAAAGGGCAAGTCAGCAGAACTAATAGCCTTCGAACTTGAAGAAGAAGTCTCTGTAATACAGCCGCTTTACGATGCAGTAGCAGCGGCGGCGCCGGAATATGATATGGAAAAAATCCGGCAGACCCTGTATGGAACATTTTGAATTGCAAATGAAATTACAAATGAAATTTCTTGCAATTCTATCAATTCTATGGAATAATAAACTCTGGATAAAATCCAGATGATAACGAAATAATCACTGTAAACGAAATGAAACTGTGCAGAAAACAGATTTGTGAAAACGCGCAGGCTTACATTTCAGGGAATCAAGTGAAATTCTTGAACAGTTCCGCTGCTGTGTACAGGGAGGCGGTATCCATAATGCCACTGGAGGAGGCTACTTTTAGCTGACCGAATCCGGGAAGGCGGGTGCCGGTGATGATCTGTGAGTCAGAAGACCGGTTTACAGGCAGAGCTTAAATAGTCGTTGCGAGAACAACAGACTATTGATTTTTATGCAGACAGACAGGTCTGCTCCTTTTCTGCGATCATATCGGAATCATCAAAACACTTCATGAAAAAGAAAAGGAGAAAACAAAATGAAGAAAAAAAGATTTCTTGCACTCATGCTTGTGTTTACGCTGCTTGCGGCAACGTTTACAATGGGCGGCTGCGGAACCGGTAACACGACAAGCCAGACGAATAGCGAAAGCAGCTATGACGGACAGCTTGTATTTGACCATGCAATGGAATTACAGTATGCAAAGCTGTTTTCTGTAGAGTATTACAAGGGCGGTTATAAGCTGCTGACTATTACCAACAGAGATGAAGATACTGCGATTGTGGCAAAGCAGTCTAAGATTTTGCTCGTTCCGGAAGGAATGTCCACACCGTCAGGATTAGATGCGGATACACTGGTATTAAAGACACCGGTTACAAATCTGCTCGTATCTTCAACACCGGTAACATCCCTGATGAATGCAAGCAACTGTCTTTCTAATATCAGCCAGGTAACTTATGATAAGGATTCATGGTACATTGACGGCGTAAAGAAAGCGTTTGATGACGGAAAGCTTACTTACGTAGGCGACTACAAAGCACCGGATTATGAAACAATTATTGCAGGCGCACCTACACTTGCTATATATTCAACCATGCTAACCAGCAAACCGGATGTAGCAGAAAAATTTAAGGAACTGGGGATTAATTACATTTTAGACCAGTCTACCTATGAAGAAAATCCGCTCGGACGTGTAGAATGGGCAAAATTCTATGCGGCACTCTGCAATGAAGAAGATGCTGCCACAACCATGTATAATGCACAGGCGGCTTATGTAGATACACTTTCAAAGGCTGAAAAGACCGGAAAATCCGTTGCGGTATTCTATATTACTTCAAAGGGCAAGCTCTATGTCAGAAATGCAGGAGATTACCTTACACAGATGGTCAATATGGCAGGTGGAGAGTACATTTTCTCTGACTTAAATACAGATAAGACCGGTACACAGGAAATGAATATCGAAAGCTTTTATGAAAAAGCGAAAGATGCAGACTATGTGATTTATATCTGGAGTTTAGGCGGAAAGCCGTCTACACTCAGTGATTTTACAGGTTACAACAGTGTGCTTTCAGATATGAAGGCTGTTAAGGACGGAAATGTATGGTGTACAACACCGGATTTCTTCCAGATTGCAGATACAATCGGAAGCATGATCAACGATATCAATCTTATGTTTAAAGCAGACGCTGGCACATCAGAGCTTACATATTTAAAAAAGCTTAAATAAAGTGAATAAATATTAGTATCAATGACTGTCACATTAAGCAAATACATCTTAATGAGACAGTCATTTT
>OGGZ01002318.1_pt1 | contig 13294 bp, 5 predicted proteins | sample 1571371 | NCBI WGS metagenome assembly OGGZ01 (sample SAMEA2582025, study PRJEB24529) | metagenome | biome: Human gut stool | place: China | collected 2011
GTATCGAAGTCATTACACCGGATGCGGCAGAGAAAGAGTATATTGGTAGAAAAATTGAAACAGAACTGGAACTTGGGAAAGTTGTATCTGATACTCAAAACAACTTTCGAACAATTGCAGAACGAATCATTCAAGATGAGAACGTTGACACAATCATACTTGGATGCACAGAACTCCCATTGATTTTCAAAGGAATTGATTTATCAGTTCCATGCCTTAATGTGATGCAAGTTCACATTGATTCACTCATTGATTTAATTATGTCGGAATAAATACTTTCACCTATACCGCTGTTATTGTGGATTCGCCTTACGACCTCCTCGCGCGAGTGCGCATCTTTAGCACGTCAGTGCCTTTTAATGTAACAGGGAATTCTTCGGAATTTCCTGTTACATTAAAAATAGGCTTCGCCTATTCAACTCATTACAATCACCAGCGCGTTTCCCTCGAAGAAATGTACGAAAATGCAATGTCCAAGTTTCGCGAAAAGCGGGCTTTTTTCAATTCAAGAAAGCGCCACAGGCGGTCTTGCCTATGTTATCTGAGTGCTCCTCAGAAAACAGTTTTTACATCTGTATTGTAATTCCAGCAAGAAAGGATTCCTCACCGGGAACAAGATCGAGATCACCGCCATGGCTTTCAATGATTTTTCGGACAGAGGAAAGCCCGATTCCATGATCAGCAGATGTACCCTTTCGGGAAAGAAATGTTTTTCCCTCCTGCAAGGCCAGACCGTCGTAAGTGTTTTCAATCTTCAAAAAGTACATATTGCCTCTGGTTTCGCCTGCAATGAAAACGCGGCGCACCCCTTGCTTTTGGCGGCTGCACGCCTCAACGGCATTGTCCAAAAGATTGCCCAGCACCGTACACAGTTCCACATCGGTAAGCGGCATCTGATCGGGAAGATCAAGCCGTACCTGAAATTCTGTCCCTTGTGTCTGCGCCATGCCGTAGTAGTATTCAATCAGCGCATTTACAACGGGATTTTTGCAGAACTGGGCAGGGGAGTGACCCGATGATGCCGCAACCTGTTCCTCTACCTGTAACAGGAAGGAGCAGATCTCTGTCTGCCCATGTTCAGAGGCCATGCGGTCTATGGTCCGCAGATGGTGTTTGATGTCGTGAATCAGCCTTCTGTTTTCCGCCGCTGCCTCAGAAACCTGACGGCTGTATTCGGTCTGCATAGAAAGCTGACGGATGACCTGCTTGCGTTCTTCCTGAAAAATCAGGCTGTTTCCATATCCTTCTATCACATCGCGCCAGAGGGAATAACCGATGGCTGCTGCTATGAAAAAGCTGCCCCATTCCAAAAACCAACCGCCGATAACCGGCTCATAAACCGGCAGAAGGCGATCCCATATAAAGGCGCAGGTTGCGGCTGCCGCAGCATAGAAGATCGGCCTGCTCCGTTTTTCTCCTCTGTGAATGGCAAGCACAGCGATGATAAGCAGATAGAGCGCAGATGCCGCCTTATAACAAAAGACCGATGCAGAGAAAAAGCGAATAGCTACAAGGGAGAGATGGGAAGCCATCATGCCATACAAAAACGCATATACCAGGAAGGCAGCGCCCACCCCATTACTGATGGCCGCAGGCAGGAAGCCCGGCCTGCATATCCGGTTTTGCAGAACTACGATCAGCCAGGTAACCAGATAGATACAGAACAGTTCAATCGTGTACCAGGGGAATACGGGAACCGCAGCCAGCATATGAAGCACAGGATAGGATGACAGGCCGCACATGGCAAGGCAGATCAGTCCGAACAGGAATGTATTTTTCTGTTTCATCCGGCGGCTGAAATAAAAGGACAGCAGCGCACAGACAAAGGTAACCGTACAGTCAAACAGGCAGAATGCAAACCGGATTCCTCTGGTTGTATTGACCGCCAGCATCGTTCCGAAAGCAGGCGGATAGACAATCCCACCGTAAAAGTGGTCATAGTTGCTGACCGCTATGGTGAGTGTGACTGGTTTTCCGCCATGAAAAGTGACCATGCGGTTTTGAACCAATGGTGTCCCCTGTGCCGGTTCCCCCATTTGCAGGATCAGGTCATGATCCAGATAAAGGTTGTAAGCAGAAAACACTTCCGGGATTTCCAGCGCATATGTTTCCTTCCGTTCCGGCAGAAAGAATGTCATCTGATAAGTCCCGCAGCCATAGGGAGAAGGGTTTGCAGGGCTGGAGAAATTGGTCTGCTCTCCGATGGAAAGGTAGCGCATATAATGGCTTTCATCTTGTATTTCTTCCGGGGTCAAAAGCGCGTCAGGATAAAATGCCCAGCCGGATACCAGAAAGCGCACCGGTGACTTTTGAAGTTCTTCCTCAGAAAGCGCTAAAATCCCATTTGCCGCTTGGATTGTGTTCTGGCTATATTTATTATTGAACTGATACAGGCCAAGAAAAAACAGGGATGAGCACAGGCAGACCATACATAAGGCAGCATATTTTTTTACCGCAGAAGATACCATCTTATTTTCGCCTCCTCCTTAGGAAAAACACACCGGCAGACAGAAGAAGCAGACAGGCCGGAATCAAAAAGAATATGGGCGACCAGCTGTGCTCTGTGTCGGCAGCATGTGCCAGGGAAGCGGTATCTTTCTTTCCCACAATGGTGTAAGTCCCTGTATGGCTGATCTGAAAGGAAGCGGCTTTCGCCGTATCGTCATAACCGGTCATGGGAACTTCCACGCCGCTTTCATCACAGAGGAACAATGTGCCGGCTGCCGGGTCATTTGGATAGGGCAGCATGACAGAAACATCCGGCAGGGAGTTGAGCGCAGTTCCATTGATGGAAAACGAAAAAGAAAAACCGCCATCCGCATCCTTGTGGATGATGACTTCAATCTGATCTTCGTTTTGGATGCCCTCCGGCAAGGCGTCTTTGGGTATGCTGATGGTGATTCCCTGTTTGGAAAAGACGGCTCTTTGCGCCCCTGTTTGCAGCATCATCAAAAAGCGCGTGCCGGAAATCCGGTCGGTGGTTTCATCGAAGAACTCTGAAAAAGCAGAGTTTTGGGAATCTGCGACTTCCTGGGGAACGGTCATAGCGCTTTGCACCGGCTCTTTCCTGTTTTCCGAAAGCTTCCAGGCAGGATCGGGTACGGTAAGCTCCGAAGCGCCGGCAATCGTCTGCACTTCAGGGGGCTGCTGTAAAGAGGGATTTTCCTCTGGCTGACCTGATACAACTGGTGCTTCGATTTCCGGTATAGCCGGTTCATCAGAATCATCCTTTCCATCCCAGGATGACTCGGAAGGCTTGTGGGATGGTTCATGATCCGCAGGATCATTTTCTTCACTGACAGGTGGTGTTTTTTCAGAATCGTTGGAATCCACTCTGCCGCCATTTGTTACAGGCGGTTTTGGAGGCTTTGTGGAGGGCCTGTCTGCGAAACCGTCATCCTGATCGTCGGTATCTTCAGGAGGCGGTTGAATGATGGTATCGGGTGGATTTCCGCCTGCATCCCCTCCATCCCGGTCGCCTTCATGATACCCTTCAAGGACAATTTCATCTGCGTAGGTAAAAGACAGGATGCCGGTCTGTCCGCCGTCATAATCCACCTGAAGGCGGTAACTGCTGCCCGGCATCAGCAGACGGGTAGCAATCGAGAGCATTTCCTGACCCACATAAACGCCACTTTCCAGACGGTTCCATGAACCGTTATTTTCGGACAGCCATACGCTGATCTCATCCAGTTCCCCTGGCGGTGTGACCCAGGGAAAATAAAGGCTTCCTCTGCGAACCAGGAAGCAGTTGATGTCTGGGCTGCCCGGAGCCTGAACAGAAACAGGAATTGAAATTTCAGGGAAATCGACACAATCCGCAAATATGGTATTTTCCGGTGCAGTCAGCCTTCCTGCTGCATGGTACAGTCCCACAGTATTCAGATCAATACCAGAAAAATCCCATTCCACCACAGCGGTGTAGCTGGTTCCATTTTCCGCATAGCATTCCAGATAGTAAGGGGAAAAGGCAAACAAATTTTCCAGCGTTTCGGTTTCGCTGCCCTCTTGAACCGCAAACGCGTCCGTATAAGGATACCATTGCTCTATGGAGGTAATGACAGCAGGCGGCATTTCTTCCACCCGGACGGAAATCTGAAGCTCCTGCAAGACAGCTTCATCAAAGGCATACCCCTCCGGCAGTTCAATCCGGCCTGCTGCGGTATATTTGCCCGGAGTGGTCTGGTCAATGGCCGAAAAATCCCATGCGACAGGAAATGTTTCCTGCCGGATTTCTTCACCTGCTGTTACAGTGGCGCAAATGGTTTGATACTGAAGGGCCAGCTGATAAATTTCCTCCAGGTCATCATCAGACGGTGTGGTTCTAAGGGGCAAGGTGAAATCTGGCAGGGAGAGCAGTTCGTCTTCATTTTGTATTTCTGTGACAAGGACGAGGGATACTTCTTCCGATGCTTCCGGTGTTTCCGGGGTTCCGATCTCCAGTGTCTCCGAAGCCTTGCTTTCTAAACCCGGCGGATTCTCCCTTCTTTCATCGGCATTGGCTGGGGTTGCAGTTTCAGCGGCAAATGCGGGGATACTGCCGGTGAAGCAGAGAAAGCAGGCCAGACAGCCCCCCAGAATACGCCTGTGTATTTGCTTCATTCTCATACGATACCCCCCATTCCAGAGAAAACATATTGACGGTAGGTTTCCCGCAGCTGTTTTCCATTGCGGAGGGCAATCGGAAGTTCCTCCCCGTTTATCAAATGGAAGGTCTGACTGTCCACTTGGCTGATGTAATCCATGTTGATTAAAACGCCCCGGTAGCAAGGCAAAAAACGCTTGTCCTTCTGCAATGCGGCAGTAACCTCCTGAAAACCTCCGCTTACCGGTATCACGCGTTCTGCCGTATGAATCCGTGTCATACGGTTTTGATAATCTATGTATAGAATCTTCTCTGTGGGAAGTTCCAGCTTTTGACGGTCAGCCATAACCGAAAGTGTCATCACTTCATAGGGCGGTTTTAGCTGGCACAGCTCCATCGCTTCTTCAAAATCTGCCTGATGGAGCGAAAGCGGCTTCAGCAGATAATAGCTGGCGGACAGGCTGTACCCCATCCGGGCATAATCTTCTGTAATGGTCAGAAAAACGATCTTACAGAGCCTGTTTTTCTGGCGCAGCCTTCTGGCGGCCTCCATTCCATCCATGTTCTCCATATAGATGTCCATAAAGACAAGCTGAAAATTGACCTGGGTGGCAGCTTTCAGAAAATTCTCTCCGTCCTCAAATTCTGTCAGCGTATAGTCCAGCTGATGCTTTTTCATATAATTTTCCAGGCAGGCAGACAGTTCTGCTCTGTCCTCTGCTCTGTCATCCACAATCGCAATCTGCATCGTGCCATCTCCTTTGCACAATAATCCAATAATAGTATAACATAAAACCGCAGGAAAAAACTTGCGTCTTAAACAGGAAACCTGCGTCTTAAACAAAGTCGGTTGCATTTCTCTTGACAAGATGCTACTCTAATTATACTACCAGACTTTCCGATGAGAAGGTCTGGTTTTTTTATTTTTCTTTTCAGGAAAGGAGGCTCAGCATGAAAATCGCACTTTGTACGGAATTAAGGAATGCAGAATGGTTTGAGAGCAGGCTGCGCTCCCTTTTTGCTGGGGACGGACAGCTTGTCATCGACGAGCTATGGAATGAGAAGCAGCTATCTCAGGCACTGCGGCGGAGCCGCTACCATGCGGTTGTCATCGCCATGACCGGGGCAAGGGGATTGGAGGCTGCCATTCAGGCAAAGCGGCTGGCACCGGAAACACCGCTTGTCTGGTGGAGCGATGATAAAAACTTCGCCCTGATCGCGTATCACCTGCGTATCCCTGTGTTTCTTCCGGCAGACTGCTCCGATCAGGAGCTATATGAGGCGATAAAACCCATCACAAAATGGAGGTGCGAAAATGCGAATTGCGCTGTGCAGTTATAGTCAGAAGGAGAAAGAAACGGCGTTACTGATGAAGCTTGGCAAAGTAGACCGCTTTGACAATGGCGTATTCTGCGTCTATGCCATGCAGCGGGATGGGCCTTATGATGCTGTGGTGGTCATGGAGGACGGAGCCAGGGGGATGAATTTCTGCATGAGCATACGAGGGTACAGCAAGGATGTCCCTCTCCTGTGGATCAGCGATCAGGCAGAGTTTGAACCCCAAAGCCGCAGGATGCAGACGGACACCTTTTTGGTGAAGCCTGTGACGGAATATCAGCTGCGGGAGGCGGTATCCCGGCTGCTTCAGAAAACAACGAGAAGGAACGAACAACGTGAGGAGGATGAATAAAATGATGTGGAAATGGAAACGGCCGGCCGCATTTTTACTGGCGGCGGCAATGATTTTTACGATGCCGGGCGTTCCGACATTTGCGGTGGAAGCGGGTGCGTCCGCCGTCCATACGGGCTTGTGTGAGCATCACCTGGAACATACAGAGGACTGCGGATATACGGAAGGAACCGAAGGGGCAGCCTGTGAACATGAGCATACTGAGGATTGCTACACCTTTGTGAATAAGTGTATCCATGAACATGACGAAAGCTGTTACCCTGTTTTGGAAGGCAGCGTATCAGAAAATACGGCGACCCCATCTGAAGCAGAGGAGGTCCAGCCGACTGCGTGTACCCATGAATGCAGTGAGGAAAGCGGCTGTATCAAAAAAGAATTAAGCTGCCCTCATGAACGCGGCGAACATGACGATACCTGCGGCTACATTCCGGCCACAAAGGGGACGCCCTGCGGGTATACCTGTGAGCAGTGCAATTCTCAGGACAGCGGGCTTGTTCCCGGTGTGTCCGGGAGTGCTCCGGGGGAGTGCATCTGCGAAACCCGCTGTGAGAAAGAGGCGGTCAATCCCGACTGTCCGGTCTGCTCTGCGGAAGATGCAGACCGGACAGCCTGCAAAGGCACAGCGGAAGCCGCCTGCATCTGTGAGAAATTATGCGGCGCTGATGCTGTGAACCCTGACTGCACCGTCTGCTCTGCTAAGGGTGCAGACCTCTCCGCCTGCCTTGGAAAAGAGGAGGCGGCACTGGCTGCGTTTGCGCTGCCGCAAGCAGAGCATACCCACTGTATCTGCGCCGGTACTGCGGCGGTCAATGGCCATGAACATGACTCTGATAGCATAGCATGGACAGCAACGGATTCTCTGCCCACTTCTGCTGGTAACTACTACCTGACGCAGTCTGTGTCGGGGAGCTGGACTGTGCCAACGGGCGAGGTCAACCTCTGCCTGAACGGGCAGACGATCAACGACAAAATCACCGTCGGCAGCGGCGCGACGCTGACGCTGACCGACTGCACCGACAGCGGCAGGGTTCAAGGCGAAGTGACCGTCAATGGCGGCAAATTGGAGCTGTACAGCGGCACGATCACCGGCGGCGTGCAGGTCGGTAAAAAGGGCGGCACCTATCAGACCGGCTCGTCCTTTACCATGTATGGTGGAGCGATTACCGGTAATGAAGACTACGGCGGTGTGTTCCTTGTCGGCACGATGAATCATATCGCCCCGCCGAACTTCACCATGCATGGCGGAACCATTTCCGATAACACCGCGGGTGCGTCCGACGGCGGTGGCGGCGGCGTATATGTGGGTGAGAAGTGCAGCTTCACCATGGACGGCGGCACCATCACCGGCAACACGGCAACCGCCGGCAACGGCGGCGGCATCTATATCCACTTTAACGCCGGCAATGTTTCGATCTCCAACGCCACGATCACCGGCAACAAGGCGACCGCCACGGGGAATACAAGTTATGGCCACGGGGGCGGCATTTATTCGGAGAGAGGGGTAACCGTCAAGAATGTGACGATCACCGGAAACAACAGCACCTTCGAGGGCGGCGGCATCTATGGAAAGGGCGCTATTACCCTCGCCGATGCTACCGTTACCGACAACAATCGATATGACGTTTACTACGGCGGAGTGGAAGGCACAACTTCTAATTCTAAGCTCACTGTTTCCGGCTTGGTGAAGGCCGGTTATTACGCCAATGATGCGTGGAAGCTGCCCATTCTTGTATCAGGCGCATTGAGTGAGGATTCGGTCATCCGTGTGGGTGTGCGTGAAGGCATAAAGCCCGGTTACGGCGAATCACTGGCCATCGCCAAACCGGCAAGCGGCGTGACGCTCCGCGCCGAGAACTTCAAGGCGGACGCCGCCGACAGCGTGACCAGTCTGGGCGATGACGGCAAGGTCTATCTCTCCCTCTGCGATCATGTAATGGACGAGACCGGCTATACCTGCAAAAAGTGCCATACGCAGTTCGATGCACGTATAGGCGAGAGCGCCTATTATCAGACGCTTGCAGAGGCGTTTCAGAATGCGTGGGATGGCAGCACGATAACACTGATGCGGGATGTGAACCTTAATAAAAGTTGCTCCGCCTCCGATATTATAACGCTGGATCTGCATGGAAAGACGATCACCAGCGGGGATAAGTTCTTCAATGTCAACAACAAACTGACGGTCAAGGATTCCAGCGAGGGCGGCGGAACGCAGGCGCTCAATGTCAAGTTCCGCGTTTCCTCCAACGGAACGCTGGCGGTCGACAACTCCTACACCGGCGAGATTTCGCGCGTGGAGCTGCAGGCCGGCGGCGCGCTGGAAGCTTACACCGGTACGATTCAGGAACTGCTCCTGGGAAATGGTAATGGAACCGGTTATAGCGTGAAGCTGTGGAAGGGCAACACAAGTGCCTGCATCATCGGCAAGATCACGGACAGCACGACGAGCAAGGGCCTCACCGTTAAAGACCTGCTGAAAACCAACCATGCAAAGTGTGAATTGTACGGCGAAAAGGACGGTGCATGGAGCATCGTTCCCAAGACGAAAAAAATTTCCGAACTGACCGGCTATACAGCGTACAAGGTACAGTTCCCGGAGTGCGTCCATCAGTGTGACGATGATACGGTAGAAAAGCCTGTGTGCTCCAAATGCGGCAAGGTGCTGGTCGTTAAGATAACAGCCACTGCTTCCGATGACAAAATAAAAACGGCCTGGTTCCCGGTGGACAGCGCCATCGAAAACGGGGACGGCTATGTAGAGGCCATCCAGACCTTGAACGGCTGGAGCGCCGAAGGGTACACTGATGCGACCCTGATGCCGCTCTGTGATGCACACAATGGCACCGGCGGTATCGGCATTGCTAATGTCACCCTGACCGGAAAGCTTACCGTGGACGGCGGAAATCATCGCATCTATTCGACGACCATCGCCTCCGGTGCAGATGTGACCTTCAAAACCGGTCAATTCTATCATATCACCGTCAACGGCAAGGCGTCTTTCGTGGGCGGCACCTACCTGGGCAGCGTGACTGCTTCCTCCGGCGCAGAGGCGGTCTTCAGCGGCGGTGCGTATCAATACCTGACGGTCAAGGACGGCGGTACGGCAGTGGTGAAGAACTCAGCTGCGTTTGGTGAAGATGTTACGGTGACTAAAGGTACGCTGACTGTGGAAGGCGGCAGCTTTAAAGCTGCGGTTGTCGTCGAGGGCGACGGAACAATGAATGTGAACGGCGGCAGCTTTACCGGAACCGGCCGCCTTGATAGAGTGAAATATAGCGGCGGTGCGAAGGGAACGATCTCCGGCGGCTCCTTTGCCGATCTTTACTTATATAGCAGCGGCACAGCTTGGCTTGCCGGAGGCAGCTTCACTAAGCTGAGCACAGCCTCTACCGGCGTGCTCAGCAGCCTGCTGGCGGACGGCGCGGCTTACTACGATCAGAGCGGTAACGCCATATCGAACAGCGGAGTTTCAGACCTTAACAATGTGACTGTGAAGACCCATGCCCACACTGTGGATGAGAAAACCGGCATTTGCAGTGTCTGCAACAAACAGATGGCGGCGTCGCTGACCGTCGGCAATGAAACAAGCTGGTATTTGACCCTTGACGCGGCCATCAAGGCGGCCAATGAGGGAACCGGTGAAAAGACGCTCAAGCTGTATCAGGATGTTAAGACAAATGTTCCGTCCTATGAATTGACCCATGGGCCGGTAACGCTGGACGTGAATGGCAAAACGGCCTCTGCTGTGATAATCACTGTAAAAGGCATCCAGCTGACGGTCACCGGCACAGGTACGATTCGGGATGTGACGGCCAGTGGCAGCAGCGCTGTGGTGAAAAATTCCACGGTCAATATCAACTACATCACGGCCGAGAACGGCGGCAGGCTGGAGCTGGGCGGCGGCTCATACATGGGTCTGACCGTAAAAAACGATGGCAGCAGCGCCAGCCTGAGCGGCGGCACATATAAAAAGATTGACTGGGGCAAATCTTATGTTCCGGCGAATGAATATCTGGCGGATGGATATGGCTATAAAACAAGCGATGGCACATGGGAGGATGGCACTGCCAGCGTAGACAATGTAACTGTCACGCCAGCGCCCATCAAAAGCACAAAGGTCTATCCGAACAGAGAGACGGGCTACTCCGGCAGTACCTTCGACGCAAAGGACAGCACCTCTGTGACGCTGACAGTGTCGGTCACATCCGAGGAGAGTGCAGGCCTGACCTATATCTGGTGCAGATCCATCAATGATGAGTGGCGTTGGCTTACGAATTCTTCTATTACGCAAGACTTGACTGAGAAATATACCGGTGCCGACAGCAAGACGCTCTCCATTACCGAATTGCCCGCAGGCCAGACATTTTCGTATAAAGTCCAGATTGCAACGGGCGACGGCTATAAGTGCTACAGCGAGCCGTTCACCGTGACCCGGCATCAGCATAGCTGGACGTACACGGCAAGCGGCGCGACCATCACTGCGAAGTGTAAGGAAGATGGCTGCTATCTGGCCGATAAGCTCGGCGGGACCTTCACGATTTCCGCGCCCGCTGCGAATACGCTGACCTATGACGGCAACGCCAAGGAAGCGACAGCAAAGCTTGACGCGGCCAGCGGCGTTACCAGTCTGCCCACCGTGGGCGACATCACCTACGCGCAGAATGGCGCGGCGCTGTCCTCCGCACCCGTCAACGCGGGCGAGTACACCGCCAGCATCACGGTGGGCGAGGGTGAAAATGCTGCCACCGCCAGCGTGAAGTATACCATTGCCCAGGCCGAGCTGACCATCGACAGTGTGACAGTTGCGTCCAAGACTTACAACGGCAGTGCTGACGCTGAGATCACTAATGTGACCTTCACTGGCTTGAAAAATAGCGAAGCGTTGACCAAAGGTACGGACTATGAGGTCAGCGGGACGTTCAACAGCGCCAATGTCAACGAGGCGAACAAAGTCACTGGTACTGTTACGCTGAAGGACACTTCCAAAGTGAAGAACTATAAGTTGCCCATTACGACCTATGACGTATCAGCAACCATCGCGCAGGCTGCCACTCCCGCAGCTCCCACCGGTCTGACCGGCGTGAAGGATCAGCTGCTCTCCACCGTGTCCTTGGCCGCTCACCCCGGCTGGAGCTGGGCGGACGGTGCTGTCTCAATGAGCACCGCTGGTTCTCAGAACTTCAATGCGAACTATCACGATAGCAACGGCAACTATGCCAATGGCACCAATGTGGCTGTGAACGTTAATGTGGTGAACAAGGCTGACACCGGCGTGACCATCACCGGCCTGCCCGGAACCGTAAGCTACGGTCAGAAGTTCACCCTGGCGGCATCGCAGACCGGTGACACGACCGGCGCGAACAAAAAGTGGACTTGGGATTACGACCGAGGATACTTCAAGCTGGTAGGACCCAATGCAAGTACCGAAACAATCACGCTTCAGGCTATCAAGGCCGGTACGCCCACCAAGGGTATCACCGCGACCTACGAGAGCGGCACCCATAAGGGCAGCGCGACCGTGAACGCCGTCGTGGAGAAAAAGGAAGTCACCGTCACCGCCGGCAGCTACAAGGTGAGCAAGACCTATGACGGCACGACCAACGCAGGCACCGCCACCGGCGAATTGAACGTCACCGGCATCCTCTCCGCCGACAGCGGCGTGACGGTCAAGGTTACGCCCGTTGCCTACACCAGCGCCAATGTGGGCGGCCAGACCAGCATGAATGTCAGCATTGCGCTGGACGGCACCGGAAAGGATAACTACAAGATCAAGAACGGTGCAACTACTGTTTCTGTTCCCTGTGAGGTCACCAAGGCAATGCTGACCGTGGAAGGGACCGGCACCGCTTCAGGTACTTACGGAGACAAGCTGAGCGGGCTCACCGTCTCCGGCCTGACCGCGAAGCGGAACGGCACGGTGGTACCGGGTACATGGCGTCTCACCGGCGACACGGTCCCCAACGTGGGCGACAAGGGAACATACACCGTGACCTTTACCCCAGAAAGCGGTGCGGACAACTATGAGGCGCTGACGAAGGATGGGGTCACACTGAATATCACCAAGGCAACTTACGGCAACATGTCCGTCTCCGGCTCCGCCAAGTACGGCACGACCGGTTCCGTGGATCTGATCCGCTATCTGGCCGCGGGCGGCAGTTTTGGAACAATCACCACAGCAGATAGCGAAAAAGTCCTCAGCGGCGATCCCGTCATGGAGGGCAACTCCCTGAAGTTCACCTTTGTGAACGACGCGAGCAAGGCCAATAAAATGGCCACCATCACAGTTCCTGTAACCGGCGCGACCAACTATGAGAGCTATACAATCACCGTAACGGTTACCGTGAACGACAAGACTACCCCTGTGGTCACCGCTCCTACGGCCAAGACCAGACTGGTCTACAACGGCGCAGATCAGGTGCTGATTGATGCTGGCTCTGCCACTGGTGGTACCTTGCAGTACAGCCTGGCCTCTGGCAGCGGCTACAGCACGGAGCTTCCCAAGGCCAAGAACGCCGGTACTTACACTGTGTACTACAAGGTCATCGGCAACGATGGCTATGCGGATGTACCGGAGAACAGCGTCAGCGTCTCCGTCGCAAAGCGCGCGATCAGCGTCAAGGCAGACAACAAGAGCATGACCGCGAACGGAACGCTCCCCACCTTCACCGTGACCTACGGCAACTTTGCCTCCGGCGACAGCGAAGCTACTGTGATCGAAACGAAAGCAACTGCTTTCTGCACGGCGGACGGCACAAGCACCGGCTCTTTCCCCATCACTGTGAGTGGGACGACTGCACTGAAATCCGGTATGGATACCAATTATGAAGTCGGAACACCTGAAAGCGGTACCCTGACCGTCAACCCTCGCTCCTCCGGTGGTGGCAGCGGCTCCAGCAGCTCCGGCGGCGGTTCCTCCTCTGGTGGTTCGGGCGGCGATGGAGGCTCATCCTCCGGCAATTCCGATAACTCTGGAAATACCAGTCAGCCGGACACCGGCAAACCGGACAAACCAGATTCTCCTG
>OGGZ01002320.1_pt1 | contig 13292 bp, 9 predicted proteins | sample 1571371 | NCBI WGS metagenome assembly OGGZ01 (sample SAMEA2582025, study PRJEB24529) | metagenome | biome: Human gut stool | place: China | collected 2011
TACCGAGGATCGTGACGATACCGGTAAAAAGCTGAGTAAATCCCATCAGCAGACCGTCTGCGAACTGATCTGCGTCTGCAATCACGCGGTTAACGATGTCGCCGTAGGGGTGGGCGTCGATGTAGCTCAGCGGGAGTATCTCGATTTTTCGGAACGCCTCATTGCGGATGTCGCGTACAACATGATAGGTTATGCGGTTGTTGATGGTGTTCATGAGCCACTGGATAAGCGCTGTTATACCGATGATGATACCGGTTTTGATGAGTATAGCCGCGATTCCCGCGAAATCAACCTGCCCCTTGCCGACGATAAGGTCGATCGCGTCGCCGATAAGGATAGGCGTGTAGAGGGTCAGAGCCACCGTGATGGCAGCGAACAGTATCGACAGCACCATGAAGAACCCGTGGCGCTGAACGTATTTCAGCACCTTCTTAAGAGTGCCTTTCTGCGCGGTATTTTTTTTGCTTCCGGCTGTGTTTGGCTTTGCCATTTATACCGCCTCCTTCTTGAACTGGGAATTGTAGATCTCGCTGTAGACGGGGCAATTGTTCAGCAGCTCGTCGTGCTTGCCTATGCCGGCTATTTTGCCATCGTCGAGGACGATTATTTTATCTGCGTGCTGTATTGAGGAGGTACGCTGTGACACAATGAATACGGTAGGATTCGTGTCCATTTCGCGGATAGACTTGCGGAGCGCCGCGTCGGTCGCGAAGTCAAGCGCGGAGGCGCTGTCGTCGAGTATCAGTATCTCGGGCTTTCTGACGAGCGCGCGGGCGATGGTGAATCTCTGGCGCTGACCGCCGGAGAGGTTCTTGCCGCCCTGTTCTATCTCGAAGTCAAGACCGCCCTTGCTTTCGATAACGTCCGCAGCCTGGGCGGTTTTAGCCGCCGCAAGTATCTCGTCGTCGGTGGCGTCGTCCTTGCCCCAGCGCATGTTGTCGCGAATTGAGCCTTTAAACAGCACCGCCTTCTGCGGAACAATTCCGATACGCTCGCGCAGCTCCGGAATTTCGAAGCTCTTTACATCGCGGCCGCCGATGAGGACTTCACCGGCGGTAGCGTCATAGAAACGCGGTATCATGTTAACCAGCGAGGACTTGCCCGAGCCGGTGCCGCCGATTATGCCGACGGTTTCGCCGCGCTTTACTGCGAAGTCCATGCCGGTAAGGGAATCCTCTCCGGCGTTTTTGTATTTCAGGGAAACGCCGCGGAATTCAACTGCGTAATCGGCATTGCCGATTACGTCCTTGTCAGAGGTGACTTCCTGAGACGACTTGATGTCGAACAGAGCCTGAACGCGGTTTCCGCAGGCAACGCATTTTGTAAGGCTGATGATGAGGTTTGCGAGCTTGATAAGCTCCACGAGTATCTGGGACATGTAGTTGTAAAGCGCAACAACATCGCCCTGGGAAAGGGTTCCGTCGTTTACCTGAACGGAGCCTGTCTGAATGAGCCAGATTATTGCGAGGTTGATTATTACGTAGGTCAGCGGGTTCATCAGCGCGGATATTCTTCCGACGAACTTCTGACCGGCGGTCAGCTCGTCGTTGCTCTTATTGAAGGTGTCGATCTCCTGATCTTCCTTGCAGAATGCACGCACAACGCGGACGCCGGTGAGGTTTTCACGCGTAATTCCGAGCACTTTGTCGAGCCTTGCCTGAACCTTCTTGTAAAGCGGAATGCACCACAGCATGATTCCGAAGATAACAACGGAAAGCACCGGTATAGCCGCAACAAATATAAGCGCCGCCTGAACGTTGATAGTAAACGCCATTATCATAGCGCCGAATACCACAAACGGCGAGCGCAGCAGAAGACGGAGCGTAAGGTTTACGCCGTTCTGTATCTGGTTCATATCGCTGGTCATTCTGGTGATGAGGGTGGAAGTTCCGACCTGGTCGATTTCAGACCACGACAGGCTCTCAATGTGGCGGAATAGTTCGTGCTTCACCTTGGAGGAGAACCCTACCGCCGCCTTGGCGGCAAAGTACTGCGCGGTGATGGAGAACGAAAGCCCGACTATACCTAGACCCACAAGCAGGCATACCATTCCGATAACGTAGCCCTTGTCGCCGTTGGCTATGCCGTCGTCGATTATCGAAGCGATAACGAGCGGCACGAAAAGCTCCAGGAGAGCTTCAAGCAGCTTGAACAGCGGCCCGAGTATGCATTCCTTTTTGTATTTTTTAATGTGTACAAGTAGTTTAGACAATTGATACCCTTCCCTTCAAAGATTATCTTGACAAATCACAAATAATAGTATATCATAAAAGAAAGATATTTTAAAGATATAGCATTGAAAAAATCTATACAAATTATGTATAGATATAATAGTTACAACATATGGAGGCAGAAATGGATCTGAAACAACTGCGTTATTTCACGACTGTTGCCGAAGAGGGCACCATAAGCGCCGCCGCGAAGAAGCTTTTTATGTCGCAGCCGCCGCTGAGCACTCAGATGAAGCTGCTTGAGCAGGAGCTGGGCTGTTCTCTGTTCGAGCGGGGGCAGAAGCATATCCGCCTGACCGAAACCGGAAGACTCCTTTACGACCGCGCACAGACGCTACTGCGCATGGAAGCGTCAATGCGGCAGGACGTGGAAGCGTGCGCCCGAACCGAGAAAGATACGATACGAATAGGGGTAGTTTCGTCGGTGATATGTACCCGTGCGGGGGAGTGGATATCGGATTTTCTGAAGAAGAACGACGGCGTTACCATCGAGATAACGGAGAGCAACACATATGCGCTGATCGAGAAGCTGCGGACAGATCAGATACACGCGGCGCTTGTACGAACTCCGTTCCCTGAGAACGAGTTCAGGGTACACAGCCTGGCGCATGAAAAAATGATAGCGGTAGGCGCAAAGCGAAGACTCCCGGACATGGTAACAATGAATATTCTTTCACATTACCCCCTGATTCTATACCGCCGCTGGGAGCCGATAATAAAGGAGGCGTTCCAGAAAAACAGCCTGGAGCCGCGCTGCGTCTGCATATGCGACGACGCCAGAACAGCGGTCGACCTCGCGGAACGCGCGGTCGGTATCTCGCTGGTTCCTGGTTCGGCGGCGGGGCTTCTGCATTCCGAAAAGGCGGAGTTCCATTCGATAGCCGACTGCCCTATAGAAACGGAGATCGTGCTTATTTACAAGGAGAACGCGTATTTTCCGGAAAGCGTGAAGAAATTCACGGATTACCTTATGACTATCAAATAAATAAAAAAGCACGTCCGCCAATGGACGTGCTTTTTGTTGCAGATCACGGCTCGTGAACCGTGAATGTTATCGAGATGTTGGAAACGGAGGTCTTATCGCTGATGTCCATTATCTGGGCGGAGCAGTCGGTAAAATCTCCATCGGGAGTTCGCGCTTCCTTAGGCAGGTCGTTTACCCATGCGTTGAAGAGGTTTACACGCGTGCAGTGCTTGTCGTCGGAGGTTGTGAACTCCTTGCCGTTTAGCTGATACGGCGAGTTGTTGATGAGTATCTTGTCAATGCTTATCGTGTACCCGGGGAACAGATCCTCGCCGTTGGAGATTCCCAGCGCTGAGAATGCAACTCCCTTTGCCGCGCCGCATTCCGTAAAGTCAAGGCTGACCGTGTAGGTTCCCGCACCTGTGATTATTACGTTCTTGTCCTTGATACCCTTGGTTTTGTTGGTCGGGTCGTAGGTGTCGCCAACGCTGTAGGATTTGGTGTAGTCCGCGCTCTGGTACATTATCCAGGCAACAGCCGCGTCATCTGAGGGTGCTATCTCAACGTCTGCGAGGGCGTCCTCCTCGGCTGTCCTGCGGGTGGATTCGATCTTTTCCTTAGCCGCCGCCTTGATTTCCTCTGTTAACTTTCCGGCTTCGTTTGCGGCCGCTCTGGAGCTGAACAGCTCTGCAAGGGTCTCGTCGGAGATCGTGTTTGTTATGCGCTTGTAGAAGTTGCTGCAATCCCACAGAACAGGGCAGTATTCGTAGAGATCGCAGTTGTCGAGGAGGTTATCGTAGAACTTGTCGGTATCCTGCTTGATTCCGCCGTTTTTGAGCATTACCGCATACTCGCCGATAACAACGCCATAGCCCCGCTTGGAGAATTTGCTGAGCTTCTCAAAAAGCCCGTTCTGCTCGTCGTAATCCTGAGGGGAGCCCCACTGGTTATCTCCATCGGTGCCGCAGTAATCCCAGGGAGTGTAGTAGTGCACGGAAAGAAGCAGCTTGCTGTCCGCTGTGTCCTCCGGCATCTGGAAGCGATCGTCGCAGGTCTTGGTGATATCGGTGTTGTAGCCCGCGATAAGCAGGAAGCGGTCTGCGTTCCTGCCGCCGAGGGAGCGTATCAGCTTTACGAATTCGCTGTTTATCTCGTTGGCGGTTTCGTAGCATTCATTCTCGCTGAGAACTCCGCGGGAGCCTGTTATTTCCTTATCGTTGAGCCTGTCGCCGAGTTCCTCGTTGGCGGATTCGAATATAAGCTTGTAGGAGCGGTCGGCAAAACGCTCGCCTATCTGCGTCCACATTGCCTTGTACATTTCCATTGCCTTGTCGCGGGTCTCCTGCTCTGCGGAGCCGAACATACCCCACCAGCCGCCGTCCCAGTGGTCGTTTATTATGACGTACATATCAGCGTCGAGCGCCCATGTCACCACTTCGTCAACCCTGTCCATCAGAGCGGAATCTATGGTATAGTCGCCGCTCTCGTAGTTCATGCCGTTAGTCCACGCAATAGGGATACGTATAGTGTCGAATCCGGCGGCTTTCATTCCCTGGATCATCTCCTGAGTAGTCCGGGGCTGCCCCCACACTACCTCCCCGGAGGTCGCGCTTGAGCCGTTTATGTAAGCCTGGTGATTGTACGCCTCCAGGGTATTGCCGAGATTGATTCCATTTCCCATTGCACGAATGACTTCAAGAGACGTCATATTGTTTTCCTCTGTATCGGCGGCGCTTTCTGTAGTCTCTGCTGACGCGGCTTCTGAAGTTACGCCCGGATTGGAAGCGGTTTTGCCGGAGCAGCCAGTCAGCGCCAGCATTGCTGAAAGCACGGCGGAAATTCCGGCGTTGAGAATAAAATTGATTTCCATTTTGTTACCTCCATATAGGCATGAAAAGCATGTCGAAAACGATTACATTAATATTTTAGCACAAAATGCCCATAAATTCAAGCACTTTGTGGACATCTTTTGGCATAATCGACTATCAGAGAATATAATTATACGTTTCGGGCAAATTTGGCGGCTAATGCAGAAAAATAACGGGTATTGATTTTTTAAGAGAATTGATATATAATTATAAAGATAAAGGTCGGTGAAAGAAATGAAAAATACAAAGGCTTACGGTGCGGAGATCCAGGATGAACTTCGGGAGACCGCTCCCGAATATGAAAAATGGCGGCGCAGGTTATTTATAATGAACTGCGTTATTGCAACCGGGGTATTCCTTCTTGAGATTGGCGTAAACATTATACTTTTTGTGCAGGGGAAGGTCAATCCGGATATAGTGTACCATCTGATGAGGTACCTTGTTGTTCCTTCCGGACTGGTGTTTCTTGCAGTGCTGTTTGATGGAATTATGATGCGGTGCTTTCCGAACAAGGACTGGCTGCTGAATTATATAATGGTGCTGACCGTTGTATTTATGTGCACGGTCGTGGCTGTGACGCATTACGTATTTCCGATAACGATGACCGCTTTCGTAATTCCCGTGCTGATGTCCGTGGTATTCGGGAATAACCGCATGACGGCTGCGACTGCAGCAAGCTGCAGTGTGTGCGTGATTCTGACAGGAATCTGGCGCAACATCGACGGCACCGATACTGACAGGTATTACGTGGTTCAGGAGGTCGTGATCTCCCTCGGAATAATATTTATGTCGCTTATCGTTGCAGAAATTGTAAACTCGCTGATAACTGAGCAGAATCACCGTCTGCTGGACGCACTCCGCAAGGAGAAGCGCTCTCAGCAGGAGGCCGAGGCGGCAAATATGGCGAAAAGCTCGTTCCTGGCGAATATGTCGCACGAGATACGCACGCCTATAAATGCGATACTCGGAATGAACGAGATGATACTCCGCGAGGAGAAGGATCCTGCGATACGCGGCTACGCCGGGAACATACAGGCGTCGGGAAACTCGCTGCTGTCGATAGTCAGCGACGTGCTCGACATTTCAAAAATCGAGTCCGGCAAGCTTGAGATAATTCCGGTGGACTATGAAGTAAACTCGCTGATAAGCGACTGCTGCAACATGGCTGCGGGCCGCGCGAAGGCGAAGGAGCTGGAACTGCTGGTCGAGTGCGCGGACAACGTTCCAATGAAGCTCTGCGGCGATGAAACTCATATCCGGCAGATAATCATGAATCTTCTCACAAACGCGGTAAAGTACACTGAGAAGGGCACAGTGAAGCTGATAGTCAGCGGAAGATTTACCGACGGTGGGTTTGTGCTGAAAGTGGATGTCAGCGATACCGGAATCGGCATTGCCGAGGAGAATCTGCCGCAGCTATTCACACAGTTCCAGCGGTTCGACCTCCAGCGCAACCGGAATATCGAGGGCACAGGGCTGGGTCTGTCTATAGTCAAGCGGCTTTGCGACCTTATGAGTGGAACGATTACCGCGAGAAGCGTCCTGGGGAGCGGCAGTACGTTTACGGTCGAACTTCCCCAGAGGGTAGTTGACAGCACTCCATGCGGCGGAGTGAATCTGAATTATTCCGCGGGCGCGGAGCACGAATATCATCACAGTTTTGAAGCTCCGGAAGCGAAGATACTCGCGGTGGACGACCTTCCGGTAAACCTGCTCGTAATAGCAAACCTGCTCAAGGAAACCCGCATTAAAATCGACACCGCCGGAAGCGGCAGGGAGTGCCTGGATAAATGCTCCCAGCAGAAATACGACCTGATACTGATGGATCACATGATGCCCGAAATGGACGGCGTGCTGACGTTTGAAAAGCTCCATGGCGACAAGTCCTCGCCAAACTTTGAAACTCCGGTGATAATGCTGACGGCTAACGCCCTCGCCGGAATGCGGGAGCAGTACATGGACGTAGGATTTGCGGATTACGTTTCCAAGCCGGTTCGCGGCGCAAAGCTCGAGGAAGCTATACGCCGGAATCTGCCGGAGTCCCTGATCAAACCTGCGTCGCCGGAAATCCCCGCCGAAGCGGTCAGCACGGAGCCGTCCGGGTTCGCCGACATTTGCGGCGCAGTCCCGGAGCTGAACGTCAACGCAGCTTTGCAGTACTGCTGCGGCAGCGCGGAGCTGCTTAATGACCTGCTTCATGACTTCACGGAAAACGATCACTTTAGCGACCTGAAAGCCGCGTTTGAAGAAAAGCGCTGGGAGGACTACCGCAGACATGCTCACTCGCTGAAAAGCACATCGCTGATGATAGGGCTTACCGGACTTTCAGAGCGCGCGAGGGCTTCCGAACTTGCGCTGAAGGGCGGCTGCACCGAGTTTGCGGAGCTAAACCATGATTCGCTGATCGAGGAATACAGCGCGCTCCTTGGAAAAATCAAAGATTATTTGAAAGATAAGAGTGAATAAAATGCCACAATTTATTGAAATAACCTCCCTGGATCACCCGGGCTGCGAGGTCTACACGAAACTTACCGAAGCGCAGCTCCGCAACCGCCTGGAGCCGGAAAAAGGGATATTCATAGCTGAAAGCCCGAAGGTTATACAGCTTGCGCTTGAGCGCGGATACGAGCTGATATCCATTCTGACCGAAAAACGCTGCCTTGACGGCGTTGCCGGCGACCTTTTAAGGAACTGCGGAGATATCCCTGTTTACCTTGCTGAGCCGGATATACTCTCGACAATGACGGGCTACAAGCTGAACCGCGGCGTGCTTTGTGCCGTTCGGCGTCCGAAACCGAAGTCTGCGGAGGAGATTTGCAGGAACGCTCACCGCATAGCTGTTCTTGAAAATATCGTCGACACAACGAACATCGGAGCGGTGTTCCGCTCAGCTGCGGCTCTCGGAATAGACGCTGTACTTATAACGCCTTCCTGCTGCGATCCGCTGCTGAGAAGAGCGGTGCGCGTCAGCATGGGGACGGTGCTTGTGGTTCCCTGGGCGCAGATAGGCGAGGAGCCGGAGGACTGGCCGGAGAATGGGCTGTCGCTGCTGAATTCCTGGGGATTCAAAACGGCTGCAATGGCGCTCAGCGGCAGGTCCGTGAGCATTGACGATCCCGCGCTTGCCGCTGTGGACAAGCTTGCGATCGTGCTGGGAACCGAGGGCGACGGACTTTCAAAGGACACGATAGCCCGCTGCGATTATACCGTGAAGATCCCGATGTCGAACGGGGTTGATTCCCTTAATGTAGCTGCGGCGGGAGCAGTAGCATTCTGGCAGCTCAAATGGCGCGGGGAGTGATCTGAATGCCTTTTCTCTATGAACATGGCGACATGCTGAATCGTCCGATAGAGTGCTTCTATTTTGACACTAGCTCAAAGTATTTTCCGGTGCATGCTCACTGGCACTTCTATATGGAGTTGATCTACATGTACGACGGAAAGGTCGAAGCTTCCAGTGCGGGTGAGAAATACATCGTTGAAAAGGGCGACATGATGCTTTTCCATCCGAAGGCGGTGCATTCTATTTCGTACTGCCCGGGTTCGCCGGAGGCGCGGTACGCTGTTATCAAGCTTGATATCAGCCGCATGAGCCTTACGCCGAGCTACGCGCCAAAGCTCAGAAGTATTTTCCTGAGCGCCGAAAAGAAAAATATGACGCCGTTCTTCGCGGCTTCCTGGACTGAAAAAATGCGTGCCGGCGAGGTACTCACGCGGTGCATTGAGGAAATGAGGCAGCAGAGATACGGCTTTGATCTCGTGATACGTTCCGAGCTGTACGGGCTGCTGATCAACGTTCTGCGCTGCTGGCAGGATCAGGGATTTTCAGTCGACAGCGAGGTGTATTCCGAAGACTCCCGTTACGACATTTACAACATTACGGAGTTCATCGACGAGCGGCTGTCGTCCGGCGTGCAGGTCAGCGAGGTCGCGGAGCGCTGCGGCATGAGCTATTCCTATTTTGCAAAGAAGTTCCTTGCGGTCTACGGAAAGACCTGCAAGGAATACATTGAGGAAATGCGTATTATCAAAGCTGAAGAATTCCTGGTTTTCACGGATTTTGATTTGCAGAAGATCAGCCGCGAAACGGGATTTTCCGACTGCTCGCACATGATAAAGAGCTTCAAGAAGCTGCGTGGAATAACGCCCAAGCAGTACCGCATGAAGCTTGCCGAATAAAACGACCCCGCACCGGAAAAGCGCGGGGTAAATTTATAGTCTGCATTCGTAGAGTTTAGGCAGCTTGTCGAGCGTCACAGCGTTTTCGCAGGAGTAAGCCCTGCGCAGCTCATCATACGATGTGAAATTTTCGGAAGTCGTGAAACTGCCAGACCAGGTCATGAACCAGCTCCAGGGTACGCGGTGTTCGATGAGCGCGGGAACGTCCGGAATAGTGCCGATCTCCGCGACTGCCGCGAGTTTTTCCGTGGAAATACTGCCGCTGATTTCGGCGTATTCCCTGGCAAGATCTGTGTGCTCGTGAGCCGGGGGATAGAGGTCACGGGAGATGATATCAACAACATCGTCGCCGGGATAGTTTTCGACTTTCGGGGAATTCTGCACCCAGATGAGGTTGTCAAGGCGGTGGCGTTCCGTGAAGCGCTCGAACATCAGGCGGTAGAGCTTTTTGCACGGCTCCGCGCCTTCGCGTCCCCACCAGAACCAGCTGCCCTCGGCCTCGTGGAAGGGTCTCCATAGTATCGGGATATGCTCGTCGCTGAAAGGCCGCAGAAGTCCCGCCATGTAGTCGAGGTCGTTCAGAAATGCCGCGTTTTCCGGAGTTCCGGACTGAGCGGCTCTTGAAGCGCTGAAATCCGTGTTCTCGGAATAGAAAGACTTGTCGCGGCCGCCCAGCGGGGAAAACCAGTGCCAGGTGAAGGTGATAAGTCCGCCGAGCCTTGCCCATTCCCATGCTTTTCGGAGCGTTCCGCGGGCGTTAACGACCTCAGTCATGCATTCCTCGCCAGAGTCCTCCGGGCGGATATTAGGCGAGTAGCCGAGGAGTTCAAACCCGCAGAGCGCCGGGAGTTTCCCGGTTATGCGGCGTATATGCTCCAGTTCGGGATGCTCCATTGTCTGGGTGTGCTGACCCAGTATCAGCCTGTTTCCGCGGTTCTCCTCGAGGTAATCAAGTACGCGCTGAACCTCCGGCTGCGCGTTCGGGTTAACGGCTCTCATTATTTCACTCCTCTGAATCCGGTGATGTCCTTGATGACCTCTCCGGCTATGATAAGTCCCACAACGGACGGTACGAACGCGTTGCTTCCCGGCACCTGATTGCGGTGTGTGCATTTCCTTTTTGTTCCGGGAGGGCAGACGCAGTGCTGCTTGCAGCTTATCGCCATATCGTCGGCCGGGGTGATAGGCTTTTCCTTGGAATATACCACCTTCAGCTTGCGGACTCCGCGCTTTTTCAGCTCGTATCGCATTACGCGGGCAAGCGGGCAGACCGAGGTGCTGTAGATATCGGCGACTTCAAAGCGTGTCGGGTCGACCTTGTTTCCTGCGCCCATGGAGCATATTATCGGAGTGCGGCACTTCTGCGCGTTCATTACAAGCTCTATTTTTCCGGTTACGGTGTCGATGGCATCAACAACGTAGTCATACTGCGAGAAATCGAACTGGTCTGCGGTTTCGGGAGTGTAGAAGGTCTGCCAGCAGTTGACCGTCATGTCGGGGTTTATGTCAAGCAGGCGCTCTTTGGCTGCTTCTACCTTATATCTGCCGACGGTTTTCCTGGTGGCGAATATCTGGCGGTTTATGTTGGTGAGGCAGACCTTGTCGTCGTCGATGATGTCGAGGGTGCCTACGCCGCTTCTTGCGAGGGCTTCAGCGGTGAATCCGCCTACGCCGCCTATTCCGAATATTGCCACTCTGGAGCCGGCGAGTTTTTCCATGGCTTCCTTGCCGAATATGAGTTCGGTTCTTGAAAATTGATTCAGCATTCTGTATTCCTGTCCTTTGTCTATTAAACATATGGTTCTGATATATTATACATTTTCGCTCCGGGATTGTCAATAGCTAATCACGAAATAATTATACAGTATTGACGAAAATTTGCGAAAGGTATTGAAAAAAAGCCGCGCATAGGATATAATAACATATATGTATATGCCGCAGAAACCAGGCTGCGAAATAAATCCGGTCGGCAGACCCAGGGAGGAAAACATCTTGACATCAGCAAACGATCTTACAAAGAACATAAAGCGCGTTATCTTCACAGAGGAGGAGATAAAGGCGAAAATTGCGGAGGCGGGCAGGGAACTCAGCGAGAAATACGCCGGAAAGCCTCTGCTTCTGGTGAGCATACTTAACGGCGCGTTCGTATTCATGGCGGACTTCTGCCGCGCGGTGACGATTCCGTGCGAGATAGCGTTCATGTGCGCAAAGAGTTACTATAACGGCACCGTATCCAGCGGCGAGGTCACTATCACGAAGGATCTTACCCAGGACATCAGCGGGTACCACGTTGTTATACTTGAGGACATAATCGACACCGGCCGTACCCTGAAAGCAGTTGTGGAGCTGCTGAAGAAACGCGATCCGCTTACACTTGAGGTTATCACGCTGCTGGACAAGCCGTCCCGCCGTGCGGTGGAGTTCGAAGCGGACAAGGCGCTGTTCACTATCCCGGATTATTTCGTGATAGGCTACGGGCTTGACTGCGGCGAGAAGTACCGCAACCTGCCCTACATCGCAGAGTACAGCGCGGACTGAGAGGTAAAATGAGCACAAATTCAAATAACGCTAAGCAGCTGGGATTCCTTGAAAGGGTATTCAAACTGAAGGAAAATCACACGGACATCAAAACCGAGCTTCCGCGGGACTTACTATGTTTATGACGATGGCGTATATTCTGGCGGTCAACCCGGGTATTCTTTCAGCAGCAGGAATGGGCGGCACCGCGGTTCTCATCGCTGTCTGAATAGCTTCCTTCATCGGCACAATGCTGATGGGACTTCTCGCGAATCTGCCGTTTGCGCTCTCGGCGGGAATGGCAAAATGATACCGCCGCTGATTTACGTATTGACGGTGCTGTTTATTCTGAAATATATTTTCCTGTAAATTCTCAGCCGCTCTAGGTCAGTTCAGGGCGGCTGTGCATATTATATAATCCCCCGGAAGGCTCGTCTGAACCCCCGGGGGATTACTATTAGTGATTCCTGAACCACTTGCGTATCCATGCTCCGCTTTCGGAGTAATCGCTGTCCGACCACTTTCCGTCCGCCTTCGCGGATTCCTTGAAGCAGGAGGAGGATTCGTTCTTGTTTGCGAGGTTCCAGTTGCAGTAGCTTACGCCGTATTTATCAAGCAGCTTGAGCCACTTTTCAGTCTGCGCGAAGTCGTTGCCGCCGTTGCCGGAGGCGTCGCAGCAGCCGAATTCCGAAACGAATATCGGAAGTCCGCCGTTGATGCATTTTTCCGTGCGTTCACGCAGCCAGTCCGTATGCGTAGCCGCATAGAAATGTAGCGCGTACATTACGTTGTCGTATTTCAGCGGGTCGGCAAGCGCCTGGTCGATGTCTTGGCTCCAGGTTGGCGTTCCGACTATTATTACAGCGTCCTTGTCGTTTTTGCGTATTACCGGGATAACCTTTTCAGCGTAAGGTTTTATAACGCCTTTCCAGGTCGCGTTTCCGTTCGGCTCGTTAACTATCTCGTAGATAATGTTGGGGTAGTCTGCGTATTTCTTTGACATCTTGTCGAAGAAATTTATTGCTTCGTCCGTATACTGGCTCGGGTCGCCTGGATTCAGCACGTGCCAGTCAATGATGACGTACATTCCGAGCTTGATACATATATCCACGCCCTTTTCCAGGAGCTGAGTGCTTCCTTCCTTGTTCTGCATGTAGCACTGACCGTTGCCCCATTCGTCAACGTACATCGCCATGCGGACTACATTTGTGTTCCAGTCGTCGCGCAGGGTTCGGAATGCGTTTTCGTTTACGAAGTCCGGAAACCAGGTGATTCCGTGAGTACTCATGCCCCGGAGCTGGTATCCTTTTCCGTTTTTGTCCACAAGCTGGGTTCCCTTTACGGAAAGCTGACCGTGAGCGGCTACCGGAGTAGTTCCGTCCGGATCCTCAGGCGCAGGCGGAACCGTCTGTATCGTGACCGCCGGTGTGGTGGTAGCAGGCTGAACGCTGCCGCCGTTCTGCCCGGAGTTTGTTCCGACGGAAGCAGCCGAGCCGTTAACTGTAGCTTTCGACGGCGTGAAATCACCGGGGC
>OGGZ01002331.1_pt1 | contig 13245 bp, 11 predicted proteins | sample 1571371 | NCBI WGS metagenome assembly OGGZ01 (sample SAMEA2582025, study PRJEB24529) | metagenome | biome: Human gut stool | place: China | collected 2011
ATGAAGGTTTTCCTATGGTATTACATGAAGCGATGGCATGTGGATTACCTGTAGTGGCTTATACCTGTAAATGTGGTCCCCGGGATATTATTCAGGACCGGCAGGATGGTTTCTTGATAGAGGAAGGCGATGAGAACGAATTTGTAAAGCGATTGAGCCAGTTAATGGCAGATTCTTCACTGAGGCAGAAAGTGGGAAATGAAGCCCGCCGGAATATTATTCGTTTTGCTTTGCCATCGGTTATGAAGAAATGGGAAAATTTATTTATAACTTTAGCCTCTCAAGATGAGTGATATGATTTCAATTATTATACCTGCATATAATGCTGCTGATTATCTGGCGCAGACAATCGAAAGTGTTTTGAATCAAACCTATTCTGATTTTGAATTGATCTTGATCGATGACGGAAGTACGGATCGTACACGTGAGATTATTAAAGATTACCAATGCAAAGATGCGCGAATAAAGTATTTTTATAAAGAGAATGGAGGAGTATCTTCGGCCCGGAATCTAGGACTTCAAAAGGCTATCGGTGATTTCGTGTCTTTTTTGGATAGTGACGATCTTTGGGATAGACGTTTTCTCGAGTTGATGTATCATAAATTAGTGGCTGGAGGGGAATTAGCCTGTTTTTGTGGTTATATTGAAAAAAGAGGGGATACCATCACGAGGTATCCCGGCCATTTTGGAGCGGTAGACGTATTGAAGGAGAAGTTGAGGGTCGGTTCGTTTCGGGTTTCTACAGACTGTTGGCTCATCGATCGTAAATTTCTTTCCGCTGAGCATATTACTTTTACAGAAGGATGTCACTACATGGAAGATTTAGAGTTCTTTGTCAAATTATTATTTAGAGCTACTAATCAACGGATTACTTATGTTCCGGAATATTTGTCTTATTATGTTTTGAGAAAAAACTCTTTATCTTATCAAGACCTGATGGTTTTACCTTTATCTGTTATGAATCAGATTCTCGATGTATTGAAACGAATATATAATTGGATAGAGATTCAGCATGCTGAGTCGGAGTATTACCTGGAGTGTTTGAAAATATCAATAAGAGAACGGTATATTAAATTCTTATGGGATGTATTGTTGCTTGGGAATGCTGAGGATTTCAAAATGTTGTTAAGCTGGTATTGTAGAGATAAGGAAAAGTATATCTCCATGAAATTATCCTTACCTTTTAAATATAAAATATGGTCATGGGCTGTCTTTCCGGTCTGTTGCCGTTATGTAGCCCTCTTCGTTCTACGTCCATATATACGATACAAAAGAAAGGTTAAGATGCAAAAGTTAAAAGCCTGAATAGCCTGTTAATCATTCAATATCTGACTGATAAATCGGGGATAATTTTTTCCCGCGTTAAATTTTTCTTCCCATAACCGGCGAGGATGGAAACGGTCTTTATGTTCATATACCCGGACAATCTGGTCGGCCAATTCCTGAGCGGAAAAGTGAGGATCAAGTAATACTCCTGATTCGGAAGTCACGATTTCGTTCGTTCCTCCTACATTAGTCGCTATAACAGGGATATTGAATGAAATGGCTTCCATAATACTGACGGGAAGACCTTCACTGGCACTGACATTGACAAATATATCTACTGGATGGTGAAGATAATGTCCGATCACTTCCCGATTTGTAATAGCTCCTGTCAGGTTTACGGTCAGATTGGCTGGTAGTTGTTGGAGCTGTTGTTGTAAAGCATTGAATCCTTTTCCTCCTCCGATGTGTGTCCATTGAATAGGACGGTCAGGAATCAAAAGTAAGGATTTTAGGATCAAAGAAACCCGTTTTACCGGGACAACATTAGAACAACTGAGGATATGAATAACTCCATCCTCGTTTTTTATTTTGGAAATCCCATGGTCTTTAGTACCTAAATAACTGCAATAGGCACTGAATTTATATTGTCCAAAATTCTTTTTCGCATATTCCAAACCTTGTTTGGAGATGAAAACAGCCTTATTCAGGCTTTCGAATACTTCCTTTCTGAAAGGGATATATTGATGTGGACGTAAATCCGCATATAAATCAGTTCTGTGAAAACGGACTATTTTTTTGTCTTTATTGTGGATGAAAGGCAGGATGTAGGCCATACCGATGCCCCAATAAAAATAGACAGTACTTTCCGTGGACTGCCGGTTTAGCCGTTTGAAGTTTTTATCGGCAAGGATACACCGGCAGGTAATGGCGGTAGCGATATACTTTTTGAATTTATACAGAGAAGTATAGGCTTTTTCCGATATCAATTTTTTGAAAAAATAAAAGAGTGGACTGAAACAAAATAATCCTTTGAATACAAGTTCCCCCGAACTTCGGAATATCGGAGGGAAAACGATACAATTTGCAGGTAGAGAACGTTGCTCCTGGGTGGAACTGGTTTTGGGCAGAATGTAAATCCGGTCGAATTCCCGTGATAAATATTCGATTTCATTTTCTATAAAGCTTTCTCCTTTTCCGTATGGAAAACTTTCAGTGAAAAAAATGAGTTGTTTCATTCCGGGCATAGGGATTAGAATTTATAAAATCTGTTCCAGAATACCGGTGATATACCTGGCTGCCTTACCGTCTCCGTAAGGGTTTACGGCTTGGCTCATGCGGGTGTATTCCTCAGGATTGTCCAACAGAGAAGAGGCTAGCCGGATAATCTCTTCGGAACGGGTTCCTGTGAGTTTGGCTGTACCTGCTTCCAAGGCTTCAGGGCGTTCTGTCGTTTCACGCATAACGAGTACCGGTTTTCCTAAACCGGGAGCTTCTTCCTGTATACCTCCACTATCGGTCAATAAAAAATAAGCGATTCCCATCAGGAAGACAAAGGGCAGATATTCTAAAGGGGGAATCAGGTAAATATTGGGGGTGGAATGAGAATTACCCAGTATTTCAGTCACCGGCTGGCGTACATTCGGGTTCAAATGCACAGGGTAGACGAAATCTACTTCAGGATATTGGCTGGCCAGCTGTTTGATCGCTTGACAGATATGCATGAAACCCTCACCGAAGTTTTCACGTCTGTGCCCTGTAATGAGTACTAATCTTCTTTTTTGTTGTTTCCAGTTTTCTAATTTTTCTGATGGAATCTCCAGCTTGTTGAATTGTTCCCTTAAACTTTCTTGTGTGGTTTTGTCCTGTTCTATTTTTCGGTTAATCCACAATAGGGCATCGATAACCGTATTGCCGGTGACAAAGATGTGATCGGGCCGACAGTTTTCTGCCAATAGATTTGCCTGGGCTTTCTGTGTCGGGGCAAAATGCCAGTCGGCAATCCGGCCGGTGATCTGCCGGTTCATTTCTTCCGGCCAGGGATTATAAGGCTGATGTGTCCGAAGGCCCGCTTCGATGTGGCCGACAGGAATCTGTTGATAAAAAGCAGCCAGAGCGGCAGCCATAGAGGTTGTCGTATCTCCGTGTACTAATACCAGATCCGGCTTGGACTGCTGCAATACATCCCGTAAATTTATAAGAATTCTACTCGTAATATCATATAAATCCTGGCCCGGTTGCATGATATTCAAATCGTAATCAGGACATATATCGAAAAGTTTTAAAACCTGATCTAACATTTCCCGGTGTTGCCCTGTTACACAGATTTCGATTCCGAGCGAACGGCTTTGCCCGGTTTCTTTGATTAATGGCGCCATCTTTATCGCTTCAGGACGCGTTCCGAAAATGAATAAGATTTTTTTCATCCAATTTATTTTTTGAATATTCCACAGAAATCAAGGATAAGCTTACTGTTGTCATAAGGAAGTGTTTTAAACTCTTTATGAGCAACCAGAAAAGCGATAATATCGGCCTGTCGGTAAGCGTATCCGGTTTCCGACAATTGAAATTGTGGGTGTTGCGAAATATTAGGTTCGACAATCAGACAGGCTTCGGGAAATTCAGACACTATTTTTTCTGCGATATATTTTGCCGGACTTTCCCGTAAATCATCGATATCTGCCTTGAAAGCAAGTCCCATCAAAGCTATTTTCGGCTTTCTTTTATTTTCAAGCTGGTAAGTAAAAATCGTATTTTTAATTTTTTCTGCACACCAGAATGCTTTGTAATTATTAATTTCCCGGGCTTTTCCGATCAATTGCGACTCTAAAGGAAAATCGGAGGTGATGAAATAAGGATCGACTGCAATACAGTGACCACCTACTCCGGCGCCAGGTTGAAGAATATTGACACGAGGATGTTTGTTGGCCAGTTGGATCAATTCCCATACATTAATCCCTGCTTTGTCGCATATAATAGAGAGCTCGTTTGCAAAAGCAATCTGTACATCCCGGGAGGAATTTTCCACTAACTTACACATTTCTGCTGTAGGGGAATTAGTGGAATGTAAGGAGCCGCTGACAAAATGGGAATAGAACGCCATAGCCTGCCGGGTCGATTCCGGCGTATAACCACCGATGACCCGGTCATTGTATTTGAGTTCGTACAGAGCGTTGCCGGGCAGAATGCGTTCCGGACAATAGGCGATAAAGATCTGATCTTCTAACTCCGGACGTTCACTGAAAATCAGTTGTGCCATTTTTTGAGTGGTACCGACGGGAGAGGTCGATTCGAGAATATATAGGTCTCCTTTCTTTAAGTAAGGGATAATCTGACGTGTTGCGGCAGTGACATAGGATATGTCAGGCTGATGATGTTCATTGAACGGGGTCGGAACTACGATCAGAAACACATCACTCGGACTGGGAGTGAGAGAAGCTTTTAAACGGCCGTTCCGGATATTTTTCTCTACAATTTCCTGTAAACCTGGCTCCTGATTGCTGATTGCACAGTTATTGATATTATTGACCACATTTTCATTGATATCGACTCCGGTCACTTGTAGGCCTGCATCGGCGACGAGTGCTGCTGTCGGGAGACCGATATATCCTAGACCCATAAACAATACTGACTTCTGCATAATTTCTATTTTTGTTCGATTACTCTATTGATGAAAAATATGTTCAGGATGGCTTATTTACTAACGTATTGAAAATATCACATAATTGTCCGGTTTCATTTTTTCGTTCGAATTGCTCGATTTGAAAGCTCAAGCTAGGTAAAACACCTGAGGAAAGACGTGACAATAAAATGAAAATTTCTTCTTCATTGTCGTGAGCGATACAAAACCCGGAATTCGTGGTTTTGATAATTTCACCGGCTTCTCCTGTGGGATCTCCTAAGCAAAGAATCGGTTTACGGGTTCCTAAATATTCAAAAATTTTACCGGGGACAATACCTTTGCCATTAGCGACCTGATTGATCACTAATAACAAAAGATCGGATTGTTGCAATTCTGCAATAGAAGCAATATGAGGCATATAAGGTTTGAGTATCACTTTGTTGCCCAGGTTCAGCTGCTGTATTTCCTGTTTCAATTCCGGGCATGTATTCCCGATAAATTGTAATTTTATATTGGAATCTTCTAAGCGGCTGAGAGCACGTAATAAAGCATGGGGTATTCTGTCCTCGGATAGTTCCCCCGTGTAAGTGATCAGGAAATCCTCTGTGTTCTTGGACTTTGGCTTTGGGAAATCACTCGGATCATAACCGTTATAGATGACTTCGATTTTCCGGTCGACATGTGTTTTGATACATGTCGCGTAGTCGTTGGCCGCAGCAACAAGTCGGTCGACAGAACGGAAAACCGATTTTTCAAAATGACTGTCGATTTTTCTTGTCAACCAGGTACGTTTGTAAGATTGATAATGAACCAATTCAGACCAGGGATCCCTGAAATCTGCAACCCATTTAATCTTATTCTGTTTAGCTATTTTTTGTGCTATAAGCTGTAAACTGTGTGGAGGAGAAGAAGAATAAATCAAATCGATGTGCTCTTGTTCGATGATTTTTTTTTTTTTTCCAAGTTCCACACCTCTTGCCTGCTGTGCCTGGCTGATACTGCTTTAACTGCATAGGCATACCATCCGATCCGGGCATCGGGAATGAATAAATTCAGGCGTATCCATTTGGCTAAACGTTCAACGAAAGTTTTATCCTTTTGGCCAAAAACATTGGCATTATTATGTGTATTTCCTTTTTTACCGGTTAACATCCGGTAAAGTTGGAAGGGTTGGAAAGCTTTTGTTTTATATACCTGTATGTTATCCGGAATTTCTTGGATCAGTGAAGGATCGATAGCCGGATATTCCCCGTTTTCAACAGTTAATATAACAGGTTCCCAACCGAAAAACCTCATGTATTTTACGAATTTCAGAGTCCTCTGTATAGCCGGTCCTCCAGCTGGTGGCCAATAATAAGTAACAATTAAAACTTTTTTCAATTCAGACATTGGGTCGATTCTATATTGACGTAGCAAAGTTAAAATAATAATAATACATATCATATTTCTTTGTCTTTACAATCCTGATTTTCCAAATGAAAAAATATTCTTTACCTTTGGAAAAATTAGGAATTGGATTTATGCCTTATTTGTCATTGATCGTACCCGTATATAATCGTCCGCAAGAGGTTCAGGAATTGTTGGAAAGTCTGGCGGCTCAGGATAGCCGTGATTTTGAAATCATTATTGTCGAAGATGGTTCGACAGTACGTTGTGACCGGATCGTGGAGCAGTATAAGTCTGCTATCGATATCAAGTATTTTTTTAAAGAAAATAGCGGACCTGGCCTGAGCCGGAATTATGGTGCCGAAAGAGCCGAAGGGAAATATGTGGTCTTTCTCGATTCGGATTGTATTATTCCCCGGCAATATACTCAGGTGGTACGGCAAGCTTGCCAGGAGGCCGGTGTAGATGCTTTCGGAGGACCCGACCGGGCACACGATTCTTTTACGAATATACAAAAAGCCATTAATTATTCGATGACCTCCTTTTTTACTACGGGAGGTATACGGGGACAAAAACAGTCGATGGAAAAATTTCATCCCCGGAGTTTTAACATGGGTTTTTCCCAGGAGGTGCTGAAAGCTACCGGGGGATTCTCCGGTCTGCGTTTTGGGGAGGATATCGATATGAGTATCCGCATCATGGCTGCCGGATTTAAATCCTGTCTGTTGCCCGAGGCCTATGTTTTTCATAAACGCCGAACTTCTTTCCGAAAGTTTTTCAAGCAGGTGTATAATTCGGGTATGGCCCGGATCAATCTGTACCTTTTACACCCCCATTCTTTGAAATTGGTGCATTTCCTGCCGGCTTGTTTTGTTATCGGTTGTTTGTTGTGCTTGTTGGGAGGGATATTTTTTTCTTGGTATTGCCTGCTTCCTTTGCTCTTATTAATATTTGTCTTTTTTATCGATTCTTGGCGGTTGAATAAAAGTATAAAGGTCGCGTTTTTGTCGATTGTGGCTGCTTTTATTCAGTTATTTGCCTATGGAATAGGTTTCATTCATGCCGTTTTTGCAGCTTTGATATTGAAAAGACCGGTGAAAGGCATGTTTGTGCGGAATTTCTATAAATGAAGAAAACTTCCTGCCTGATTATACTGGTTTTCAGGGACGAAGTTCCGCCGGTCAGAAATCTGTAAAATTTCACCTGCCCGGGTTTTCGGAGCTCACGAATCAGGCTTGTAAAACCGTTCCTCTTCTTTATAAAATCCTTTTGAAATAGGCGATGGTTTCCTTTAATCCGCCTTCTAATTCAATTGCCGGCATCCAGTCCAGCTTCGATTGAGCCAGGGTGATATCCGGTTTACGTTGGGTCGGATCGTCTGAGGGGAGAGGCTGAAATACAATCTTCGATTTGGAATTTGTCAACCGCAGCACAGTTTCTGCTAACTGTAAAATTGTGAATTCACAAGGATTTCCCAAGTTTACGGGCCCGGTGAAATCATCTCCCGTATCCATCATTTTTATCATGCCTCGAATGAGATCGTCTACATATTGGAAACTACGGGTTTGCCGGCCATTTCCGTAGATCGTGAGGTCTTTATCCTGTAGAGCCTGGACAATAAAGTTCGAAACGACGCGGCCATCCTGGGGATGCATATTCGGGCCGTATGTATTGAAGATACGGATAATCTTGATCTTTACCTTATATTGCCGGTGATAATCCATAAAAATGGTCTCTGCACAGCGTTTACCTTCGTCGTAACAGGAACGGATACCGATGGGATTTACATTTCCCCAATAATATTCAGCTTGCGGATGGATTTGCGGATCTCCGTATACCTCACTGGTCGATGCTTGCATGACCTTACACTTTACCCGATTGGCTAGCCCCAGAACATTGATGGCTCCCATAACCGACGTGTTGATGGTTCGGATAGGATCGTACTGATAATGGATGGGTGAAGCCGGACAAGCCAGATTATAAATCTCATCTACTTCTGCATAGAAGGAATTCATGATATCGTGGCGGATGACTTCAAAATAAGGATGCTGGATAAGAGGAAGTATGTTTTCTTTATTTCCTGTGAAGTAATTGTCCAGGCAAAGAACCTCATTTCCTTCATCTAGTAGACGCTTACAAAGGTGTGAACCGATAAAGCCGGCACCGCCGGTAATTAATATCCTTTTTTTCATGAAAATAGGGTTAAAAAAAACAGGAAGAGTCGTACTCACTCCTCCTGTTTTTTTCATATTTATGCTTTCTATCAATAGAATTTGTATCTCTGGTCAATTATTTCGCCATTTTTCAAGATAGCTTGAATAGCCTGATAGTTCGCACGATACATATTACTTTGTTGTAAGGCTTGTTTGCTTTGAGCGACCATATCCGGTGTTACCTCTTCGGTTGTCCGGTTGTTGACCAGGATCAGATATACCCCCTGATTTCCTTCGATCGGTTCGGAGATCTTTCCTTGTTCGGTTATGCTGGAAGCAGCGATTACTTTAGGTTCGATTCCTGCTCCCGGAATTTGGAAAGAATTGAATGAAATTTCGTTGGCTTCTTTGACTTCCAAACCGGCTTTCTGGGCAATGGAAAGTAAACTTTCACTACCGCTCTTAGCCGATGCCAGTTCTTTTTTCAACAAATCGGCTTTCTTCTTCTGTATCAGGATCCGTTTGATATTACCGGCAACCTTATTGAGCGGAGCGATACCTTCTTCGTCGATTTCTGTCAGTACGGCGATGGTGAATTTGTTCCCGTTTTCAAAGATGGTCGAACCATCGTTTGTTTTTAAAACTTCGTCCACCTCTTCGGCCATATAAGCCTGGCGGATCATTTCACGGGCACTCTCCATACCGGCGATTGTTTTATCGTTTTTGCCGATGGTAGCGATACGTTTGGTTAAACCGCTTTCTTCGACTTTTTTGTTAAAGTTGTCGAGATTGGATACTTCAATAGCAAAAGTACGTGCATCGTTGTAAATCTGATTAGTGGTTTTAGCAGATGGAGAAACTTCTTTTTCAACCGTTGCAATCTGGATTTTTTTCACCGGTTTAGCCATGTCCGTTACCTGCAACACATGTGCACCATATTGTGTCAAGACTACCTTGATATCGTTTTTCTTAGCGAAGAAGGCAGAATCGCTGAAAGGCTGTACCATCGTTCTTGATGTAAACCAACCCAGATCGCCTCCGTTGACTGCTGAATTTTGGTCTATGGAATTAGTTTTAGCCAATTCTTCGAAATCAGCTCCTTTTCTTAACAGATCGGCTAAGCTATCTGCTATATTTTTTGCTTGTGCATAGTCCTGATTTTGAGGAGCGATCAGAATGTGGCGGGCTCTTACAGAATCAGGCAACATTTTGACAGAAGCAACTCTGGAGATTTTATAGGCGTTATTTTCCAGATAAGGACCGAATACGGCTTTCTCATTATTAAAAAGGAATTGAGCCATACTGTCGTTTGCTATTTCATCTTGTTTGAAATAGTTCCGGTCGGCTTTTTTCTCGGAAGAAAGGTTTACAAACTCCAGTGGGTCTGCACTTTCTTTGAATTCTTTCACCAGGTCGTTCACTGCTCCTTCAGTCTCGGAGAAATCTTCTCCGGAAGGTTCAATATCAAAGTTGACGTAAACAATTTTCCGCGATTCCGGTTGTTCGAAGCTCTTCTGATGTTTGTTGTAATATTCTTTGATCTCCCCGTTGCTTACGTTGATCGTAGAATCTTCAATTGTAGAATAGTTTTTGACGATATAACTGATGTCGGCTTTATCAGCACTGTTGGCTGCTGCTTCTTGTGCCTGGGCATCCGTAATATACAGCGCTTTGGCGACAATTGCATTGTATTTCGCCATTTTCCGGCTGTCGGAAACTTCTTTTTCCATGTTCAGCCAATATGCTTTCTGCGGAATATTATTGGGAGCGGAGATTACTTTTTTTACATAATCTCTGGCACCGGCATAATCGATTTCGCCCGTATTCGGATTTGTAAAAAGCTGGCGTAATGCCGGGCTCATATTTTCGCCGAGTAATGCATCGTACAATTCATCACCACTGACATCGATACCGATTTCATCATATTCTCTTTGCATCAATTGTTCCATGATCATTTGCTGCCAGGTGTTTTCCCGCAACATGGTCTGCTGTTCTTCATTCAGTGAAGATACATTGTTCATCGCTTTGATCATTTCTTCATTTTTACTGACGCGGTTTTGGAAATCTATGATAGATACTCCCTCTCCTGCGATCTCGCCAATCTGATTCCGTTGGCTATTGAAAATTCTTGAACCTGAATTTAATGCATCTCCTACAATGAATGCTATCAGGGCCAGACCGATCACAATACTAACAAGTAGTCCGCCGCGATTTCTGATTGTTTGTAATGTTGCCATTTATATTAAAAATTTAATGTTTTTTACGGTTTACATTATTTTTAGAGGCTACGAAGATAGATAAAAGTGCATTGTTGTGCAAATTTTCGGGCTCGCTTTTCCTCACTTTATTTCAGGTTTATTTCCTGACACACATCCTTTTAAAAAAGAAATGGTTTAATTTTTCTTTTTCGTGGTCGTTTGGGCTTTTCGGACAGGCGTTTTTTTGCTGCTTCCGCCTGTCTTTTTCTTGCTACTTTCTTTCTCGATCAATTCCATACATTTTTCTAATGTAAGCTCGTCTGCTTTACATGTTTTAGGGATTTTATAGTTCGCTTTATTGTAAGAAATGTAAGGTCCGAAGCGGCCGTTCAGGATTTGCACTCCATTATCGAAAACTTTTATCAGTTTATTCCGGTCACTTTCTCTTTTTTCTTCAATGCGTTGAATGGCTGTCTCGAGAGTGATGGTCCCCGGATCGTCTTCTCCTTTTTTCAAAGATACGAACACATTGTTGTGTTTGATATAAGGTCCGAACCGGCCGATCCCGATACTGACGTCTTTATCTTCGTACTGGCCGAGTTTACGTGGAAATTTTTATAAACCCAAGGCCTCTTCCAGGGTGATGGTTTCCATGAGCTGTCCTTTTAAAAGGCCTGCATAACGTACATGCTCTCCTTCCCCGATTTGTGCCATCGGACCGAACCGGCCGATTCGTACACTCACTGTCTCGCCGCTTACCGGATCCGTACCTAGAATTCTTTGCCCGCTATTCCGTTCCGAATTTTTGAGGGTAGATTCGACGGTTTCATGGAAAGGATGATAGAATTCTCCGATCATCTTTTGCCATTCGACAGACCCTTCGGCAATATCGTCGAGGGCTTCTTCTGCTTCAGCGGTGAAGTTATAGTCCATGATATTGGTGAAATGCTCCGATAGAAAATCAGTAACTACCATACCTATATCGGAAGGGAAAAGTTTTTTCTTTTCTGCGCCGAATATCTTTTTGTTGGGTTTGATTTTAATATCGTTGCCCTTCAGTTCGATCTGTTCGATATTACGCTCGACGCCTTCCCGGGATTCTTTGATGATGTAGCCCCGGTTTTGTATAGTTGTGATCGTCGGAGCATAGGTAGAAGGACGTCCGATACCCAAAGCTTCCATTTTCTTTACCAGACTGGCTTCGGTGTATCTCGGCGGATGAAGGGTGTATTGTTCTATAGCTGTAATGAGCTGACGTTGTAACTGGTCTCCCGGAGCTAAAGCAGGTAATAGACCGGCCTGTTCATCATCGGTTTCTTCGTCATGTGATTCCATGTATACTTTCAGAAAACCGTCGAAAATAATCACTTCACCGGTTGCCGTAAAGGGGATGGAATGGTTGGATAAACCGATGATCATATTGGTCCTTTCCAATTGGGCGTCCGCCATTTGCGAAGCCAGAGTCCTTTTATAAATCAGTTCATATAATTGTTGCTCGTTCCGGTCGCCTTCTATGACCGTTTTGTTCATATAGGTAGGCCGGATAGCTTCGTGGGCTTCTTGTGCTCCTTTGGTCTTGGTCGCGAAATTCCGTGGTTTGGAATATTTTTCTCCCAATGTTTCGCAAATGACCGCTTTGGCTGTCCGGATGGCCAGATCGGAGAGATTGTACGCATATAGGTAATAAGCCCGTGTTCATAAAGCTTTTGTGCTACCGACATGGTCTGGGATACCGAAAAACCCAGTTTTCTGGAAGCTTCCTGTTGTAATGTGGAAGTGGTGAACGGGAGAGCAGGCTTGCGGGTCGTCGGCTTGGTCTCTGCACTATCCACATGGAAAATAGCTGTTTTACAGGCTTCCAGATAAGTAAGTGTCGTTTCTTTATCGGTAAAACGGGTCTGTACTTCGGCTTTTAATTGAGCATGTTGCTGGGTTTCGAAAGTTCCGCAAACCCGGTAATATTGTTGTTCTTTGAAAGCATTGATTTCGCGTTCGCGTTCAACGATCAGTTTTACGGCAACGGATTGCACCCGGCCGGCAGAAAGTGAAGGCTTTACCTTTTTCCATAACACCGGCGACATTTCGAATCCGACCAAACGGTCCAATACCCGCCGGGCCTGTTGGGCATCCACCAGATTTTTGTCAATGTTTCTTGGGTTTTGAATCGCATGGAGAATCGCATCTTTGGTAATCTCATGAAATACTATTCGCTTGGTGTTCTCCGGTTTTAATTTCAACACCTCAAATAAATGCCATGCAATGGCTTCTCCTTCACGATCCTCATCGGAAGCCAGCCATACGGTCTTCGCTTCTTTGGCCAAAGCCTTCAATTCTTTGACAATCGCTTTTTTATCAGCGGAGATTTCATATTGAGGTTGAAAATTGTGTTCGATATCAACTCCCAGATCCTTTTTTTCGAGATCACGAATGTGTCCGAAACTGGATTTTACGGTATAACCATCTCCTAAAAATTTTTCGATCGTTTTGGCTTTTGCCGGGGACTCTACTATCACCAAATTCTCTATCATATTTTATTCAAAATAGCAGACATATTTCATGCCAGATTTAAAAACTTAAAATCAGGGTGCAAACCTACGAAAAAAACTAAAAAGTAAAAAACAAA
>OGGZ01002332.1_pt1 | contig 13238 bp, 12 predicted proteins | sample 1571371 | NCBI WGS metagenome assembly OGGZ01 (sample SAMEA2582025, study PRJEB24529) | metagenome | biome: Human gut stool | place: China | collected 2011
ATGATATTGCCAAGGCTTACGCGAAGAATAATGCAATATTGCAGGATGTAAAATAGTATCTATATACGGTGGACACCAATCGGCTGTTTTACCTTTTGGAACACGATAAGCACCTTCTTGCACATTCCACTTCATATCGACCAATACTCTATGCTCATGTAACAAGCCGTTTAATAAATCCTGATCGTTATATAACACACGCTCCGGATTATCTTTATAATAAGTCTTACATTGCTGCTCGATATTATGCTTCCGCCAATAATCCAAATTCAATAATAATACTCCTCCATTAAAATAATTATATGAAAGATCGTACCCCAAACGATTACAATGCACCGGATTAACGGTAAAATCGTCTGGAACACCAGCCAATGCTTTACCTTCCAGATTTGTATTCCAAAAATCATCTAACGGTTTCAAAACCAAAATATCACTATCCAGATAAAGAGCCTTCTTCACTGAATCAGGAAGTAAAGAAGCCAAAAGACAACGATAAAATACAACCATAGGCAACCTTTGTCCTTCCCAGCGTATAGCATATCCTTCCAATTTTTCCTGAGGAACTTCATAAAAAGCAATGGAAGCTCCATACGTTATCGCCAAGTCCGACAAAACCGTACGGTCTGCTTCCGACAGTCCATTGGCAACTACATGCACTGTAATATCCGAAGGTGTATCATTTTTTAAGATAGAAACCATTGTTACAGCACAAAAACGTACAAACTTATGATCAATGGTAAATACTATATGCTTCATATCTTCCAATTATTTATTCAGGTTCTTGAAAAAATCTGCCATTGTATGGTCTTCGTGTATATATCCGTCTGCCTGCAAACGGTCGAAGACACGGCTTCCTATCACACGGTCGTATTCCTCATTCAGTTTTCCTTCTTTATACAAGCCATAAAAAAAGCGCCAGTGACGTCCACCATGTTTACTGGGATTCTGCTCCAACTGCTTTCCGCCATTAATCATTTTCTCCAGAAACTGCTGACGGCCTCGGATATTATAATGATAAATACGGATATCACTTTTGCCGGAACGCTTGGGGAACATGGCTACCTTATGATTTCCCATCGAAATCCGGATGTATCCACGGGTACGGTGCATTACCTTAGGTATTTGTCTGCCAAAAAGTGAATAAGGGGAAAGATCATACTTATCCGTATCTGTTACAGGGTCTACAACATATTTCCATTCACGAAACGACTTACCTTCCTCAGGATACATATTCCGTATGGCGCACTTTATCACATTATCAGAAACATGTTTCAGTCCACTTTTCAAATTACCCGAAGGAGCATACCAAAACTCGTCAGCATCGGCATTGATAACCCAGTCGGCATGAAAAACAGTTTTAGCACACCAAACCATACGATCCACCCATTTTTTCTGGCGATAGTCGGTTGCCGGCTCCTGAATAATTTCTTTTATCCATCCCAATTCTTTATATTTACGAAGAATGTCTGGAGTATGGTCGGTTGAGTTATTATCAGTTACAATAAATCCATCTACCCCCATCTGCTTATGGAATATCAGGTTTTGTTCCAGTAATTCTTCCTCGTTCTTCACCAACAATGTCATATAAAGAATTGGATGAGAAGGCCGGCGCCAGCAGAACAAACTTTCGCACAAAGCATAGGTTACTTTCTTTATTAACGAAAAAATGATACTCATGGCAATTTAGTTTATAGGTACTTTTATCCATCTTGCTGGATAAATATAAGGAGTTTCTTCTTTCATAAACCAGCGAGAAGGAACAATAACAGTTTTATTCTTTCTCGGATTTAACCATGCTCCCCACCAACTGAAAGTACTATTACAGATAATATGGTTTCGACAATGACTCATCAGCATCATATCCTGCCAACTGTCATTTCCTTGATTCCAATCTATGTAATGGGCATTAGATAAAGATAAATTCTGTTTCACCCATTCTATATCATCAGAAAAAACATAAAAAGAAGGAGTTGAGTCATGCTTTTTCAATTCGGCTATGGCATTTTTATAATAGGGCAACTGACAGACACATCCGGCATTTGCCCAGAATTTCGGAAGTAAATAATCACCGCGACGAATGTGTATTGATACAGCATGCTCATCGGCATCTATTACTTTCATCATTTCACGACTCCGGATATTTATCAATTCCATATTAAAACAGAAAGTCTTTCTAACATCATCTTCGATGTCAGCAAAGAAACGCTCCGACTGATAAAATCCTTTGAAATAGATCAACGGCCAAGCATATTTTTTCTCAAAAGCTTCCATGGAGCCGTTTTTCTGTTTTCGCTCATAAACGACCTTACACAGTAAGAATTCCATAAGTTTCTTAAGTGTACGATTTATACAAAACTCGGTATGGGGCAAAGCAAATACCCGGTTCATTTCATATCCGTGATGTACATGGTAATGCATCATATCCGATAAGTCTATCTTTGTATGAGGAAAAAGTTTCTTCATCTTCAGATAGAAGGCATATATAAACATCTGGTTGCCTAAGCCACCTGTCATTTTTATTAGTCTCATATGTGGGCGTTGTTATACTTCAAAATCAGTTTCAAACATTCGTTGGCATCGAAACCTCTTGCCTTGGCGTATTCATCGGCAAGAATGGCAAACATTTCCGGCGTTCCCGGAAGGCGTTCAAAGTTACGGCAACCTTCTTCCATATTGACCGTGCGGAAACGGATACGGTTCAGGTCTATTATTTCTACCTCTACACCTTTGTCTGTATGCCGGAACAGGATATTCCCTCGCGAATAGTCTTTATGCAGATATCCTTTTTCATGGAGTGCAGCCGTTGTACGGGCAATGGCACGCAAAATTTCTTCTTGACCGGGGAAATCACCTCGCATCAGATTGACATACGAATATGGGCATTCCGACTTCAGACTGATATAATAGCTGCGTGTGAAAAGCAGTCCGTTACGCTCGGTATAATAGGCTACTGGAGCAGGACTTCCGATTCCTTCCCGACGGAGCATTTCGGCATACTCGAACGAACGTTGTGCTTTCGACGAACGGAACACTCCGTATGCGATGCGGTTAATCAGGTTAGGAACACGGAAGGACTTGATTACGACTTTCGTTCCGTACCAGTCCATTTCACGCAGTTCGTTGCGTCCTTTATAAATCACCGTTCCACTATCGTATTTAAACAAAGCAGGCAGGGCTTTTACATAACTCGTCAATGTACGGAAATCAGATGCCACATATACTTTCCGTGGATGAAACAAACGATAGATACGGTTCAGCAGTACCGACCACGAACGGCAATAGTGAAGCGGTCCTCCTAACTCACGTTCAAAAAACTCCGGATGACGCGCATTTAAAGCGTCTATCAATTTTCTCTTTAAACTACGATCGGACACACGTTTAGAACCAGTTCGTACCCGATAATACACTGACACCCGAGACAAGGCTACAACCTTTCCACCATCTTTTAACATAGCAATCCAAAAGGCCCAATCCTCTCTTGCAACAATATGCTTATCATAGCCGCCTACCCGTTCCCAATCTGATTTCCGATACAAAGCACAAATAGGTATCATATTCTTCCGGGCCAGCAACTTACGCGAAAAAGGAGGTAATTTCCATTCACCTTTACGGTTACCGAAATATTCAGCACGAGGACATACAGCTTTTATTTTCATGTCAGACAATATCACATGTACTGCATCAGACACAAAGGTTTCACTCATCTTGTCGTCGGCATCAAAAGGCAGTATAAACTCCCCTTTCGCCAGCCGAACAGCCTGATTTCGGGCTGCACAAGCTCCCCCGTTAGGTTGGGTATAAGCGCGTACACGCTGATCTTTCTTTGCATAGTCACATGCGATACGATACGAAGCATCTTTCGAGCCGTCGTCTACCACCACTACTTCGAAGTTCGGATAATCGGAAGCCAGTATAGAGTCGAGTGTTTCCGGCAGAAAAGCCTCCATATTATATACGGGTACTACAACCGAAACCAAAGGGGATTTATCCATATCTGCAATCATTAAATTTTATCGAGTCCTTTCGTATATTTCAACCAATAGTATTTCAAGGGATTCTTATATTTCAGTTGTTTCCACGGACGGCTTCCATGCGGACGATGCCAAACAGGAAGAGTGGTAAACAGATAGTTCTGAAAACCTTGTTTCAGGGCTTCGTGTGAAATGGTTACATCAAACCAGTTTTTTGTCGGGTCGAGCTGACGGAAATCGAAAGCACGGAGAAACTCCGGGGTAAGCAGTGAGCAACAGAAACTGCAATGTTTCTTTTCCGGATATACCTTGCCTTCATTACCTTTGGCATGCAAATATGGATAGTTGATAACTCCATTCTCGTCTACAGTTACAGCTGCCGCAATGGCACATCCTCTACGTGCTGCTGCTCCGTCGTACAATTCCTGTAAGGTGTTCTTCTTTACTACAACATCCGACTCTACAATAAGCAGACCTGCATCGTCGGCAATAGCCTCTTGCTGAGAGCGGTGAAGTACGAGCAGATAGTTTGGAGAAGGATGAGTTGTAATGTCGGATAAATTGACCAGACGAAAATTCAATTCTTTGGAAGCTTCCTCCAGACGTTTGGTGTTCTCTTCTGTACTGAAGTCATTGTACACTGTATAAGTAAAAGGAACTTTAATGTCGGAAGCTAAAATGGCACGCACTGTTTCGAGAGTAAAATCTATCGAATCTTTTACTGGAGTTATGATATGCAAACATTTCATATGAACATCATTATTAAAGTACAAAGGTAGATAAATTACCAACACTAGGTAGACAAAATACCAACATTTTTCAAATCTACACAAAGATTTCATTTCATCCAATTATAAATGTAAAAAATACTACCTTTGCACGACTTTAGAAAAAGCAAGTATGAAAGTTATCGTTGACAATAAAATACCTTATATAAAGGAAGCTATCGAAGCGCTCGCCGATGAAGTGGTTTATTTGCCGGGAAAAGAAATTACTCCGGAAGTCGTAAAAGATGCTGATGCACTGATTACCCGTACACGTACTCGCTGCGACCGTACCTTGCTGGCAGGCAGTAAGGTAAAGTTTATTGGAACGGCCACCATCGGATTCGATCATATCGACACAGTTTATTGTCACGAAGCAGGTATTACATGGAGCAACTGTCCGGGATGTAACGCCGGTGCAGTTGAACAGTATCTGCATTCATCATTATTACTGTTAGAGCAGGAAAAGAGCATCACACTGAAAGATGCTTGTCTAGGCATTGTCGGAGTAGGACATGTAGGCAGCCGCATCCAGCAACTGGCAGAGCGTTTAGGAATGCGCGTGCTCCTGAATGACCCTCCTCGGGCCGATCATGGAGAAAAAGGATTTGCCGATTTGCATACACTGGCATGCGAATGCGATATCATAACTTTTCATACGCCACTGGAAAGAAGTGGGAAATATCAGACTTATCACCTGGGAAATGAATCTTTTTTCAACCAGCTGGAAAAGAAACCGTACATAATTAATACGTCACGCGGAGAAGTTATAGAAACTGAGGCAATTCTGAATGCTTTAGCTACCGGGAAAATATCTGGAGCTATAATCGATGTGTGGGAAAATGAACCGAATATTAACCTTGAGCTGTTAAATAAAGTATTTATCGGCACTCCACACATAGCCGGATATTCTGCCGACGGAAAAGCAAATGCTACCCGAATGATACTGGAATCATTTTGTCGTTTCTTCGGAAAAGAAATGAAATTCTCTATTGTTCCTCCCGAACAACCGCATGTACCTTACGACAGCGACGAAAACGTCCGCCAGTTACAGATGTACAATCCGCATCTGGACTGTGAAGTCTTGCGTGCACACCCGGAAACATTCGAACAGTTGCGTAGTGAATACCATTTACGACGGGAATGAAAGCAAACGTTCTATCACTTGTGGATAGTATGTGTATTCCAGTGCATGCACGCGCTGAGCAAGGGTTTCGACGGTATCATCGGATAAAACGGGACATTTCGCCTGAAAAATAATATCTCCCTGATCGTAATGTTCATTAATATACTGAATAGTAATACCACTTTCATGTTCACCCGACGCCAGAACTGCTTCATGAACGTGCATACCATACATTCCTTTTCCTCCAAATTTAGGAAGTAACGAAGGGTGTATATTTACTATTTTATGTGCATAATCATGCAATATATCTTCTGGAATACGCGACAAAAAACCTGCCAGTACGACAAAATCGACTTTGAAGCTTTTCAAAACCTCAAGTCCCTTACCCGCAGCAAAATCCTGTGGAATTATGATCTCGCATGGAACATTCAGGATATGAGCACGCTCAACAACACGGGCGGTAGGACGTGAGGCTATCACAACTGCTACTTCCACCGTAGCATGACCACTGAAATAACGGATAATGCGTTCGGCATTTGTTCCTTCACCCGAAGCTAAAATGGCAATTTTTTTCATTGATTCACCTTTTTTGTGCACATAATATATAAAATTGTGCAAAGAAATTGCATTTATTTGGCTGAATATTTGTATAGAACGAGAAATATTTATTCCTTTGCACCGAAAAATAATTAAAATTATTCTATTTATAAATTTAAAACAAGAAAATTATGTCTGAAATCGCATCAAAAGTACAAATTATCGTTGATAAATTAGGCGTAGAAGAATCAGAAGTTACTCCAGCAGCTAGCTTCACTAACGACCTGGGTGCTGACTCTTTGGATACAGTAGAATTGATCATGGAATTCGAAAAAGAATTCGGTATCTCTATTCCTGACGATCAGGCAGAAAAGATCCAGACTGTAGGCGACGCTATCTCTTACATCGAAGCTAACGCAAAATAATTTAATTCTACTTTTATGGAATTAAAGAGAGTAGTGGTAACAGGTCTTGGTGCGCTCACACCGATAGGTAATACTGTTCCTGATTTCTGGAACAACCTTATCAATGGAGTAAGCGGAGCAGGGCCTATTACTCATTTCGATGCATCTAAGTTCAAGACTCAGTTTGCTTGCGAAGTAAAGAACTTCAATGTGAACGATTTTATCGATCGCAAGGAAGCTCGTAAGATGGACTTGTATACACAATATGCCATCACTGCTGCAAAGGAAGCTGTAGCTGATTCCGGAATTGATGTCGAAAAAGAAGATTTGAATAAAATCGGAGTTATTTTCGGAGTAGGTATCGGAGGACTTCATACTTTCGAAGAAGAAGTTCTGAATTATGCACAGACTAAAGATACTATCGGTCCGCGCTTCAGTCCGTTCTTCATCCCGAAAATGATTGCAGACATAGCATCTGGTCATATTTCTATGATTTATGGCTTCCATGGACCTAACTTCACTACTACTTCTGCGTGTGCATCATCATCAAATGCTATCGGTGAAGCTTTCAACCTGATTCGTTTGGGTAAAGCTAACATGATCGTTGCAGGAGGTGCTGAAGCAACAATCTATCCGGCTGGAGTAGGAGGTTTTAATTCTATGAATGCATTGTCTACACGTAATGACGACCCGACTCATGCTTCACGTCCGTTCAGCGCAAGCCGCGACGGTTTCGTAATGGGAGAAGGAGCCGGATGTCTGATTCTGGAAGAACTGGAGCACGCTAAAGCACGTGGCGCGAAGATTTATGCCGAACTGGCCGGAACAGGTGCTTCTGCCGACGCTTATCATATAACAGCCTCTCATCCGGAAGGTCTGGGTGCGAAACTGGTTATGACAAACGCTCTGGAAGATGCAGGTATGCAACCGGAAGATATCGACTATATCAACGTACACGGTACTTCTACACCAGTAGGAGATATTTCAGAAGTAAAAGCTATTCAGGCTCTGTTCGGAGAGCATGCTTATAAGCTGAATATCAGTTCTACTAAATCAATGACAGGTCACTTACTGGGAGCTGCCGGAGCTGTAGAAGCTATTGCCAGCGTACTGTCTGTGAAAAATGACATTGTTCCTCCAACAATCAACCACGAAGAAGGTGATAACGACGAACAAATCGACTATAACCTGAACTTCACATTCAATAAGGCACAACATCGTACTGTTCGTGCTGCATTGAGCAACACATTCGGTTTTGGTGGACACAATGCATGTGTAATCGTAAAAAAATACACTGAATAAACTGTGTTTAGCAATATAACTGATAAGATAAGACTTCTTTTCCGCAAGGATAAGGAGCCTTATCTTTGTTTTTACAAAATGCTCGGATTTTATCCGAGAAATATAGAAATCTACCAACAGGCCTTGTTGCATAAATCGTCTTCAATAAAAGCCGGTAAAGGACGATTACTGAACAACGAACGACTTGAATTTCTGGGTGATGCCATTCTGGATGCCATAGTTGCCGATATCGTATATAAAAAATTCGAAGGTAAACGAGAAGGTTTCCTTACGAATACACGTTCCAAGATCGTACAACGCGAAACCTTGAACCGTGTAGCCGTAGAAATAGGACTGGATAAACTGATAAAATACACTACACGCCAGTCTTCACATAACAGTTATATGTGTGGAAACGCTTTCGAAGCACTTATCGGAGCTATTTATCTGGACCGTGGATATCGTGCATGCAAGAAGTTCATGGAAGAACGTATCATCAACCAATACCTGAACTTAGAAAAAATATCACGCAAGGAAGTCAACTTCAAGTCGAAACTGATAGAATGGAGTCAGAAAAACAAGTTCTGTGTAGAGTTTAACCTGATAGAACAATCACTCGACAGCGATCAGAATCCGATTTTTGAAACGCAAATTACCGTAGAAAATATTCCGGCAGGTACAGGCAAAGGATATTCTAAAAAAGAATCCCAGCAAGAAGCTGCACATGCAACTCTGACTAAAATAAAAGGCGACCCACAATTTATTGACGCCATTTTTGCAGCTAAAGCAGAAAGAGAAAAAGCAGCAGAAACTGCCGAATCGGAAAATACAACAGCTATACACGAAGAAGCTATAGCAGTCGAAGAAAGTATTAGCGTTCGGGAAGAGGAAATTCCAGAAGAGCACTTCGTAGATACTGAACGTATTATTGCAGAGGCTGAGGAAGTTGCTTTCCGTGAAAGCAAATAAAAACAAACGAGTCAGAAGTTGTAGTCTAATGGACTTTCCAACTTCTGACTCGTTTGTTTTTCAGTATAATATTTCACTACATATTTTTCTATAAGAAACGTCTTTAAGAATTACTTTTTTATCTCCATCAAGTAGGTAAAGTGATGGCATTGCTTTTAAATCATACAAGCAACGTTGCTTAATTTCTTCACGGTCAGTTCCAACAATCCACTCCTTGGGCAATTCACTTATAGTTGTCTTCCATACATCTAAATTTCCTTCTGTATATATAGCTAGAACAGTAAGATTTCCAGCATCAACCTCTTGCTGAAGCAATTTATCATGTAGCATTTCCATCATGACATCATGGCAACTTGGACATTCTGGATCATAAAAAACTAATAAAAGCCGATTCTTATTAACCCTTGTCTAATGTATGCCTACTGCCATCCGGAAGATAATATATAAAATTCATAGCCCTCTGACCAGGAGAATTCTGATTTATCAACTGTAGAGTAAATAGTAACGAACTCTTTTTTAAGTCATCTACATATTTACTTTCTAACATACGTTTCAAAAACAGAACATATAGACCTTCATTATAATAAGGAGAGTTTGGATTATACAAATAATCTTCCATCATCTGTAGAAATATTTTTTGTGCATAAGCCTGCTGTTCTAAACCACCACAAAAGTTATCTATACATTCTACTTGCTGCCTCTCAGCTAATGTCCCATCTGCCAATATAGCTAAAAAATCAACTATACCCTGTTCTGTTATATTCCGATTATTTACTAACGCCGTATCTGCAAAATTAAAATTATCCCAATAATGCGCTATCAGATAAGCTTTACGCTCTTCTGGCTGTGTAAGCATTGCAGGTATTTCAGGAAAAGGGAAAAATGATCTTATCTTTTCTTGCTGTTGTACTATTTCTTTATTAACAGAATTCTTCTCTTCTTGCACTTTATGATAACAAGAAGTGATTCCCAATATTAACCAAGCATATATCCCAAAACAATTAAACTTACCCCATTTCTTATTATGAATTATTTCCTTCATACTTTCCATTATTTCTTGTGGGACAAATTCATTTATTAAAAATATCTGTATCCTAAATAAGGGAAATTTATAACACAAATGACATCTCCACCATTATTACGGAGAAAATATATAAGCCATTTACTCCCTATCCAAAACAGATTCCCATTCTTCGTCCTTGAATAACCAAATCGTGTTCCTCTGTTACTAATTTCAATTTTCCAGCTACCTCACCTAAAGGTACAGAAGTTATTTCTGAACCTCTCAAAGAAACCATTCGACCAAATTGTCCACTTGCAATCAGCTCTGTAGCATGTCCTCCCATACGAGTAGCTAAATTACGGTCGAAAGCTGTAGGGCCTCCCCCACGCTGTATATATCCCAACACCGTTTCACGGGTTTCAAAGCCTGTTTCATATTCTATTTCCTCTGCAATATACTGTGCAGCTTTCTTGCCTCCCAGTGTAGGAATACCTTCTGCAACTACTACGATGGAATAAGGCTTACCCTTCTTCAGGCGGTTAATAATAGTATCACCGATACGATGTATATCGAAAGGAATCTCCGGCAACAGAATAATATCTCCTCCACCTGCCATACCTGAGTAAAGTGCTATCCATCCCGCTTTGTGTCCCATGACTTCAATAACCATCACACGCTGATGTGCACTAGCAGTGGAATGTAATCGGTCTATTGCTTCAGTAGCAATGCTTACAGCAGAATCAAAGCCAAAAGAGATATCGGTCCCCCACACATCATTATCAATCGTTTTAGGTACAGTCACGACATTTACTCCAGTTGCAGCCAATTTGGCTGCAGTCTTTTGTGTACCGTTTCCACCAATACACACAACACAATCCAGCTTGCGCTCACGAATTGTTTTCAACATCATGGCTGGCTTATCTTCCGAAACAGGTACATTTGCTCTATTCTTAAAAGGCTTCTCACGCGATGTTCCCAATATGGTTCCGCCCATGCTCAGCAGTCCAGTCAGAGAGTTCTCATCCAATGGAATAATATCGTTATCCAGCAAACCACGAAATCCACTGCGTATTCCGTAAACTTCCATCCCATAATGGCTGATTGCCGTTTTGCAAACTCCTCTGATAGTTGCATTTATACCAGGGCAGTCGCCTCCCGATGTTAAGATTCCTATTCTCATAACCTTTAAATTTTCACTACTTGTGGTAAAGTTATAAGAAAAAAGTGTAGATTTGTGATTTCTGAAAGGAAAAATCTCTATTTGAAAGAGAAATAGCCTAACTTTGCAGATAAAGATAAAGATATAGATAAGAAAAAGAAAAATATAAATAAATGGTTTCAACAAAGTTAATCGGAAAGCTATTTGTTTCGCGACAAAAGGAAATAGACCGGTACGCGAAGGAGACAGAAGCTATCCAGGAACATGTGTTCCGAAAACTTATACAAACCGCCGCCGCTACGGAATGGGGAAAGAAATATAATTATGCCAACATACGTACATACACTGATTTTCAGCGTGTACCTATACAACAATATGATGATGTAAAAGGTTATGTAGGCCGTATGCGACATGGAGAGAAAAACATTTTATGGCCCGGACAGGTAGTATGGTATGCTAAATCATCGGGAACAACCAACGATAAAAGTAAATTCATCCCTGTCAGCAAAGACGGATTACGCCATATTCACTATAAGGGAGGAACAGACGCTGTAGCCCTTTATCTGCGATCAAACCCTCAAAGTAATTTCTTTTCGGGCAAAGGACTGATTTTAGGAGGAAGCCACAGCCCTAATTACAATCTGAAAGATAGTCTGGTAGGTGACTTGTCGGCTATTCTGATACAAAATATTAATCCATTAGTAAACTTCATCCGCGTACCGAGCAAAGACATAGCATTGTTAAGCGAATTTGAAGAAAAAGTAGAACGGATAGCTGAAACAACTATTCACGAAAACGTAACCAATCTTTCAGGAGTTCCGTCGTGGATGCTTGCCGTAATTAAACGTATCTTGGAAAAAACCGGTGCCAAGCACCTGAACGAAATCTGGCCTAACCTGGAAGTCTTTTTCCACGGAGGAGTATGTTTCACACCATATCGAGAACAATACAAGCAGCTGATTACAAGCGATAAAATGCATTATATGGAAACATACAATGCAAGTGAAGGTTTCTTCGGACTGCAAAGTGATCTGAACGACCCAGCCATGTTGCTGATGTTGGATTACGACGTCTTTTATGAATTCATTCCATTGGAGGAAATAGACAATCCGGCTCCAGCCATCATACCACTGGCAGATGTAGAAATCGGCAAGAATTATGCAATGGTAATCAGCACCTCCTGCGGACTATGGAGATACATTATTGGAGATACGGTCAAGTTTACGCAAAAATCACCGTATAAATTTGTAATTTCCGGCCGTACAAAGCATTTTATCAACGCCTTCGGCGAAGAGTTGATGGTAGATAATGCAGAAAAAGGCCTGGCACGTGCCTGCGCCGCAACAGGTGCTCAAGTACTAGAATACTCAGCTGCACCGGTATTTATGGATGCTAATGCAAAATGCCGACATCAATGGCTGATAGAATTCAGTACTATGCCCGACTCTCTGGAAAACTTCAGACATACACTTGATAAAGCATTGCAGGATATCAATTCTGATTATGAAGCCAAGCGTCATAAAGATATTACGTTGCAGGAACTGGAAATTATCGTAGCACGCCCTAATCTGTTCCACGACTGGTTAAAGCAAAAAGGGAAACTGGGCGGACAACATAAAGTACCGCGTTTGAGCAACAACCGTGACTACATCGAAGAAATGCTAAAACTTAATATATGAAGCCCATACCTAAATACATAGCCATATTACTGGTAATCATCGGATTCTATGCATGTGCAAGTACCGGATCACCTGATGGAGGACCTTATGATGAAGATCCCCCTAAATTTATACGTGCTATACCTGAGCCAAATGCAACCAATAATACTCGTAAGAAGATTTCAATCGAATTTTTACCATTAGACAAAACGCCCACCGAATACGAGCCAAATCTCTTATCTTCTGAAACCTGTGGCATATCTTTCCAACGAGATTCCTCCGGCTTGATAAAGGTCAATTTTCCATTGACATAACCCCTCAGATCGGACAAGAACTCAATATAATCTTTTGCCATAAAGAACATCC
>OGGZ01002344.1_pt1 | contig 13170 bp, 6 predicted proteins | sample 1571371 | NCBI WGS metagenome assembly OGGZ01 (sample SAMEA2582025, study PRJEB24529) | metagenome | biome: Human gut stool | place: China | collected 2011
GTGTATACCGTCTGCAGGGTGTTGAGATCAACGATAAGCATATCGAGGTGATCGTGCGCCAGATGCTGCAGAAAGTCCGCGTGGAGACAAACGGAGATTCCGACATGCTTCCGGGAACATTAGTAGATACGCTTGACTTCGAGGATACAAATGAGCTTCTGGAGAAAGAGGGCAAGGAGCTTGCAGAAGGCAAGCAGGTACTGCTTGGTATCACAAAGGCTTCTCTTGCAACCAACTCCTTCCTGTCAGCAGCATCCTTCCAGGAGACCACAAAGGTTCTGACGGAAGCTGCCATCAAGGGTAAGGTTGATCCGCTCATTGGTATGAAGGAGAACGTTATCATTGGTAAGCTGATTCCGGCTGGTACCGGTATGAAGAGATACCGCAATATCAAGCTGAGCTCGGATATTGATGAGAACGAGGAGATTGCATTCGATGATTTCGACGATTTTGATGACACTGATGTGGCAGATGAGAATTACGCATTAGAGGAGAATGTGCCGGAAGAGTCCGAGGATACAGAAGAATAAAGCGCAGATTATATCTGCATTACAGAATGGGGCGGCCAGATAATGTATGGCTGCCTCGTTTTTTTTGAAAAGATGTTAAAGAACCGTGAAAAGATGTCGATAAAATAGATAAGGTATAATTTAGAGTTTCATAAAATGGGACGAACGCTAAAGGGATAGATCAAAGGAGATGGCGCGTATGTACAAGGATGTATGCAAGAGAATTTCGGCGTTTATGCTGACAGTATGCCTGATTGTGACGATGGTGGAATGGCCGACGACTGTCTGGGCAGGACAGGGAACGGTAAACACCTATCGGAACGGAGACGGGGTACTGGCGGGAGCGCCGTGCGAGGCCCAGGCTGTAGCTGCGGTATTTACAGCGAACCGCAATGCGGACGGAGCAGAACTGTTAGACAGTATTGACTTCTACGCACATGTGGATGACGGCAGCAAGGCAACGGCTACCGTGGAATATTACAAGGATGTAGAAGGCATGGCGCCGGATGCGGGAACGAGCATTTTCCAAAAAGAAGTCAGCGTGAAGGAAGGAAAGAATACTTATTCCGCAGGGCTGGCGAATCAGGTAATGGAGAATGGTTCCAGGTTTTCTGTGATCGTCCGGTTGAGCGGGGCGTCCTTTTATGTATATGGCGGTACGGCAGAGGGAGAGAGCTATATTCTCGGCAATGCCGGCTGGCAGGATATGTATACAGCGAACGGAAGCTGTGCGGCGGTAATAGCATATACCTATGATGTGACTGCAACATCCGGGAGAAGTTCTTCCAATGCGGCTGATCAGGCGGCGCTGCAGAGCAGCAATGTGAAGCAGAGTGCCGCTGTAGCACTGAACAAGAACAGCATGACCATCGGCGAGGGCTGGACGGATCAGGATCTCACACTGCAGAATGCCACGGGAACGGTAACGTGGGTTTCCGGCAATGAAGCGGTGGCAAAAGTAAGCAGTACAGGTAACCCGGCAACCATTGAGGGTATTGCCGCAGGAAGTACGACGATCACGGCAGCCTATGCCGGAGAGAGCTACACATGTAATTTGACAGTCACACCGAATCTCTCAGAGGATGCGGTGACAGTCAGCCCGGAGAATCCGGTATACAACGGCGGACAGCAGATTCCATCCGTTGCGGTACAGGTGGGAGATACCATATTAAAAGAGAACGATCAGTACCAGCTTTCCTATGCACAGATGGTTGGTGGCGCGGCAGCAACGTTTGATCCTGCCACGGACACAACCGCGTTTGTGAATGCGGGAACCTATTACTTGTACATTACAGGACAGAACGGTTACAGCGGAAAGATTCAGAAGGAATACGTGATCGCACAGAAGGATATATCAGACGCGGCAGTGGAAGTGACACTGCAGGACAATATTGACTGGGATAAGGTGCTGGCTGATGCGGCGGCAGATCCGGACAACGCTTCTGCCACACTTACCTCCTGCATCCAAGAGGTAAAGGATACGGCGCGTGCAGATGCGGATGCCGTAGACGGCGTGAAGAATCTGGTTGAAGGAACAGATTACACGATTTCCCTCAGCAAGACAGGAAGAGGAATTACACTGACCGGTACCGGCAACTATACCGGAGAGAGATATTGCGGTGCACCGCGAAATGCGGCGGACGCGAATGTTGTTTTTGACAAGACTTCCTATGTATATACCGGAAGTGAGTGGACGCCGGCATTCCAGCTTCTGGTGGACGGGGAGACCATTTCTCAGGCGGATTACGATGCGGTATATTCTGACAATGTCAATGTCGGACAGGCCACATTGACGATTACCGGAAAGAATTCTCTTTACGGAACAAAGACGGTAAATTTTGAGATCAAGGCAAAAGATATTGGCAACAAGGATCAGGAAGAAGTTGGCATGGCTGTGTCTGTGACGGCTGCTGCGGCAGGAGGAGCGGACAAGGAGCCGGTCATCACTGCAACCTACAACGGCATGACGCTGGAGAAGGGGACGGATTACACCGTCGGAACAGATATTATCAATGCCGGAAACGGAACCTACCGCCGTGTCATCACCGGTATCGGAAACTATCAGGGAACCTACACGGTGGAGTATCAGGCGGCAGGCGCTGATCTCTCAGACCTGATCCAGAAAGTGACGGCAGCGGCTGTAACTTATAACGGCAATGCACAGACACCGGAACCGGACATTACCTGGAAGAGCGGCAACAACGATCTGGGACTGGTTGAGGGAACGGATTACTCCGTTACTTACGCAAGCAACACGAATGCAGGAACAGCAACCATTACGCTGCAGGGTATGGGAACATACGGCGGTGCAGTGACCGGTAAATTCACAATCGAGCAGGCGGACATGTCAAAGGCGGTATGCTACTATGTGGATGCCGATGGCTCCGAGGTAAGCACTGCAAACTATAAGATGGAATATTCTCCGGACGGAGCAGACGTGAAGCCGAAGGTGGTTGTAAAGTTTGCGCAGGGCGCGGACATGGTAACACTTCCGGAGTCGGACTACAAGCTGACCTATTCTGCGGATACCAAGATATTTGCAGGTACGGCGAGCGTTGAGATTGCGCCGAGCGATTCCAACAGCAATTTTAAGACCGGTACAACGAAACGTCTGACGTATACGATTGCCCAGTGCAATCTTACAAGCACGAAGATTACTGCCAGCATTGACAGAGAGCTGTTTGACTATACGGGAGCAGAGATTGCGCTTCCGACAGAGAGTGTTGTATATCATTCCGCATCAAAGACAGATCATACACTGAAAAAGGGAACCGATTATACGGTGGCATGTTCACCGACAACGGTAAAAGACATCGGAACCTACACGATGACGATTACCGGAAGCGGCAACTATACAGGCGTTGTTACCAGGACGTTTGAGGTTACAGCGGTAGATATCCAGACACTGATCAACGACAAGAACCTTAAGGTAACCAACAGCGCGGACAGGATGGTGACAGGATATGACGGACCATACTGGGCAATGCTGTGGTATTCCAGCAATAAAAACGATAACCAGCTTGAGATTTCACTCACGGATAACCAGGGCAATACGCTGGTAAAAGGAACTGATTACGAATTAAAGTATGACGGCATCAAGGATATTTCAAAAGAAGGAAGCACGGCTTCGGTAACGATTACCGGAAAAGGCAAATTCTACGGCAAGCAGGAGATCAAGTATCTGCTCGCATCCAAGCTTGATGAGGATTATGATGTATCGGTAAATCCGGCAGAAAACCCGGTATACACAGGAGATCCGATTACGCTTGCTGCGGATGAGATTTCGGTATCGGACGGCGGATTCGGACTCTGGAAGAGCGTCCTTGAGCAGGGAACAGATTATACGGTCAACTACAGTGACGGAACCAACGCGGATCAGGCGATCAATGCCGGGGAGGCGACGGTTACAGTAGAGCAGATCCCGCTGGAGGATCAGCCGACGGCAAACGGATGCTATGTGTACAGCGACGGCGCCACAAAACTGAGTGCAACCTTTACGATTCGTCCGAAGGACATTGCAACCGGTGTTTCCTACGAGGCGATCAAGAAAGCGTACGACGGAAATGCAGTGACCCTTACAGAAAGTGAGATAAAGCTTACTTATAATAAGAAGACACTGACCGCGCCGACCGACTATTCGATCGTGGCTGGCAGCTACGCGAACAACGAGAAACCGGGACCGATGGCAAATGTGACCATACAGGGTAACGGCAACTACACAGGAACGAAGATTATTGTATTCACCATCAGCGGAAAATCCCTGGACGAGATCATCAGCTGGAAGGTGGATGAGAACGAGACGACCTACACCGGCGAGCGTCTGTATCCGAAGATCACCGAGCTGACGCTGAGCGATGGAACAAAGCTTACGACAGCCGATGAGATCGAGAAAGTGATCGCGTATGACGAGTCTTCCTACGCGGACAACCTGAATGCCGGCGAGGCATCCATCACCGTTTCCGGCAAGGGAGATTACTACGGAACAGATGACAGAATATTGACATTTGCGATTCTGCCGAGAAGCCTGGACAACAACTGCACGCTTGGCGGATTAAAGTCCAGCTACACTTACACTTCGGAAGAGATTACACCGGTACCTACGGTACAGTGCACAGATCTGAAGAAAAAGCTTGGCAAGGATGATTACAAGATTTCCTACGAGAATAATGTGGATGCCGGGACCGCAACGATGACGATTACCGGAAAAGGAAACTATCAGGGAACCTTTACGAAAGATTATACGATTGCGCCGAAGAATCTGGCAGAGCCGGAGGTAAAGATCGCACCGATCGACGCGCAGGAGTACAACGGAATGGCTGTCACACCGGCACCGTCGGTAAGCTATGAATTTGGAGACGGAACCTATGCGTTAAGCCCGGTCAACGATTACACGGTGGCTTACGCGAACAACAAAGGAACCGGAACCGCAACGGTGACAGTGACCGGAACCGGCAACTTTACCGGAAGCAAGACGGCAGAATTCAGAATTGGCCAGCTCATCACAAACGAGAGCAAATTTACGATCAGCTGCCCGGCACTCACCGACGGCACACAGTATGTTTATGACGGAAGTGCATTTGAGCCGGAGGTGACGGTAACACGGATCGAGGGCAACAAAAAGCTGGTAAAAGATTCTAACTATTCCGTGACATATACGGATAATATCCACGCGGGAACCGCAACGGTAAGCGTGGAAGGTCTGGGAGGATACGTCGGTGTATGGCAGAAGACTTTTGCGATTGCACCGAGAGATCTTACGGACAGCAGCGTAGAGCTCTCTGTCGGCGGAGTGACCGATGGAAGTTATCAGACACAGTATACCGGAAGCCCGGTAGAGCCTGAAGTGGAGCTTACTTATGACGGACAGAAGATCAGCACGACGGATTACACGGTATCCTACGGGGCGGATCATACCAGCCGCGGAACCGTGACGCTGACGGCAACGGCAAAGGACGGTACGGACTTTACAGGATCGAGAAGCACAACCTTTACGATCACACTTGCAAGTATTGGCAATGGCGGATATACACCGGCAAACGGCTTTAAGATCGGAGCGATCGAACCGCAGCCGCTGGTGGACGGAACGGCAACACCGCAGCCGAAGCTGTACTATAACGGAACAGAACTTGTCATGGGTACGGATTATATTTGTACTTATGAGAAGAACGACAGCATTGGCTCCGACGCGGTTGTCATTCTCAAGGGAATCGGCAATTACACAGGAAGCGTGAAGAAGACCTTTAAGATCTGCGCAAACATTGCGGACGCCGAGATTACCGTTCCGGATGAACTGTGGTTTAAAGATTATGTGAATGCCGGAGAGACGGACATTGCAATCGGCGATAAGAACATCACGTTTGACGATCAGATCAGTGTTGTGCTGAACGGAACAACACTTCAGAAAGATACCGACTATACGCTGGTCTATGCAGACAACAGCTGGGTCGGCAACGCAGTAGTTACCATCAAGGGTATGGGAGGCTTTGCGGGAAGCGTGGAGAAGACGGTTCCGATCAAAGCGGATCTTTCGGAGGCAGGCATCCAGGTGGCAATCGGAGATCAGCAGTATACCGGAGATCCGGTGGAGGCAATCCCGAGCATCAGCTACTACGGAACAGAGCTGACATCCGGAAAGCACTTTGTGATTCATACATACGAAAACAACGTGAAGATCGGTGATAAGACTGCGAGCGTGACGGTAATCGGAAATGAGAAAAACGGATTTACCGGAACACTCACAGAGAATTTCAGCATTGTTGCAAATGCGGGAATTCTGGAGGTAAGCGGTGTAGAGAGCAGCTACCTGTACCGCGGAACACAGATCCGCCCGCAGGTTACCGTTAAGATAGGGAACAAGACACTGTCCACGTCCGATTATGATGTGACCTATGGAGAGAATATCAAGGCGGGAACAGACGGCGGAAGCATTATGGTAAAGGGTAAGAACGAGTATGCTGGTCTGATCAAGCTGGTAACCTTTGATATTAACCCACTTCAGATGGACGACCTGAAGGTGCTTGACGGAACGCAGAACGCGATCGGAAGCAGAGAGTACACCGGTAAGGAGATTGTGCCGGAGTTCTCATTGAAGACAACCATCGGATCAACGGATTACATTCTGCCGGCAAGAAGCTATACCATTGCAAAGAAGGCAGACGCGGATAATACGAATGTAGGAACCGGTACAGTCGTGATTACCGGTGATGGAAGCAACGTAATCGGAAGCCGTGAAGTATCCTTCCAGATCGTGGCGAAATCATTGGCAAAACCGTCATCCGGCACCGACCTGATTGCGGTAGAAGTGATTCCGGACAGCTTTTCTTATGACGGAACGGAAAAGAAGCCGACTGTTCTTGTGACATATCAGTACGGAACAGAGGTTGAGGTACGTCAGCTGACAGAGGGAAGCGATTTTACCGTTGCATACAGCAACAATATCAATGCAGGAACAGCGACAGCGGTGATTTCCGGTATCGGAAATTATACGGGATCCCGCACCGTGGAATACACAATTACGGAGAAGAGCTTTGACGGAGCGATTGTCACGTTCCCGAACGGAACTTCCTATCCGTATATGGGAAGCGACAACGGGGTGGAACCGGAAGTGCAGGTAACACTGGACGGCAATGTACTCACAGCGGGTGCGGATTATGAGGTATCTTATCAGAACAACAAGGCGTGCGGTACCGCAACTGTGACCGTGACAGGAAAAGGAAGTTATGCGGGAAGCGTAACGGCACCGTTTACCATCGTAAGCCACGATATTGCAGCGGCGGATGTTACGGTGGATCCGATTCCGAATCAGGCATACACAGGTCAGCCGGTGATTCCGGAAGTCAAAGTGACCTGCGGCGATTACACCTTAAAGCAGGGTGAGGACTATACACTGAGCTTTGACACGGACAACACAGAGATCGGCACTGTGCTGATGCGGATCAACGGAACCGGCGGATTTACGAATTACCGCCAGACCACATTTCATATTGCGAGCGACATCAGTCCGGCGGAGATTGTAGGACTGCGTGACAGTTACCCGTTCACGGGAAGCGCTTATACGCCGGATGATCTGGGCATTACAGAGGTACGCATCGGCGAAAAGGTCCTTACAACAGACTCCTACAGCTTTGCATTTGACAACAACAGCGATGGCATGAGCGCCGGAACGCAGACCCTTCTTCTGATCGGTCAGGGAAGCTACGGCGGAACCAGGAAATGCACCATCGAGATTACACCGAAGGACATCACCGATGAAGATGTGGTGATGAGCGGATTTGAGGACACGGTCTCCTACTCAGAGCAGATTACACAGAATGTAACATTCCAGTGGGGTGAGATCGCACTCGTAAGAGACACCGATTATACAGTGACATGCAGACCGGCAGGAGTGGCAGGAACCTACGAGATGGAGGCTGCCGGAACCGGCAACTATACAGGAACCGTTACAAAGCAGTTTACCGTAGACCAGACACCGATCGACGGACTGGAAGTGAAGGGTATTTCTTCTACTTACACATATACCGGAAAAGCAATCACACCGGAGCCGGAAGTATGGGCAGACGGTGTGCAGCTGGAAAAAGATAAGGATTACACGGTATCCTATGAAGACAACATCAACGCGGGTGTAGCGAAGCTGGTAATCACAGCAAGCGGAACCCATTATGCAGGTACTAAGGAACTGAGTTTCCAGATTCTGCGCAAGAGCATACATCTGTGCGACATTGGTTCGATTCAGACACAGGTATATACCGGATCTGACATCAAGCCGACCGTGACGGTGGAAGATGACGGCAAAGCCCTGGAACTTTTAAGCGACTACACACTGATGTATTCCAACAACCGCAAAGCAGGTACCGGTGTGGCGGCAGTTGCAGGAAAGGGCAATTACACCGCGACAAAGAACCTGACGTTTGACATCAGACCGTGCGATGCGGGCGCGGCGGTTGTGACAGGCGCATCCGCAGACAGTCTGTCCATCAGCTGGACGGGCGACGGTGCCGTGACGGGATACGAAGTATACCGTGCCGGCGCAGATGGAAAGTGGCAGCAGGTAACGCGTACCAGAGACGCTTTCTATACCGATAAAAAGCTTGCGGCAGAGACAACATACTCTTATAAAGTAAGAAGCTACCTGGTGGCGGACGGCGAGACTTACTACGGTGAGTTTACCGGAGCAGTTACCGGAACAACCACAAAATAAAGACAGAGAGGAGGGAGAGCGGTTCCGATCATGGCGGCATATAAGATAGGGAATTTTACATTTGACACAGAAGAGGAATATGCCAGAGGACTCGAAGATGCGAAGAAAATCGAAAAGATTCAGAGCACCGTCGATCTCAATGAACCGGAAACCGCTCTACGCCTCTATTGGCTGATCCGAACAGGGAAGATCAAGTTCGGCAGCAAAGTCGGCAAGAAATTTTTTCTGGATATTGCAGATGCCGTGGCAAAATCCGCGGCAAAAAATATAACGCAGGCACAGGCACCGGAACAACAGGCGGGGGAGGAACCCCGGCAGGGGGCGCAGGACCGCAGCAGAAAGATTCTCGGTGCGGTGTGTGTGACGGCCGCATTTCTATGTTTTGGCTGGTATTTCTGGTCAGATTACACGAATCACCGCGGCAGTCAGGCGAATGAGTATTTGAAGATGTTAAAAGAAAATCCGACAGAAGCTGCAGAGATGGTGGACAATGACACCTTTTTTTCGGAGGACGCACCGGAACTTGCGGCGGGTTTAGACCAGACGGAGCGGGAGAACGAACCGCCTCCTCCGGTTCTGCCGGAATATGAAGCCATTGTGGCGAAACACAGCGATTTTGCCGGATGGATCACCATTGACGGGACGAAGATTGACTATCCGGTCATGCTTACCCCGAATGACGGGGATTATTATCTGAAGCGCAATGTAAACGGGGAGGACGATATCAACGGAACCCTGTTTATGGATCCGAGAACGGATCTGGTGCAGCGCAGCACCAATATTATTATCTACGGACACAACATGAAAAGCGGTGCGATGTTCGGAAGTCTCAAGAAGTATCTGGATGAAGATTACTGGAGAGAGCACGCGCAGATCAGATTTGATACAATTTATGAGAAAGGCACCTATGAAGTGTTTGCCGTCTGTCTGGCAAAGGTGCAGTACCGGAATTCGCAGGAATTTCGTTATTACGATTTTATACAGGCAGATTCCGAGGAGGCGTTTAACGACTACCTCGATCATATCATACAACTCTCGGTGTTTACCGGAACAGATCTGCCGGTCTACGGGGACGAGCTACTGACCCTGTCGACCTGTAACAATTTTACAGAAGACGGAAGACTGTTTCTGGTGGCGAAGAAATGCAGGGAAGCAGAGTAAAAGCGTGGGATCGCGCGTGAGGTTCACGGGCGGGGCTGCGGCGAAATAAAGGATGATGGGAGAGAGTGCTAATGAAATACCGGATAAAACGAAAAATAGGTTATGTGCTGGTCGTTGCCATGCTTGTGGTAATGATCTATCCCGGAGAGCTCAGTGCAGCGTCCGGTCAGGAGGACGGATTTGTCATAAAAGGGACAACCCTGCAGGGGTATGTCGGAGCGGAGAACGCGGTTGTCATTCCGGACAATATTACAAAGATTGATGATGATGTATTCCTCAATACGACGATCACATCGGTGGAGATCCCGGACAGTGTGACAACCATCGGAGATAACGCATTTGCAGGATGTGAATATCTGACCGAGGTCACGGTTCCGGACAGCGTGACAAAGATCGGAGACAATGTGTTCTACGGCTGTACCAGTCTGGAAAGCGCAACATGGGAGAGCAAGGAAGGAATCGGCGACGGCACATTTGCAGAGTGTGCGGGACTGACGGACTTAAGTATTTCCAGGGAACTTCCATCGATCGGAAAAGAAGCATTTAAAAATTGCGAGTCCCTCGAGAGCATCGTGATCCCCGAGGCAACCAAAACCATTGCGTCGGACGCATTTGACGGATGTGTCAACATGCAGTCTATTGATGTGGAAGAGGGAAATACATACTTTATGTCATACGACAATGCGCTCTACACGGCGAACGGGGTTACGTTATACCGTTGCCCGCAGGGTGCGAGAACCATCGAGGTATATGACGGCACCAAGATGATCGGTGAAAATGCATTTTACGGCTGCAAGCTTGGAAAAGTGACACTTCCGGAGAGCGTGACAACCGTGGAAGACGGCGCATTTGACGGCAGTGAGATTCAGACGCTCTGCCTTGGCAAAGCCTTAGAAACGTTTGGCGAGCAGAATACTTCTTTCAAGATCCACTCGATTGAAGTGCCGGGAAGCGCTCCGGCTGCACCGAAGCTGGTGGAGACGTACGGTGCGATTGTGGTGACGGATTATAAGCCGGACGACACCGAGGATACGGAGAAACCGACCGAGGACACGGAAAAGCCGACGGAAGACACGGAGAAACCGACCGAGGATACAGAAAAGCCGACGGAGGATACGGAGAAGCCGACCGAGGACACGGAAAAACCGGCAGATGACAATAACAACAATAACAACAATAACAACAATAACAACGACAATAATAACAGCGGTAACAACAATAACAGCGGCGACAACAGCAATAACAATAACAGCAGTAATAACAATAGCAGCAATAACAGCAGCAACACGAGCAGTGGTAATAACAGCAGCAGTACGGGCAGCGGAAGCGGCAGCAGCGGAAAGAGTAACGGCACATCATCTGGAAGAGGCAGCAGAAGCGGCAACGGCAGTGGAAGAGGCAGCGGTGCGGTAAAGGGCAGTGCCGGAGCGGCAGGCGCACAGAGCAGCGGTACCGGATCGGCGGCAGCGACGACGGCGGAGACACAGGGAGATGTGCAGCCGACAGCGGCGGAAGTGCCTGCGACGACCAGATTTGCAGAGCAGGGAACCGCATATATCACCGGAAATGAGGAACTGAAGGGCTGGGATGCGATTTACACGCAGATGACGGTGGCGGATCCAGGTTCAACGATCTATATTACCATGAACGGCACCACGGTTGTGCCGAAGGATATTCTGACACTGGCGGCAGATAAGCAGCTGACGCTGGTTCTGGATATGGGAAATGGAATCTCATGGACGATTGACGGAAGCAGCATTGACACAAGCGTTGTAGCAGATACGGATTTTGGCGTGGAACTGGGAACAAGCAATGTGCCGGCGAACCTGCAGAGCACAGTAACCGGAAGCGGATGGTCAACGCAGATGCATCTGGCGCACGACAACCTGTTTGGCCTGACGGCGCAGCTGACCGTAAATGTCGGTGCGGCGAACGCCAATAAGCTGGGCACTTTGTTCTATTATAATGTAGATAATCAGATCCTGGAGTATATGGGACAGTCTGATACAGATGCGGACGGCAATGTGTCATTTTCCTTTGTGCATGCGTGTGATTATGTCATCGTAGTGGATGAGCGTCACTCGGATTCAACGGCGCAGGCAACCTCCGGGTTTGTGATTACACCAGCAGGCGGAAGCCAGGCGGAAAGCCAGCCGGCAGAGACGACGGAAGCGGCGGAGACGGAGCAGCCGGCTGATAATGCGCAGGCGGCGGATGACTCGCAGGCGAAAGATGAGACGCCGAAGACCGGACAGTCGTTAAATCCGAAATATGTTCTGTGCATCGGTGTGATGCTGCTGGGAATCTATATGATTCTGACCAGTGAGAGACAGGAGAAGCAGAGAAAACGGGCAAATGGCTGACCGTTTGGTATAAACATGTAAAAATGTGGAAGAATAGATGGAAGATATCCGTTGGGAGTTTTCCATCTTTTCTTTTTGCATGCAGAACTCTTTTTTACCCGCGTATTCCGCGAAATTCAAGGAAATTTTGGAAAAGAACTTGACAAAAAAAGATAGGGTTAATATAATGATTTAGCGTGCATACGTACGCCGAGATCAATTTATGATCTCATACAAATAAAACAGGAGGTGAAAATAATGCCAACATTTAACCAGTTAGTAAGAAAAGGACGTCAGACATCTGTTAAGAAGTCTACAGCACCTGCACTTCAGAGAGGTTACAACTCTTTACAGAAGAAGCCAACCAATACTTCTTCCCCGCAGAAGAGAGGTGTATGTACTGCTGTTAAGACAGCTACTCCTAAGAAACCTAACTCAGCTCTTAGAAAGATCGCCAGAGTACGTCTTTCCAACGGAATCGAGGTTACAAGCTATATCCCGGGTGAGGGACATAACTTACAGGAGCACAGCGTTGTTCTGATCCGTGGTGGTCGTGTTAAGGATTTACCAGGTACAAGATATCACATTATCCGTGGTACACTTGATACTGCCGGTGTCGCTAACAGAAAGCAGGCTCGTTCCAAGTACGGCGCTAAGAGACCAAAGGCTGCAAAATAGTAGCGTAGAGTTACTGTAATTCAGCGAACCAATAGTATCACATGGTAAGTGTTGGAATTGTTTCACACAGAGATATATTTCCGCACGAACACGAAGGGGCAGATACCTGCCACTACATTGTGAGTACCGTTGAATTAATCGAAATGAAGTCCTCCGGATCCAGAGACTGGAGACCGGGCAATGCAGACAGAGTTCTGTATAGTAAATTATGATTAAGGAGGGAAGAACCGTGCCACGTAAAGGACATACTCAGAAAAGAGACGTATTAGCAGATCCAATGTAC
>OGGZ01002352.1_pt1 | contig 13132 bp, 10 predicted proteins | sample 1571371 | NCBI WGS metagenome assembly OGGZ01 (sample SAMEA2582025, study PRJEB24529) | metagenome | biome: Human gut stool | place: China | collected 2011
GGTTGTTGAAATCGAAATGGAGAGACTGAGATCTTTTGAAAATCATCCATTCAAGTCAAGGTCAAGGCAGATAGCCAGATGATTGAATTGCAGGAAAGCGTGAAAAAGTATGGGATTCTTAATCCGCTGATTGTAAGACCGAGAAAAGATGGTACCTATGAAATCATATCAGGGCATAGAAGAAAATTTGTTGCTGAGAAGATTGGATATCGGAAGGTGCCAGTGATCATTAGAGTGCTTAAGAATGATGATGCAGTAGTTTCAATGGTTGATTCAAATTTACAGCGGGAAATGATCAGCCCTAGTGAAAAGGCATTTGCCTACAAGATGAAATACGAAGTAATCAAAAGAAGAGCTGGGAGAAGAAAATGTGGTCAGGTAGACCACATTTTAGGTAAGAAGAGCATTGAGCTGATTGGTGAAGAATGAGGAGACAGTCCAAAGCAAGTTCAGAGGTATATCAAGATAACAGATCTGATACCGGAGATGCTGGAAAAGGTGGATGACGGAAGCATGGGATTTACGCCGGCTGTACAGCTGTCGTACCTGAATAAGAAGGAACAGAAGGAAATGTTGGATGCAATGGAGTTTGCACAGTGTACGCCTTCATTATCATAAGCACTTCGGATAAAGAAGCTTAGTACGGAAGGAAAACTGACGGTACAGGATATGGAAGATATCCTAAGTGAAATCAAACAGAAAGACATTGACCGTGTTGTCTTCAAGAATGAGCAGCGTCACAGATTTTTTCCAACAAGCTATACAGCAGAACAGATGCGGAGAGAGATATTAGAAATATTGAAAATATGGATGAATAATAATTGGAACGAATAGGGGGGACATGATTATGTGTAGAGTAATTGCAGTATCAAACCAAAAAGGCGGTGTAGGTAAGACAGTATCGTGCGTGAATTTAGGTATTGGCCTGGCACAGTCAGGCAAGAAGGTTCTTTTGATTGCTGCAGATCCGCAGGGAAGTATGACAATCAGTCTTGAATATCCGGAACCGGATGATATGGAGTATTCTCTGGCAAGTATGATGATGAAAAGATTATGAAATGATATCCGGGCATCGTAGATTACATGCAGCTGGCATTGTGGGATTAGTGAAGATACCAGCGATTGTAACAGCATTCGATGCATTTGTGCATATAATAAAGCATAGAAACACTATCATTACTTATAATTGAGTGAAGAAGAATAAATTTTCTTTGACTATTTCAAAGTTGCAGTGTATAATTAAGGTACAAAAAGAGATACTTATAAGGTCGGAACAGAGACCTTAAACCTGTTCCAGCGGTCGGGATGGAGACCGAAAACCCATTTCCATTGCAGAATAAACTGTGAAAAATTAGTAGAAGGATGGCTGCGAAGTCATCCTTCTACTTTACTATATGGAGGTTTAATGGAAGAACAAAAGAGTTTTACACAACGTGTGAAAGAAACAGTAATCCACAGTGCTTATTTATATAAGAAATATTATGTTGAATATGAATATTTGCTCTGTTCTAAAGCATTTGAAAAGAGTGAATATTATATAATCAGTGCGCATGAGGACAATTATCTTCATCTTACTGGCTTACATACGGATTTAGATGCATTATCGTTTTTTGAGAAGTGTTATAGTGGCTCTTTACAAGAAAGTGATTTTGATTTTTGCAAAAATGGACAGAATGAAAAAGAAGTTAAGGGTTCTGTAAGAAGAAAAATTAATTCCTTACCGGCAATCATGAGTATGTTTTCTGTAGGAACTTCGGTTGAAGAAGATTTTGAAAAGAATAGAATACGATGCTCATTAGCAGCAGGTAATGTCAGTGCAACTTTAGGATTTATTGTTGCTGGCAACGCAAAACCTATGACATTGCTAAAAGGGAATGAATTGAATTCATCAAAAGCAAAGAAATTGGACTTAGTATTACGAAGAAAAGCTGGAGAAACAAAATTCTCTAAAATTATCATTGGTGATACAGAACGATTATTGGAACATAAATCTGTATTGAGTGAACTATTATCAGATGAGCTATGTGCATTGATGAAGACCTGATGAATGCAAATTATGGGGCATCTATAGGCATTGGAAAAGCAGATTATTACAATTATTAATTTGAGGTTATGTGAAAATTCCAATTTGTCTGATTCACAGACAATTTAATAATCAATTTTACACAGCATTTTAGCCAAAAGGTTAAGGTGCTATTTTTTTACAACAAAAGGAGGAGTTGAATGTAACTAAAAATATATAAACATTATACATTACATTAATAAATGTAGTATTTACAAGTGATAGGAAAATAAAGTTGATACAACATAAAATAGACGGTATAATATATATAGACGATAAATAAAGTTTATTTTATGGAGATAGATACCTATGAACAATGTTATTCAATTCCCTAATAGTGATGTAAAAGAATATACACAGAAGTGTTGTTTCATGAATAGAGCTGTACAGGTAGAAGGAGAAGATGGAGAACTTCAGAAGTATCCTTGTATCGTGTTGTACGAAGAAGAAACAGATATCCCTATCCTTTACATAGGGTTAGAACGATACCTTTGTCATCTGGTTAAGAGTGAGCTTCTGAATGGAAAGACATTATCAGCTAAGGCATATGCTATTTGCCACTTCCTAAATTACATGCTTAAAGAGACAGATATCAATTCATTGCATGAATGTACTCTTGAAACAGTAAGGGGATTTCTTAAATCAATGAAGACGCAGAAAGATGGAACTGAATACAACAAAGGCACATGGCTCCGTTACAGAGATTACTGTCAGAGTGTTAAAAGCACCGAAGACAGACAGCAGTATCAGAAAAGTATATATTCCTTCATCCGTGGCTATTCTTCTTGCGGAGCTGCGGGAAGAGCAGAAGGAAACAATAGAAGCACTTGGAGATATGTATGAAAATTACAATCTGGTTCTGGCAACGTCCTATGGACTGCCTCTCGGTGAGAGCTATCTGCGAGACAAAATGCAGGAAGTCATAGACAGAGAAGGTCTGCCGGATGTGGTATTTCACAGTCTGCGTCATACGAGTGTAACGTATAAACTGAAACTGAGCGGAGGAGATATCAAAGCAGTGCAGGGAGATTCAGGACATGCACAGGCAGATATGGTAACAGAAGTATATGGACATATTCTGGATGAAGACCGTAAGAAAAATGCACAGCTGATCGAGGATGCATTTTATAAGAAAGAAAATCTGAATCTGGATATGAAGCGGACAGATACAGGAAAGAAGAAAATCGAAGTGCCGGATGGAATTGATGCAGAGGCACTTATGAAGGTGCTGAACAATCCGGAAATGGCAGCTTTGCTGGCAGGACTGGCAAAGGGTGTAACAGTATAAATATATGTATTGAGAATGGCGGAAGATTAATCTTCTGCCTATTTTTTATGAATTGAATAGCCGATAGAAAAAGAGACAGAAGGTGAATAACTTCTGGTTGTGTATCTAGCTGGGGTGTGTCGGAAAGTTGGCGGGAATTGGTTTATTCAATGTTAATAATTATTCATAAAATTTTAATAAATACTTGAAGTAGTCGGGTTAAGAGGGTATAATAATTACTGATATAGATTAAACTTGGATGTGGGTTTAATTATTAATAATACGAATTACTTAGGAGGATAATTTATGTACCTTGTGGATTTTATTAAACGTATGACACGAAAATCTAACATACCAGTGCTTATATACCTGGTATTGAATATTTTTGTCATTGCAGGAATTGTTAGCTTTTTGTTTGGGGGAGGAACAATGCCTTTCTGGCAGGCATTATTAATAGGAATTGTTTTATATGCAATATCATTAGTAATAGCACTTTCACCGATTGGAGAATGGATTTTAAGACTCCAAACAGGATGCAAGAAAATTAAAAGAGTTGAGCAGATTAATTTCATTGAACCGATTTTTAGAGAGGTATATGATAAAGCAAAAAAACTTGATCCTTCTATTCCGGATGATGTTCAGCTATATATGAATACAGATGAGGATCCTAATGCGTTTGCAACTGGAAGAAAGACAATCTGTGTTACAGAGGGAATGTTACATATGCCAGAGAGCCAGATTAAGGCAACGCTTGGTCATGAGTTTGGACATCTTGCACATAAAGATACGGATTTAATCCTTGTAGTATCTGTAGGAAATCTAATTGTTTCAGCTTTTATTTTAGGAATTAGATTGGTTATTGATTTATTCCATCTTGTATTTGGTTTATGTACCATTTTTATGGGCGGATCAGAAGGTGCTGTTGCAGCAATTTTAAATGCTATTTATCATGCAATGATTACTGCAATTGTTGCGGGTCTTACATGGGTATGGACAAAGATAGGTGTTCTTCTTGTTATGAAGGCTAGCCGTGCTAATGAGTATGAAGCAGATGAATTTTCATTTAATCTCGGATATGGAAATGAATTGTGCATTCTTTTAGATTCAATTAGCGGCTCTCATGCAAAAGGTCTTTTTGCAAACTTAGCAAGTAGTCATCCAGATAAAGATGACAGAATTGCAAAGCTTCAGGAGTTAGGTGCAACATATAGAGCTACTTACGGAGCAAAATAAAAAGATTATTTGCCAGGAGTGTGTTTGATTACATATTCCTGGCTATTTTTTTAGGAGGAGATTGGCTTTGGATAATACAGCAATAGTCTCAGTACAGGAACAGAAACAATTACAGTTATTGAATAACGGTCTGATAACAGCGGATAGATTCATTAATAAGAATTATTTAATTAATATTTCGGAACAGAATATTGTTCCATTAGATGACTATGAAAAAACTACTAATTCGATTCGATTATTTCAAATCATCAAATTGGTTTATGATAAAACAGAAAATATAAATGATAAATTAATTAGTGTTTATAGTGCGTTGCAAAATGTTGACAGTTCAGCGCTGCTTGTGATTAATGGAAATGGTAGAGAAGTAACATTTTATATCGGTATTCGCTCGGTTGATAATGCGGCAACTGCAAGTAAGATTTTAGAAAAGAGTTTTGTTGGCAACTTTCCCGGTAGTACACTTAGAAGTATGAAAAATGGAGAAATTGCTGAAGTGATGGCAACTGTAGCAAAAACAGATAATTACAATACATCTCGTAATGTATCCTGTGTTACAGTAATTCCTTCAATGAGAGATGAAGATAAAGATAAATTTGTACAAGGAATTGAAAAATTTATTGATACAATGCAAGGAGAAAAGTTTACCGCTGTTTTTATAGCTAAACCAGTTCCCAAAGATGATCTGGAAATGAGAAAGAGGGGATTTGAAGAACTGTATTCTTCATTGTCTCCATTTGTTAAAACATCATTAGCGTATGGAGAAAACTATAGTAAAGCAGTAACTAGTGGTATGTTTGAAAACTTTTCTCACTCTGTGAATAATAGCATATCAAATACTACAGGTAAGAACTCTAGCACAAGTTCATCACGTACACATGGTACAAACAGTGGAAGTAGTATTGGAGGCGGGGGATTTAGCATTAATTCTGGAACCACTAATAGTACAACAAGCGGATATTCATCAGGTTCCTCGTGGTCAAAATCTGTAACTGAAGGAACTGCAGATACAACTGGTTCGGGAACAAACCAATCAGATACGGAAACAAGAGGAAATACAAGAACATTAACTGTTGAGCATCAGAATAAATCTGTTTCTGTTTTACTAGATAAAATTGATGAGCAGTTGGAAAGAATAAAAGCGTGTGAAGCCTTTGGTGTATGGGAATGCGCAGGTTATTTTATAGCAGATGATATTCAAACATCAGTAGTAGCCGCCAATGCATATAAGGCATTAATGCTTGGAGATGAGACTGATGTTGAGAATTCTTTTGTAAATGTGTGGGGAATCAAAACTCCAAAAAATACAGAGCGTGTGTTGGAGTATATTCAGTATGGACAACATCCGTTAGTTGAGATAGCACCGGAGATGGGATATGAAATGCAATATGTTACTCCAGGCAATTTCATTAGTGGAAAAGAACTACCATTGCTTATGGGATTGCCTCATAAATCAGTAACTGGATTGACGGTAAGTAGTATTGCAGAGTTTGGTAGAAATGTTTTTATTCAAAATGAAAAACCTGACCAGAAGAAAATACAGTTAGGAAAGGTTTATCATATGGGGAATACTGAGGACAGTATTGTTAGATTAGATTTAAACAGTTTTACTTCTCATTGCTTTATCACGGGCTCAACAGGTTCTGGTAAATCTAATACGACATATGGATTGTTAGAAAAGTTTATTCAAAACGATATACCATTTTTAGTTGTCGAACCAGCAAAGGGTGAGTATAAAGAGGCATTTGGAGCAGTTGAAGGAATAAACATATTTACAACTAATCCGTTAATGGGTCAAATGCTAAAACTTAATCCATTCCGTTTTGACAAAAATATACATATTCTAGAGCATTTGGACAGACTGATAGAGATTTTTAATGCATGTTGGGAAATGTATGCCGCGATGCCGGCTATTTTGAAGGACGCAGTGGAAAAGATTTATATTGAAAAAGGTTGGGATTTATTAAACTCTGTTTATATGAGAGCTGGGGAACCAACGTATCCAACCTTTCATGATTTGATGAGAACATTACCTAATGTTATTAATAATTCTGGTTATTCTTCTGATACAAAGGGTGACTATATTGGAGCATTGGTTACAAGAGTAACTTCTTTGACAAATGGTATTTCGGGACAGATTTTCTGTGACAGTTATGACATCCCAGATGAAGTAATGTTTGATCAAAATACTATTGTTGATTTAAGTAGGGTTGGTTCATCAGAGACTAAATCGCTTATAATGGGTATTTTGGTATTGAAGTTATCTGAATACAGAATGGCAAATGCAAATCAAGCAAATTCTGTATTGAGACATATCACAGTATTAGAAGAGGCACATAATCTATTGAAACGTACAACACCAGGTGCAGCAGGAAGTAATGTGATTGGTAAGTCAGTTGAAATGATTTGTAATAGTATTGCAGAAATGAGAACATACGGAGAAGGATTTATCATTGTTGATCAGTCTCCAACAGCTGTTGATATTGCAGCTATTAAAAATACTAATACAAAGATATTGATGCGGTTGCCTGAAAAGGGAGATTGTGAAGCCGTTGGAAATGCAGCCGGATTAAATGAAGAACAAGTAAGAGAAATGTCAAAGCTTGGAACAGGTATTGCTGTTGTAATGCAAAATAATTGGCTTGAAGCTGTATTGACACACATAGATGCTTTTTCAAATCAGTATGAGAAAAAGATCCCAGTTGCAGAATATAGTTCATTAAAGAAATTGAAGGGTGCTGTTATTCAAGAACTGATGCAACAGTATATTGTTGACAAAACAATGAATATGGATAGGATGATGGCTGTAATTGATAGTGTTGACGCCGTTACATATAAAAAAGAAGAAATTCGCTGTTGTATGAGATATGTAATAAGTCGATTGCAGAAAGGAAGAGATATAGATTTCTTCTGTGAGACACTATTAAATGTTTCTGGAACAAAAAATCTTTTTGACATTATTGAAACAACAATAAAGAAGTCAGAAGTAGAAGATGAAAAATATGACAAGTCAAGCGTAGTAAAGTGGAAATCACGTTTTAGAAGTGAACTTACTAAGTATGTAGACTTGCCGGATAATTTTAATAATACTATTCTCAAATACTTAATTCATGCACAGGAACTAGAACAAAATGGAATAGATTATTTTGAAGTAAAACGAATTTTATACTAGGAGGGCTGTGGTGTGAATACACTGAAATTAAAATTAAACCCATATAAAGATATTAATATTGCATCATTAGATGATAAACCATTGTCACCATATAGTGAATTAAATAACTATATGAAGGAACCATTTTTAAGCTGGGTATCAAAATTGTTGGAAGCAGCTGAAAGGGAAATCAATGATGACTATTGCTTAGAGGTAGTTTCAGAATCTTTTGAAGCGTTATTTCTTGAAGGGATGCAGAATGATTTTGATTCTTGTAAAGAGTATAGAACAGCTTCTTTTCAAGTGAATACATCAACAAGCGAAAGATTTGATTTAATTAGAAAACTTGCATCAAAATACGCCGTTAATTATTCTTTAGAAGCATTTAAGCTTCCGGTTTATACAGATGTTCAGTTATCGTTAGATACAACTATGGTTAAATCTGTAACACTCGAGGATGCAAAATTGATTGTTACAAAAGAGAAAGAAATAAAAAATCAACTAAGCGCCATGTTAGAAGGTTCCATTATATTATTGATATCAGATAAAAGTGTTGTTACTGCTATTGGAAGTCAGAAATATATATGGGAAATCTGTGAATCAGATTTGGATAAAGTTGTAAATTGTATTATTGATAGATTTGTAAAAACACCTATTATAGTAAAGATATCTGAGTTATTGAAAAATGTTATGGACACGATGAATGACGAGGATAAGAAAACATTAAATCTTGCGACAGAAATAGATCCATTTTTAGCAATTTCAGAATTACCAGAAATTGAGGTGGGTCACTCAATTACTCTTGGTGTAGAAATGATTCCCGAGGGAACGGAGTTGCCTAATTTAAGAATAGTTGCTCAGAATGAAAGCATAATCAGTATAGATGGATTTTCGATTACAGCTTTAATGCCTGGGACAACAAATATTGATATTTATAGAGCAGAAGAAAATATTCCATTTGTCAGAAAATGTGTTAAAACATATCAAGACAATTTTGTTAAGAAGATTGAATTGAGTTTGTTTGCAGGAAAAATGGGAATCGGAAGAAAACAAGAAGTAAATATTGCATTGATTCCAGAAGATGCGGAAGATATAAACTCAGTTGAATGGTCTGTTGATAATGCGGATGTAATAAGGGTAAGTCAGGATGGGGTTATTACAGCATTAAAGGATGGTGTTGCAACAATTACTGCAACAACAACCAAAGCATCTTCGAGTATTTCAGTAAAAGTTTTGCCTAATATAAGGAATATTGTATCCACTGTTACACAAAGTCATTTATATGTTGGTCAAACAGAGTCTATTTCGGTTTTGGTTGAACCCAATAATTGTTTTGATTCTTCATATGAATGGAAATCAAGTGATAAGTCAGTGGCAATTGTGGATAAATTAGACGATGGACAAACTGTAATTAGAGCAACTGGAATTGGTAATTGTACATTAACTTGTATCGCAAAAGAAGGCGGTTGTTCAACTACATGTAATGTATTGGTAGAAAGTACATTTAAAAAAAGAGAGAATGCGCATGGAATGCTCAGTTTAACAGCAATTTTGGCTGTTGCGTGTATTTTCTGTGCGGCACTATCACCAGTTCTTTGCGTGCCAGTAGCTATTGCAACCGTTGTTTGTGGAGTATTGGCCATTGCTCGAAATAAAGGAGATAGATTTTGGGCGTTTATTTTGATGGCAGCGGCTGTCTTAACGGCATTAGAAGCAACGGGAATTACTAATTGGCTATAAACATAAGAAGTGTGAAAGGAGCTACGATGGGAATAGAAGGCGGTTCTAATAGTGAAGTACAAAATCAAGAAATAAATCAAGCAAACAATGAACAAAACGAGATAAATCAAGCGGAACATCAGAGAAGCGGAGAAGAACTTGAGGGTAATTCGACAATTGATAATGAAGGTGAAAGAAAGCAGATAGAAGGAAAAGATGATGCTACTGAATCGGCTGAAGATGAATCATCACAGTTAGATAAAGAAGACAATATTGAAGATGATCCAAATACTGAACAACCTCCAGAATCAGATAATGTAGCTCCGGAACAGCAGCTAGACAATCAAGATACTATTGAGTCAGATCCATCGGGAGCTGATGAAATGGGTGAAGACAATAATGAAACTGTTGATTCGCTTGATAATGATGACGAAATAGAGGACGCTGAGGATTTAGATGATAATCAGGACTCGACAGAAGGAGATATCCAAGATTCATTAGACGCAGAAGATTCAATTGATTCAGATGATACTGATGATTCAGTTGAAGAGGATGATAATAACGAACAAGATCCCCTTGATTCAGAAGATTCTATAGAAGATGATAGTGAAGAGTCAGAGAGTCCAGAAGGAGAAGAAGATATCGAAAATCCAGAGAATAATGAAGAGCTAGAGAATTCAGAGGGAGAGGGAGATACCGAAAATCTAGAGGATGGTGAAGAGTCAGAGAATCCAGAAGGAGAGGAAGATACCGAAAACCCAGAGGATGGTGAGGAATCAGAGAGTCCAGAAGGAGAAGAAGATACCGAAAATCCAGAGGATGGTGAAGAGTCAGAGAATCCAGAAGGAGAGGAAGATACCGAAAATCCAGAGGATAACGAAGAGTCTGAAAATTCAGAAGGAGGGGAAGATAGCGAAGATCCAAAGGGCAACAATGGACCTGAAATGCCAGAAGATTTTGTCACAAAAGATGCTAATGAATCAAATGAATCAGATAATGATAGTGTGAAGGGAGAAGTCTCAGATGAATTAAAAAATGCATTGGAGCCATTTGAACAATCTAATTGGGATAATATGTCTCCAGAACAACAAAAAGAAGCCGTTTCAGAATTACGAGATAGTGTTGCAGATGATTTGGGATTACAGGAAAAGCCAACTGTAAAATATTATAATAATGATGATGATACGGACTTTGGTGGATATTCTCCATCTGAAAATGCAATCTATATTAATGAGCATAATATGGGAGATGCAAAGGAGACTGCAGATACAATAGCACACGAATCTAGACATTGTTGGCAACATGAGATAGCTGATAATTCGGACAATCCTCAAGCGCAAGCTTTTAAGGAAAATTTTGATGATTATATTAGACCAGAAGATGATTATCGAGGATATAGGAATCAGCCGGTTGAGGCAGATGCTAGAGAATATGCAAAGAATATCACAGATCATATTCCTGATAAGAAAACTATTGGAGATGAAAAAGTTGATGGTGCACCATCTGAGGCAAATGCAACATCAAATGATATAAGACAGAATCAAGAGGAAAAAGGTGCTGTTTTTGACGGTAAGGCAGAAATTCCGTCTGATTTAGAAAGTAAGACTGGAGAAATTGAGTCAAAAATAAAGGAACCAGATAGATATGCGTCAAAATTTGAGTATGATACGCAGCAAAAATTAGAGAATTATTATAAGGAAGAGGGTGGAAATTTATCTGATTCGCAGAAACAAGATTTAGTATCAGACTTAAAAAATTCATATGATAGTGCTGATACAAGCGATAGAGGAGACATTTTGGTTCCTGAAGATTCAAAGGACGTTACAAGTGTTTATTATAACGGAAAGACAGGAAAATATGACATCGGATATGATTGGAAAACTGTTGATACGGTTCCCGAAACAAGAACAATGGAAGTGATGAAAGAGGGCCAGCAATTTGATAGAGTTGGACCACCATCGGGAAGATGTACTGGTGCTGTAGGTGAAGATGGTAGTTGTGCAACAGTAAAGGAACGTTCTATACCATATCATTTTACTGAAGAGGATATAACAAAAGAACCATCATATCATAGATATCAAGCGGAACAAGATTTTACAAAAGAAAATCTGACTAATGCAATTGATAATTCTATGATGTATAGCGATGATAAAAAAGTTGAGATGCACACTAATGTGGATCGGTATTATGAAAATGCTCAGGTTAAAGGGTATGGAGATGGAGATGGTCTTGCTACAGGTGAAATTGCACCAATGTTTGAGGATACTACTGGTGCTACAGGTGGCGGAAAGCAATATGATATGCCATTAAGTATGGAAGAGTTAGAAAATATTGGTATGATTAGTGAAGTTGAAAAAGGAACATATTGAAAGGAGTAGTAATGGTAAAGGCAGAATTATTAAAATGGTATGCGTCAATAGAGACGGATAAAATGCCTAGATATATAGAAATATCTGATGCAAATGAAAGCCAAATATTTCTCAATGGATGTTGGCAAAATGTTATTTATGTATGGAGTATATTATTTGATGGAAAGAATTGGAAATATGTAGAGACAGATTCGGATAAAGGATATGTTTTTGATTTTAAGTCGTTTTGCTCGGAAAACGAAGCTGTAGAATATGCAAAAGATATTTTGAATAAAAAATTATTGGCTAGCAAAGGCAATTCGAAATTTGAAATGCTTCAGAGGTATATTCAGCAAAAGTATGGATATTCAGATAAAAGAGCGAGCTCTATGCTTAACCAAATGAAATTGTATGATGACATCTTTGAAGAATTTTTTAATTATGCTCGTATAGGAAAATTTTGCAAAAAGGACAAAACACAGACACAAGTATGTGGATATACAGCAGAAACACTTCATCGTGATTACAATTTATCGCCATTGGGGGCATATAATTACTTAGTGTATTTAAAAGAAGATCCTAATAATGCTTTAACTGATTTAAAGGCAGGATTACCAAGAAAATAATAGTTTTTGACATACAAAATAAATTATTATATTTTTTGCAAACAGATTTTGGTTCCAAGCACATATTAAAGAGAAGCGGTATAATCTAATAATATAGAAAGATGTCTTATATTTATAAGTATGCAGAAGAAGCAGAATCTTGCTGATTTAAGTGTGCTAAAAGCATTGTTATAATAACGAAATTTGAGAAGGGTTTGGAGAAGGTAACGCTACAAGTAACAAATAAAAAAAGCTAAAACATCTTACTAAAACTTCCCACGCCAATAAGGTACGGATTTCAATTTAAGGTATGGGGAGTTTTAGTTATATCAGTAAAAAGGTCAAAAACTTATCGACATCCGACCTATCACACGATATAATGTAAGTAATCTAATAGAAATATTGATCAATCATTACCGATGCTAACAGGGGAATGATGGTCATGTTTATGAATTTTGATGTACACATTAGTTAATCCCGTACGTTAGCATTGCTAACAAACTGCTAACAGAGAACATCAAAAATCGGTTTGTTTCTATTATTTTATATTGACAAGGATTTTCAATTAAGTGCCTACTTTCCTGATAAATACTGGATTTGGTTGACATCAGGTAACAAGTGGTAACTAAGGTGACTCGAACTCCTAAGGGGCAGTTGAGGGTTCGATTCCCCCAGGGAACATTGAAATAAAGCAGCAATGACATGAGAAAGGTCATTGCTGCTTTTTTCATGCAAAAACAGCATTTTCGG
>OGGZ01002358.1_pt1 | contig 13111 bp, 10 predicted proteins | sample 1571371 | NCBI WGS metagenome assembly OGGZ01 (sample SAMEA2582025, study PRJEB24529) | metagenome | biome: Human gut stool | place: China | collected 2011
AAACAATGGTAACCTGTTGCCCATCGATTTAGCTAAAACAAAGGTGATAAATGCGGTCGTAAATTCAACTATGAAGAGGTCCTCATGGGTGGAATCTCCATCGACACCTACGGTGTGCCGCTGACAGACGAGGCGCTGGAGACCGCAAAGAAGAGTGACGCTGTTCTTCTCGGTGCAGTCGGTGGAAATGTCGGCAACTCCCGCTGGTACGATGTTGCCCCGAACTTAAGACCGGAGGCAGGACTTCTTGCGATCCGTAAAGGATTAAATCTCTTCGCAAATATCCGCCCGGCATACCTCTACAATGATCTTGCAGGCGCATGCCCGTTAAAACAGGAGATCATCGGTGACGGCTTCGACATGGTCATCGTCCGCGAGCTGACCGGAGGCCTTTACTTCGGTGAGCGCCACACAGAGACCGTAAACGGTGTTGAGCAGGCGACAGATACTCTCGTTTACAGCGAGAAGGAGATCCGCCGCGTAGCGATCAAGGCATTCGAGATCGCCATGAAGAGAAAGAAGAAAGTAACAAGTGTCGATAAGGCAAACGTTCTCGATTCCTCCAGACTCTGGAGAAAAGTTGTTGCGGAAGTCGCAAAGGACTACCCGGAAGTCACTCTTGAAAATATGCTGGTCGACAACTGCGCAATGCAGCTCGTTATGAACCCGCGCCAGTTCGATGTGATCTTAACAGAGAACATGTTTGGCGATATCTTATCCGACGAGGCGAGTATGATCACCGGTTCCATCGGTATGCTGTCCTCCGCAAGCTTAAATGAGAGCAAATTTGGTCTCTACGAGCCGAGCCATGGTTCCGCACCGGATATCGCAGGAAAAGACATCGCAAATCCGATCGCGACGATCCTCTCCGCAGCTATGATGCTCCGCTTCTCCTTCGACCTTGACAAGGAAGCAGATGCTATTGAGGATGCGGTCAGAAAGGTCCTCGCAGAGGGCTACCGCACCGTCGATATCATGGACGAGGGCAAAAAGCAGGTTGGAACCACTGAGATGGGAAATCTGATCTGTGAGAGAATCTAATAAAATAAGTACGGCAATGATGGCAGAATACATGAAAATCGTGTGTTCTGCCATTTTTTTGTAACAGGAAATTCCGAGAAATTCCCTGTTACATAAAAAGGCACTGACGTGCCAAAGATGCGCACTCGCGCGAAGATGTAGACTGTCGCAAGCGACCGCACGAGGCGCAGGAATGTGACAAGGCACATTCATTTTATCGAAATGAGAAAGCAGTTACAGGTCCATCCCCTGAAAAATATGATGTTCCTTTAAATATTTTGCAATGGAATTCAAAACCAGTCTTTTATTCCCGCTCCATTCCGGTGCGATCAGGATCGACTTTGGCCCGTCGCCGCTGATCCGATGGATCACAGTTTCCTGTGGGAGGATTTTTAAGCAGTCACCGATCAGTTCCAGATATTCCGGCAGTTCCAGTGTGTGAAACCCGCCGGATGCATAAAGATCGGCAAGATCTGTCCCTTTTAACACATGAAGGAGCTGCAGCTTGATCCCATCCACATGGAGCTTCCCAAGGTAATTCACGGTTTCCAGCATCTGTTCCCTCGACTCTCCGGGAAGTCCGAGGATCACATGGACGATCACCGTGAGTCCGGCAGCCTTTAACCTGCGGTAGGCATCCTCAAAAACGGGGAGCGCATATCCCCGGCGGATGAGTTTTGCCGTATCCTCATGGATCGTCTGCAGACCGAGTTCTATCCAGACTGGTTTTTCTTTATTTAACCGGGAAAGAAGCTCTACGGTTTCATCCGGGAGGCAGTCAGGCCGTGTACCGATGGAGAGTGCGCAGATCTCCGGGAGAGAGATTGCCTCAGAAAAGAGTTGTTTCAGATAGGAGAGTGGGGCATAAGTGTTTGTGTATGACTGGAAATACGCGATATAGGCAGCGTCATCTCCTGAGATCTTCCGGCTGACGCGGGCCTTCGCAAGGTCAGCCTGCTCTCTAAGGGATCCGGCCTGCTTTTCTGCAAAATCACCAGATCCGCCGGCACTGCAAAAGATACAGCCGCCTCTTCCCAGTGTGCCATCCCGGTTTGGACATGTCATGCCGCCGTCCAGAGCGAGTTTATAGACTTTTTTCCCAAATATCTTTTTTAATTCATAGTCGAGAGAGTGGTACGGTTTGCCATTCCAGTCTGTCTGAAGCATAAAACAGATCCTTTCAAAAAATAAGTTTTCCTTGCAACACATATACGAGGTATTATATAATAATAAGAGGTTTCTTTTCAACCTGATTTCCGGAAAAGTTACTGCGCCTGCTTTGCGCGTAGTTACTGTTCACGCCTTGCGCAAACAGTAACTGATTTTGCCGATGCTTCGCATTCCGAATCGGCAAAATCCACTACCACCACTGTATTGTACGGAATTTTCAGTTCAGAAAATTCCTACCTGTGTACAGTAACTGTGGGTACAGTAACCCGGAAAACACAGCAAAGCTTCCACATAAGGTGCCGGCTGTGAAAAAAATAAAAATATCCGCCAAAGCGGATCGAAAAGGAGAACTGGGGTTATGGATAGAGAAGCTGCAAAGAAAGCATTACAGAGCGCGAAAGCGACCGGATTTTTTACAGAAATGTATGGGGACGGTGCCGCTGAGAATGAAAAGCGCTATGAGCATGTTCTTGAGGGATTTGAAAAGTCATTCGGGGGGGATCAGGTGAGTCTTTTCACTTCCGCAGGACGTACCGAGATCAGCGGAAACCACACAGACCACAATAATGGAAAAGTTCTGGCTGGAAGCATCAACCTTGACTGTGTTGCCTGCGCGGCGGCAAACGGAACCGATGAGATTCACATTATCAGTGAGACATACAGCCAGAAATTCACGATCAATATCAAAAATTTAAAGCCGAGCGACAAGATGGCCGGAACCATCGACCTGACAAAGGGAATGCTGGCCGGATTTCAGGAGATGGGATATCAGATCGGCGGTTTCGACGCTTACATTACAAGCAACGTGATCAGCGCCGCCGGAGTCAGCTCCTCCGCTTCCTACGAAATGCTGATCTGTTCCATGATCAACGAGTTCTTCAATGACGGAAAAGTGGACGTCGTTACATATGCCCATGTCGGCAAATACGCGGAGAACAAATACTGGAATAAAGGTTCAGGTCTTCTCGACCAGATGGCATGCGCGGTGGGCGGCATGATCACCATCGACTTCAAGAATCCTTTAGAACCGGTTGTTGAGAAACTCAACTATGATTTCGGTGCTCAGGATCACAGTCTGATCATTGTCCAGACCGGAAAAGGTCATGCGGACTTAAGCGCTGAGTATTCCTCCATCCCGAATGAGATGAAGAGGGTGGCAGCCGTGTTTGGAAAGGAAGTCTGCGCGGATATCACGGAACAGGAAGTGATCGAAAATGCGGCGAAAGTGAGAAAAGAGGTGGGTGACCGCGCGTTCTTACGTGCCCTTCACTTCTTTGAGGAGAACAAGCGTGTTGAAAAACAGGTTCAGGCATTAAAGGAGAACCGTTTTGACGAATTCTTAAGCCTGATCACTGAATCCGGAAATTCTTCCTGGAAATGGCTCCAGAACTGTTATGTTCCGGGATCTGAGGAGCAGGGGATCACTTCCGCGTTAGCGCTCACAGAGTTATTTATCAAGGAAAAAGGCTGCGGCGCATGCCGTGTTCACGGCGGCGGATTTGCGGGCGTTATTATGGCGATGCTGCCGAATTCCGTGACAGACGAGTACATCGCTTATATTGAAAAGGCAATGGGAGAGGGAAGCGCATACCGTATGAGCATCCGCCCGTACGGAGCGGTATGCGTGGACGGATATATCGCATGAATCGGAGACACGCACGGAGCCTGATTCTTATAGCTGCCGCTTCCGGTGTATTGACTGCATGTTCAAAGCCGGATCCCGGTATGGGGGAGACGAGAAAACTCATTATGGGGACCTTCACTGAGGACAGCGTGACTGACCGGGCTGGAAAAGCCGTGGCGGCGACCATCAGCAACACAGTTCCCGGAGTCTACGTGGAGACCTGGCCGTCAAAAGGCGCCTATATGAATATAGAGCATCTGTTTGACGGGACATATGATCTCGTGATCGTTCCGGCTGGGGCAGCTTACGAGGCGTATACGGGAACCGGTGCCTGTGAGGGAGAAAAAAAGGAAAAACTTCGTGCAGTAGCGGCATGTTATCCGATCGTCTCCACGTGGATATCCCCGAAGAAACTGGGACTTTCGAAGGTACAGGAACTGAAGGGGCATCCGCTTGCCGTGGGAAATGAAGGTTCTGAGACGGCAAAGGTATCCGGAGAAGTGTTCGATGTCCTTGGAATCGACAAGGAGAACACGGAGATCTGGTATTATGGGATCCAAGGTGGAGCCGACGGGGTCCGGGACCAGTGGGCTGATGGGATCCATGCGTTCACGGAGTCCCCTGTCCCGGCTTACCAGGAGCTGGCGGCAGAGGATGGGATCCGGTTCTTGTCCTACACGGACGAAGAACTGGATGAGATCTTAGACGGCCATCCGGAGTACAGTAAGATCAAAGTTCCGGCAGGAACTTATGAAAATCAGGACGATGAGGTCGGGACCTTCTGCGAAAAAGTCCTTGTCTGCGTGTCTGCGGATATGGATGAAGACCTTGTTCATGAGATCGCCTGGGCATTGGAGGTCAACGGACCGGTGTATACAGCCGGAGAACCGTTTATGCGGGCGATGGATGACAGGGAGTTCCGGGCTTCTAAGATACCGATCCCGCTTCATGACGGGGCAAAACGGTATTATGAGGAGCAGGGATATTTCAAATAGTAATATATTCCGTAACTGTTCAGTAGGTCTGCGCATTTACTGCGCTGACCGTAAGAAAACTTAGAATAGAAGGCAAAAATCCTATCGGCACAGCCGATTTGGAATGGATTTTTGCGCGTAACTGTGAGGGTACTGAACAGTTACAATATCCCTCAAAATAACAAGCGGTCTTATAAGAGACCGGGAAAAGGAGATGTCCTATGTTGTACAAAGAATTGATCGAATTATTTGACATGTTAGACAGCGCATCAGCGTCCGGCAGCGAGGTGGTGGAGTATTTTAGATCCATCGATCCCATGTGTCAGGTGGAAACGTATCCGCTTGAAGGACCAAAAGGTCATACAGATATGGTGAGAATCCTGATTCCGGGAAAAAACGGAAAATCAAAGGGCGGAAACGCTGGAACGATCGGCATTCTCGGACGCCTCGGCGGTCTGGGGGCAAGACCGGAACAGATCGGGTTTGTCTCCGACGGTGACGGCGCATTGACAGCGTTAGCGGTTGCCGCAAAGCTTCTCAGAATGCAGGCAAAGGGTGATTTCCTTGAGGGCGACGTATTCATATCTACCCATGTCTGCCCGGACGCTCCGACAGCTCCCCATGAACCGGTGCCGTTTATGAACTCCCCGGTGGAGACCTGGCAGGTGAATAAGGAGGAAGTGACGGACGATCTGGACGCAGTTCTGGTTGTGGATACCACAAAGGGAAACAGGATCATCAACCACCGTGGATTCGCAATCTCACCGACGGTATGTCAGGGGTATATTTTGAGAGTCAGCGAGGATCTTCTCGATGTGATGCAGATGACAACAGGAAAACTTCCTTATGTATTTGCTCTGACACAGCAGGATATCACGCCTTATGGAAATGGAATCTTCCATTTAAACAGCATCCTGCAGCCTGCGACGGCGACAAAAGCCCCGGTGGTAGGCGTTGCGATCACGACAGAGACGACCGTTGCCGGATGTGCAACGGGAGCTACCCATATGGAAGATCTGGATGAGGCAGCCCGGTTTATGATCGAGTCGGCGAAGGCATTCGGAAGAGGAGAGCTGAGTTTTCTGGACAAGGAGGAGTTTGCTCGGATCAAGGAGCTTTACGGCAGCATGGAACACTTCCAGACGCTTGGAAAGAAGAGTGAAGAGGCGTAAGCTTCGGGAAAAGATCCGGGTCTTAGCCGGATTCCGGCAGCAGATGTAATTTTTTTAAGAAATTTGACAGAAATTTATCATAAATCCCGGCGGAAAAAATTTGACAGGTTCTGCCGGGATTGTTACAATTACGGGTAGAGCAAAAATTGTAACAATATGCGATAACCGTCTATGGGACGGGGTGATGGAGAACATACATGTCAGACAGAGAAATGATAGAAGAAACTAAGAAAGACGTTCCGGATCAGATGGAGCCGGTGATCCCGGAGATCCCGGCGGAGAAATCCGGGAAAGAACCGGAGGTCGAAGCCGCAGAGGCCGCCATCACAGAGCCGGAGTCAAAGGCCGCAGAGGCTGACAGCACGGAGCTGGAGTCAAAGGCCGCAGAAGCCGACAACACAGAGCCAGAGGCAGAGGCCGCAGAAGCCGACAGCACAGAACCGGAGGCAAAGGCTGCAGAAGCCGACAGCGCTGAATCGGAGACAGAGGGACAGAGATCCCGTTCTGCGGGAAGACGTTCCGGAAACCGAAGGGAAAAACTGCAGCCCGTGCGCCCGAAAAAAGAGCATCAGGCAAGTCAGCGTGAAAATATCTTAAGACTGCGTGAGATCAAAAAGAAAAAGGCGGCGATGCCGTATATGAAGATCCTCGCGGCAGGAGGAGCGGCTGTTGCAGTGGTCGCGGTGGTTGCGGTTGCAGGAACTGTGATCGGAAATCACAGGGACACTTTTTCCAGGGGGATGAAGGTTGAGACCGCAGCGGCTTCCTTAGAGACAACAGAGGCTGCATCTGAGAGCACCGGGGAGAGAAATATCGTTCTGGAGACCACGCTTTCTGCCGAGGAGATCGCGTCTAAGGAATATGAAAAGACGGTCCAGAGTATTGTGGACAGCTATGCAAATCTTGGGATTGCGGAGGTCTCAGGCTATCTGAACGTCAGAAAGACCCCGGAGAGCTTCGGTGAGGTCATAGGAAAGCTGCCGAAGGGCGGCGCCTGCGAGATTCTGGATACCTCCACAGATGGATGGTATAAGATCTCATCCGGCGGTGTGACCGGTTATGTAAGCTCCAAGTATGTCTATACCGGGGATGAGGCGAAAAAACTGGCTGCGGAAAATGTGGCTGAGCGTGCCGTGATCGATGCGGATAAGTTAAATGTCCGGTCAGAGCCGAAGGCGGATGCGAATGTTGTGGAGCAGGTATTTAAAAACGAAAGATATGACATCAGGGAGCAGCAGGACGGCTGGATCCAGATTTCTTCCGGATATATTTCTGCGGATTATGTCACCGTAAAATACGCTCTGGATGAGGCGATCAAGCAGGATATGAGACAGACGGTCTTAAGCCTTTATGATAATCTCGGTGTATCCAATGTGTCCAATTACCTGAATGTCCGCGACAATCCGGATGAGAAGAAGGGCAAGATCATCGCGAAGCTGCCGAGCAACGCAGGCTGTGATATCCTGGACACCTCCACGTCGGGCTGGTACAAGATCCGTTCCGGAAACATTACCGGTTATGTAAAATCTGAGTATATCCTGACAGGACAGCAGGCGAAGGACAAAGCGCTTCAGGTTGCAAAGCTGATGGCGATCTCCAACACGGACGGCGTCAATGTCCGCACAGAGCCGAACACGAATTCTTCGATCTACACACAGATCTCCAACAGAGAGCGATTCCTTGTAGCGGATCAGCAGGATGGCTGGGTAAAGATCGAGATCGATGATCAGGACGCATACCTGTCCAGCGATTATGTTGACGTTAAGTACGGTCTGGAAGAGGCGATCAAGTATACGCCGGTGGTTGAGGTTGCAGATACCTCTTCGAAGAATGATTCTAAGAACAGTTCAAAGAATAATTCCGGTAAGAAGAACAGCGCAAACGACGGGGCTGCCGGATCGAAGTCCGGAAGTGTTTCCTCCAAACGTGCCCAGATCGCAAACTACGCAGTTCAGTTCGTCGGAAACAGATATGTCTACGGCGGAACGAGCCTGACAAACGGAACGGACTGCTCCGGATTTACGATGTCTGTCATGGCGAAATTCGGTGTATCCCTGCCGCACAACTCCGGCGCGCAGTCGGGAAGCGGAAAGTCGATCACCTCGAGCCAGATGCGTCCGGGTGACCTTGTATTCTACTCCGGCAGCGGCGGAATCAACCATGTTGCGCTCTATATCGGTAATGGTCAGGTGTGCCATGCGTCCAACGCGAGATCCGGTATCAAGATCTCCACATGGAACTATCGTACTCCGGCGAAGATCGTGAATGTACTTGGTGATTAATTGAAAATTGGAAGATTTCGGACAGCCCGGTAGAGATGCCGGGCTGTCTTGATAAGGAAAGTAAATTTGGAAGAAATGAATTCCTCAGACTGGGAAGCCGGGACATATTAAAATTTTTCCGGGTGGATCAGATCCGGAATGCATGGGAAGGAAAGAATATGGAGAAAAAGAAGGGTATTAAGAGACATGCGGCAGGTCTCTGCGCAGGACTTGGCATCCTGTTCGCCGCAGCGGTACCGATGACGGCGTTTGCGGATACGGTTTATGTGAACGCGTCGAAATTAAATTACAGGAATCAGCCGTCCACTGTATCCGGGGCGGTTCTCGGAACACTGCCCCGCGGGACAGTACTTTCCAGAGTGAAAAACAATGGGGAGTGGAGCGAGGTGCAGATCGGCGGGGCGAAGACGACCGTCTATGTGGCAAGCCGCTATCTGACGACCAGCAAGCCGCAGAGCAGCACTGCGAAAACGGGGGCGGCAACTACGGGAGGAACATCCACAGTCGCTGCCGATGGAACCGTGACAGTACCCGACTCCTTAAAGGCGTATGTGGATAAGGCTTATCAGGTCGGAATGGATCCCAACTGGAAATACGCGGGGATGTCCGCGATCAACAGCGGTCACGCGGTGTTCTACCACAATGGAGCCGCGAACCGGAAAAATAAGGTGGTTGCTGTAAATGCGGGACACGGGACAGCCGGAGGATCGAAGGTGAAGACCTTCTGCCATCCCGACAAAACGGCAAAGGTGACAGGCGGAACTACAGGAGCCGGAGCGACGAAGGCCGTTGCGGTGTCCGGCGGAATGACGTTCGCGGATGGAACGGCGGAGAGCACCGTGACGCTCCGTATGGCGCAGATCTTCCGGGATAAGCTTCTGGCAGCGGGATATGATGTGCTGATGATCCGTGATGGAAGTGATGTGCAGCTCGACAATGTGGCGAGAACTGTCATGGCAAACAATAAGGCTGACTGCCATATCGCCCTGCACTGGGATTCCACGAAGACGGACAAGGGCGCGTTTTACATGAGTGTGCCGAATAATGCCGCCTATCGTGCCATGGAGCCGGTGGCGTCCCACTGGGAGTCCCACAATAAGCTTGGAAGTGCGCTGGTTGGCGGATTGAAGCAGAACGGTGTGAAGATCTTCTCGTCGGGATCCATGGAGATGGATCTGACCCAGATGTCGTATTCTACGGTTCCGAGTATTGATGTCGAACTGGGGGATGGGAAATCTGCTCATGATGATGCGACGTTAGGAAAACTGGCGGATGGACTTGTTGTCGGTGTGAACAGTTATTTTGGACAGTGATCCGGGCTCGTAAGTTCAAGACAGAATGAATGGAATGCCGCTGCTGGGGAAAATACCTGGCGGCGGTTTTTTGGAATTAATGGGAGGTTATACCGGAATTTCCTGGTAATCAAAAAGTATTACATGACGAAGATGTGCATTTGCGCGAAGATGTAGATTAACGCAGGTGAACGCAAGGATGTTGAAAACTGCCGGGGGGGATTTTCCGTATAAAAAACACCATCTCTCAATGAAAATGGTGTTTTTTCAGTGGACCTGATCGGATTCGAACCGACGACCCCCACAATGCGAATGTGGTGCGCTCCCAACTGCGCTACAAGCCCATAACGATATTTTTTTGACCTCATTATTATCGCACCACGGGGAACAGATGTCAAGATTTTCCATGGGAAAAATGAAAAAAAGTTACCGCACAGCCACAACATTTATCCAGACCAGCGAAGGGCTTTCAGGGATTTTTAACGCAGATTGTAACTATTCAGTACCTTCATAGTTACACGCAAAAATCCATTCCAGATCAGCTTCGCTGATGGGATTTTTGCCCTCCAGCCTATGTTTTCTTACGGTCAGCGCAGCAAGTGCGCAGACCTACTGAACAGTTACCGCAGATTTAACTTTTAACTAACTAGAGCTGAACGGTAAGATTTTCAGGAAAGAGATGCCGAACATATGTTTACATAAACGGAAACATAGTGTATAATACCCATATGGAAAAGAAACGGAAAGAGGGGATCAAATGATACTGATCGTATGCGTGGATGACCATAATGGAATGATGTTCAACCATCGCCGCCAGAGCCAGGATCGAGTCCTGCGGGCAGATATTCTGGAACTTACGGATGGAAAAAAACTTTGGATGAATGCCTACAGCAGAAAACAGTTTGCGGAGAGTGATGCGGAGAAAATACGGGTGGATGAGACGTTTCTCGATGCTGCGGGGGACGGGGAGTTCTGCTTTGTGGAGAATGCGGATGTCTCCGGCTGTGTGGAACGGATCGAGGAGATCTATCTCTACCGTTGGAACAGGGATTATCCCGCGGAGGTGTATTTTCCAGTGGATCTCAGCGTGTGGAAGTGCGTGGAGACGAAAGAATTTGCGGGATCTTCCCATGAGAAAATTACCAGAGAGCGGTATACCTGTTAAAATATGAATGTATGATAGGCAGAATGGCGCTGGAGACAGTTCCAATTCCGATATTTCAGAAAATATAGCGGGATATTGGAGATTGGGACGGGGGGAGCATGTACAGAGCATTTGGCGGAACGGCGGACTGCGATAGAAAATATGGCAACAGAGGGGAATGACAGAATATGAAGCATTTAAGAAAATGGCTGCTTTGCGTGATCGCAGCGGTCTCTTTGACGGTAACGGCCTGTGAGGGCGATGCGGCCGCTAATGCCAGTGTGGCGGCAGATGTTGCCCATGCGGCGGGAAATATCCTTGGAAGCCTTGCTGAGGCGGCAGAGAACTCTGGTGCCGGGAACAGCAGCGGACAGGGAAATAAAACGTCAATGGGGATGGCAGGAAACCCGTCGGCAACCGGAGAATTCCGTCTCTCCGATATTCCGGAGTATACGGACTCCCCTTATGTGGAGGTCAATGGAAATGTTCCGTATTTTACGGAGGATGACCTGACGGATGTCTCCTTTGAAAGCTACAGTGATCTGGACTCATTAGGCCGCTGCGGTGTGGCTTACGCCTCCGTCAGTACCGATACGATGCCGACGGAAAAGCGCGGTTCCATCGGCGAGGTAAAGCCAACAGGGTGGATCAATGCGAAATATGATTTTGTGGATGGAAAATATCTGTATAACCGATGCCATCTGATCGGATACCAGCTGACGGCGGAGAACGCGAACGAAAAGAATCTGATCACGGGTACGAGATACCTTAATGTTCAGGGAATGCTGCCGTTTGAGAACCTGACAGCCGACTATGTAAAAGAAACCGGAAACCATGTGATGTACCGCGTGACGCCGGTCTTTGAGGGAGATAACCTCGTGGCATCCGGAGTCCTGATGGAAGCGGAATCTGTGGAGGACGAAGGCGACGGAGTCCTGTTCTGTGTTTATGTTTACAATGTTCAGCCGGGAGTCACGATCGACTATGCGACGGGAAAGAGTGAACTGGCGAAGAGCGGAGGTGCAGGAGGCAGTCAAAGCGGAAGTGCGTCGGGTACCGGGAAAACGTCAGGTACATCGTCTACTGGAAACAATTCATCAGGGGCATCTGGAGGTACCGGAAAAAACGATGCAGGAACCTCTGGAAAAGAGAGCGGAACCTATATCCTCAACACGAAGACCATGAAATTCCACCGCACGGACTGCGATTCTGTGAAGAATATCAAGTCTGAGAACCGAAAAAAGTATACGGGGGAGCGGGAGAAGCTGATTGATGAGGGATATGAAGCTTGTAAAAGTTGTAAACCGTAGAGAATATTTCAAAAACATATAAAATTAAGACAATATCAAACGCCCGGCTTTATGCAATCAGTGTATGGAGCCGGGCGTTTATTCAGTCCATATTTGACATAAGATTAAACTGAAATATCAGAGATTAATCATGATGTGAGAAATCATGAAACATTTTTTCTGCAGTGCCTGTATCTAAGCGAAAAGATTTACATAGCTGCTGAATGATTTCGGAATCGGTAAGATTGTGTTCTTTTAGAACATTTATGATCGCATGGATTCCCTCAAGGCGCCCTTCTTTGCGCCCTTCTTCAAGGCCCTCTTCATGGCCTACCTTACGTCCGATGTCAATACCAGTAGATAAAATACTCATATGTGCATCCTCCCATTCTTCACTCTGCTTTACTTCAGTAACAATTGCGTCCAGCCTGCGGATCCTGTCATCAAGGATAATAATCTCGGGATTGGAGAGCGTAGAGTTTTTCATATATTGAAGAAGACTCACGAGTTCATCCCGTTCGTTCTTACTGCTCATATTCAAAAATATCTTCATTGTCTCATCCCCCAGTTCCATCCCCGGAATCTGGTGACAGCGCTCTGTGAATGTGTACATTGCGCGATCCATTCCGAAGAGATCAGTTTGGGTGATGAATATCACGATCGTTGATGGCAAGTGGCGGTATTTTGTGTGTTTTCCTGCCTTTAGCGCCGGTGTATCAAGAAGTCCCTGATAATACCGGGAGCGCTTCCTGAGATCGTCCTCAGACGCATCATTCTGCATCTCTGTAGCAAATTGCCTGGAATCTTCCGCCAATGCCCAGGCGTCGAGCCGGATTCCGCGTCTTCCGTTTTTGTTGAGAATAACGTCCTCAACCCTTACCTGTGTAAGCCTGAGATCTGGCTCATCCAGGATAATACTGAGTACGCATTCCTGCGCCTCCTTGTGCTTCATTACCGCGAGAAACAGGGCGAAATCGCTGAGATTGACATTCATAAAATCGGGCGATTCCCTATACTCTTCAGTGGAGATGAGAGCATGGATCACTTGATTTTCCATTCAGTTACCTTCCTTTCCTGGAAAATTGGGCAGGAGAGGAATTGATACGAGACATCCCCAGATCGGAAGAGCGTCGTGTAGGGAAAG
>OGGZ01002364.1_pt1 | contig 13090 bp, 9 predicted proteins | sample 1571371 | NCBI WGS metagenome assembly OGGZ01 (sample SAMEA2582025, study PRJEB24529) | metagenome | biome: Human gut stool | place: China | collected 2011
ATAAACAGCCGTAAAAAAGCCGTAAATCAGCCCGTCGATGATCCAAAGCATGAATGTTCCCCGTTTTGCTTGTATATATGAACAAAACCGGCAAAAAAAAGAGGAAGATTTTTTTGAATTTTAGTTTGTTGAAATTTGTTTGCGGATGACCTGTTCGGCGTTCTCATCCATATAGGTGCAAAATCCGGTAACCGTCGCTAAAAGGTTTTGCGGATATTGCGCTTTTGTTTCCCGGCTGATTTCAAGCATGGTTTGTTCAAGTCGGGCAAAGATTTTCGTCCGATATTTTTCGGGAATCTGATTCCAAAATTCTGTCGGGGAAATGTCCCTGCTCTTCAATGTTTGTTCAATACGTGAGCGTTCGGCGGAAAATATGCGGCGGAAAATTTCAGGATATCGGCGCATTTCGTAACCGTGTTTTTTGCAAATTTCCGGATATACCTGTTCGTGAACATACATGGTGGTAAGAAACATATTTTCAGTCTGGTTGAAAAAAGATTCCCCGCTTTCTTTTTTATAGCCGATAACGAAAGACAAAACTGTCAGAAGGGAAACGGATATTGTTATTTTTTCTCCGAATAAAAATTTGCTCAGAGGTTTGTTGCCGGGACTTAGTTTTTGATTGTGGCGGTTGACCGCTTTTTGTATCGGCAGCAGACAGAGTGCGGAAAGCAGCGCCAGCGTAAAGTCTGAGATGACCATGGCGACGGTTACGGTGTCGGAATTGTTCGATATTTGGCCGGCGACGGCGCCGGCGATGTAAAGAAGAAAGTATGCCGTTGCGCAAAAAACGAAACCTTTGCCGACCGGTACGGTTTGTTCAAAACTTTTTTTCATTCTTAAAAACAGCGGAAAAATGAAAAAAATGCCGAAAAGCCAGCTGCGGCAGAACGGAATGATGTTGTATTCCCTGCCGCAGCTGCGGACGGCCTGCCAGTTTTTATAAGCCCAATAAACATCATAAAGGCCGAAACTGATCAGCGAGGCGAAAAACAGACGAGTAAGGGGAACTGAGAAATAGACGACCGGTTGGGGATTAAAATCGACGTCTTTATATTCGTCGACAAATTCTTTCATGTGTTTTTTCAGGTCGATGTTTGCGCGGAAGCCGGCAACGGTGCGGACGGCGAGAACGGCCGTAAAAAAGGCCGCGACAGGGGTTGCTTTCAGGAGTACAAACAGGATAAACAGTAACGGCGTGGCGAGAAAATAAGCAAGAAATTTGCCGAAAGAAACATCATGGTAGAAGTAATAAAAGGAATTGAAAATGAAAGCCCGGGGGTTGAAAGCGTTTGTCGGTTCGTCTTTTTTCAATGTTTCCTGATATAATTTCAATTTTTCCTGCAGTTTCATGGAAATTTTCCTTTTTTGTAGTTTTAAGGCTGTAAAAAATAATTTGCCGGACAAAAGCCGGGACGTCATTTGTTCAGCTGTTTTTTAATGACCAGTTCGGCGCTCATGTCAATGAAAGAGCAAAAATGGCGCATGTTTTTCCGTGTGTCCGAAGAGGGGGTGCCGAACATTTCCCCGCTTACGTCGATCAGTTCTTTTTCCAGCCGCCGGCTCATGATTTCGGGCATATAACGTCCGCCGTAACTCCAGGCTTCTTCCACGGTTATGTTTTTGTCTTTCAGCTTTCGCGCCAGCGAAGCCAGTTCCTTTTGATAAACGCGCTCAAAGGTCTGACCGTAGTTTTTCAGCCGATAGCCGTATTTTTCGCAGATTTCCGGGTAGGCCCGCCTGAAAATATAGCTGTTGATGATTTCGTTTCTGGTTTGGCGGTCAAAGTTGCGGTAAAAATTGCGAATGGCAAAGCGGTCGCTGAAATTGTAATAGCTTATGAATAATGCCGCCGCGGCCGCTGCCAGCGTGATTTCTCCGGGAAGAAACTTTTTCAGCGGACGGCTTTCGGGATCAAGAATAAGGTTATAATCGTTGATGTTTTTTTGCAGCGGCAGCAGGCACAGGATTTTTAAAAGCCGAAGGACGATCAGGAGGTTGAAAAGGGAAAAGTTGACGTTGACGATCATGTAGTGGCGGACGGCGAAAGCGGCGATTGTCAAGGCAATGTACAAAAAGGCACAAATGTCAAATACGGCGGTTTTCCGCTTGACGGCGACAAAGCTTTTTCTCATCCGCAGAAAAAGGGGAATGACGAAAACGATGCCGAGGAGCCAGCCGCGAAGAAACGGCGAAATATGGTATTCCCGGCTGCCGTTGCGGACGGCCTGCCAGTTTTTGTAAGCCAGATAAAGCGAATAGAGGTCAAAGGTGACGACGGAAAAAAGCAGCACTCTGGTGAGGGAAACGGAAAACCAGGGAGTTGGTGTTTCTTTTGGCGGATATGCGTTTTCTTCCCGTTGCCGCTGAATGTCTCCGTCGGCGCGAAAAGCGGCGATGATACGCACCGCCAAAACGGCGGCGGTTGCGGCGGCAATGACGGGAAGGCCGGTTTTCAGCAGCAGATATGTCAAGACCGGTGTTGCCGAAAAGAAAAGCCAGAACCGGTCGCTGCGAATACCGTGATAAAAATAGTAAAACGAATTGAAAATGAAAGCACGCATGTTAAAGCGGGCGAATGTTCCGCCTGTCGCCGGCTGCCGTTTTATCTGCTGTTGTCCGTCCATGGCCGTTTTTTCCGTTTGTTTTTTTTAAGCTTAAGACATTTGTCGGAATTGGCAACAAAAAAAGAGCCTTGCCGACTCTTTTTTTGTTTGAGGTTTATTGAAAAAAGCCGTTTTCAGCTGTTGGCTTCGATCCAGGAAACGATTGCCGACTGCGGATTCAGACCGATTTTGGTGTCGATCTGTTTGCCGTCCTTGAACAGAAACATGGTCGGGATGCTGCGGATGCCGTAGCCGGCGGCGGTGTCGGGCGCTTCGTCAACGTTCATTTTGACGATTTTGACCTTGTCGCCCATGGCTTTGCCGACTTCTTCCAGAATCGGACCGAGCTGACGGCAGGGGCCGCACCATTCCGCCCAAAAATCAACCAGAACCAGACCTTTGCTGTTTAAGACTTCGTTTTCAAACTGGGAATCATTAATCGATTGCATGTTTTTTCCTTTCTCTGATACTGTAGTGTTCATTATATAGGTACGATAAAAGTCATATTAAAGGTTTATAATATAAAAACAACCCCTAAATTTTCCGAGATTTATTCCACTGCCATCAGCCGGGCGGTATTTGTCCACAGAATCAGAGAGATAATTTTCTTGTCCGGATAAATTCGTTCAAGCAGGGAACGGTAGGCGGCAAGCTGCCGGCGGTATATTTCCGGAACTTCGGCCGGGCAGGCGGCGGCCGGCCGGTTGGTTTTGAAATCGACGATGACGACCCGTCCGGGTTCTACGATCAGGCGGTCGATGCGGCCGGAAACGATTTTGCCGCCGACCACGCCCATCACCGGCACTTCGGCTTTTGACTGCGGACCGAAAACGCTGCCGAAATCCGGGTTGTCCAGCAGGGAAAGTACTTCACGGACGATTTTTTCGCGTTCTTCGTCGTTTGCTTCCGGCGCATGGCGGGCAATGAAGGCGAAAGCGTCGCTTTCGCGGCGGCTTTTTTCCGTCTGCGGCAGAAACTGCAGCAGACGGTGGATGAGCGAGCCGCGTTTGAACGGTTTGCCGCGGCCGGCCGCCGCAAGCGGAGAAAATACCGCCGGTTCGTCTTCTTCCGGCCGGGAAGGCGTCAGCGGGCGCGAAAGCGGACTTTCGGCCGGCGCCGGCGTTTCGGTCCATGACGCGAAAGAAAAGGAGTTTTCCGCGGCGGCCGTTTGTTTTTCTTCCGCGGTTTTGATCAGCTGCGGCGAAACGTGCCGGCGGATGCCGTCGGACGGGTTGAGTTCGGAGATGCTTTCGAAGCTGTTTTTAAACAGGTTGTACCAGCTGTCGTCGGCCGGTTTGCGGGCTTTTCGCCAGCCGCAGACGATCATCCGGTCTTCGGCGCGGGTGAGGGCGACATACATCAGCCGCCGGTATTCCTCGGCGGTTTTTTGCTTTTGCTTCTCTTTCAGCCGGTCGCAGTTTTTTTCGTAGTCGGCGGACGAAGAGGGGTAGAAGAACAGGCCGTCGTCATCCCAGAGAATGCCGGCTTCCCTTTTGCACTGAGGCACCCGCGCGGTATCGGGCAGGATCACTATCGGCGCCTGCAGGCCTTTTGATCCGTGAACGGTCATCAGCCGCACCAGATCGCCGCCGCCGGCTTCCGCCTCGCGTTTGATTTCGACGTCGTCGCTTTCAAACCATTCGATGAATTTTTGCAGCGAAGCGATATGGTTCTGTTCAAAAGCGGCGGCCAGGTTCAAAAATTCGTCCAGTCCGTCTTCCGCCTCGCTGCCCATTCTTTCGGCAAAAAGACGTCGGCCATGCAAAACACCGAGCACTTCCGAATAAAGCTCAAACGGACGTACATAGTCGGCCATGTTCATCAGCCGCTTTAAGGTTTCTGCCGCCGCAGCATAATCCGAACACTGTTCAAGGCTTTTCCACAGGCTGCCGGACCGGCGGTAGCAGAGTTTGAACAGGTCGTCGTCGTCAAGCCCGAACAAAGGCGATTTCAAAACCTCGGCCAGACTGAGATCGTCTTCCGGCAGCAGCAGAAATTTGCCGAGGCTGACCAGATCCTGCACGGCAATTTGTTCAAGCAGGCGGATGCGGTCGATGCCGGCGATGCGGACGCCCGCCTTTTTGCATTCGCGGATCAGTTCTTCGCAAAAAGCGTCGCGGCTGCGGACGAGAATGAGAAAATCGCTGTAACGCAGCGGTTTCCCGCGGGAAACGAGCATTTCGCCGCCGGCAACCATGGCATGGATTTTTTCCGCGATCATCCGCGCCATCCGGGTGCCGGTGGTGGGGGCGTTTTCGTGTTCGACCGGGGGCTGCCATTCGTCGGCGTTTTCGCCTTCTTCCGGTTCGACCAGTTCCCACAGTTCGACTTCGCCGCCTTCTCCCCGGCGGAAGGGAACGTGAACCGGTTTTTCGTCCGCGGAAGCGACGCCGGCGGAAACTTTCGGATCGGAAAACAAACGGTTGACGGTGTCCAGCACCGCCGGGGTCGAACGGAAGGAAACCTGTAAGTCAACCTGTTTGAACTTGTCGGTTTTTTGTGCGAAATAGCGGCGCATCTCGTCGAACTTGTCGGGATCCGCCCCCTGAAAACTGTAAATCGACTGTTTGCGGTCGCCGACGGCAAAAACGGTGCGGCGCCGGCCGTCTTCGGAGGCAAAAAACTCTTCGCTGACGGCGCGGATGATCGCCCACTGGTCGGGAGAAGTGTCCTGCGCTTCGTCAATCAGGATGTCGTCAATGCCGCCGTCGAGTTTGAACAGTACCCAGCGGGCGGCTTCCCGGTCGTCAAGCAGCCGCCGGGTAAGCAGGATCATGTCGTTGTAGTCCATCAGGGCATGTGCCTGTTTATAGTTTTCGTAACCTTTGGTCAGTTCTCCGGCAAGAACGACGACGGCTTTGGTGGCCAGAAAAACCCTGAGTGCTTTTTGTTTTTCGGTTTGTTCCCGTACCCGTGCGGCTTCTTCGGCAAAAATTTCCGCCAGCCGCGGGTTGTTTTCCAGCACCGCTTTGGCGGCAACGGTTTTGTAGGCTTCGCCGTCGCTGCCGAGGAAAGCGCCGGCATAGTCGGTAAAGTCTTCCGGTGCGGAATTTTGCAAAGCGGCGGCCAGTTTTTCCGCCCGCCGGGCAAAACGAACGCCGCTTTTGAGCCAGGCGGCCAGCAGAGTTTTCAGCTCTTCCCGCGGCAGAGCGTCAAAAAAGAGACGGTTCAGTTCCCGTTCGTCCGCGTTGGGTGCAACGCCCAGCCGGGCGGCCTGGGCGGCCAGCAGTTCGCCGGCTGATGACCAGCGTTTGAACAGCCGGCTGATTTTGCCGCGCTCATTGATGATGGTACCGATGATTTCGGGAAATTTCAGTTCGCTGACGTTTTCGGTCAGAAAGGCCATCGCTTCGGCGGCCGGGCTGCCGGGATTGCCGCGGATTTCCGCGATCAGCCGGTTTTTGATCTCTTCTGCCGCCTCAGCCGCCGCACGGTCGTCCATAATTTCAAAATACGGGGAAACACCGGCCTCAAGCGGAAATCTTTTCAGTATTTCCTGGCAAAAGCTGTGAATGGTCTGGATTTTAATGCCTCCCGGCGTGTCGAGCAGCACCGCAAACAGTTTGCGGGCGCGGGCTTTCAGTTCCTCCGCCTGTTTTTGATCCTGCGGCAGAGTGCCGTAGAGCTTGTCCAGTTCGTTTTCCAGTTCCTGTTCGGAAGCGACCGCCCAGCCGCTCAATTTTTTGGAAACGCGGGCGCTCATTTCCACTGCCGCCGCTTTGGTATAAGTCAGGCACAGCAGTCTGCCGGGGTTAACGCCTGCCAGCAGCAGCCGCAAAACCCGGTCGGAAAGCACTTTGGTTTTGCCGGTGCCGGCCGAGGCGTTGACCCAGACCGAAAGCGTCGGATCTGCCGCCAGGCGCTGTTCGGCGGTAGCCAGCTCTCCCAGTTTTCGGCGTTGTTGTTCGGTTGATTGGGCTTCAGTCGTCATGGCGGTCGTTTGCTCCCCATTCTTTGATCCGCGACAGATGCTCATAATCGGAATAAGCCGGCGCGTATTTCGGGTTCGGCTGGGTCAGGTAAGGTTTGTCTTCGTTGTCAAATACCGCGATCAGCCGTTTGATGTTTTCCAGATTGCGTTCCAGAATTTCGTTGATTTTTTCGTCGACGCAGATTTCTTCTTTGCCCAGCCGCCAGTAACGGAGAGAGTTGACTTCCGCGGCGGGAATTCCGGCGAATCCGCCGTTTAAGGCAATAATGCCTTCAATCGGCAGCTGCGGGGCATAGCCGGCGGAAATTTCCTTCTTGGTCCGCGCGCGGCCGGTCTTGTAGTCGATGACGTTGATTTTGCCGTCAACGGTCAGGTCGATGCGGTCGGCTCTGGCGCCGACGGTGAAAGTTCCGCCCGGCGCTTCGAAGTCGTAACGGCCTTCGGCTTCGCAGAAGACGCGGGAAATTTCCCGGCGGTAACCGTTTTCCTTGTCCAATACCCAGCGGACGATCTTGTCGAGCGCCGGCTGCCAGAAGGCGAGCGTTTGTTCGTCAATGCCGGCAGCGGCAAATTCCTGGCGGCCGATTTGGGTTAAGATTTCTTCCGCGTTGTCGGGAAGCTGTCCGGGAAAACGGCGGTTGAATTTTTCCAGCACCGCGTGAACAATAATGCCGAGGTCAATAATGCCCGGTTTGCGGTTGAGTTCTTCCAGGGGTTTCAGCTTGAGAATATGTTTGGCAAAAATGATATAGGGGTCGCGCATCAGGTTTTCGATCGCGTTTGCCCACAGTTCCCGCGGCCGTGCGGCGAGCGGCGGCTTGGGCATCGGCGGCCTGATCGGCGCAAAAGTACGCGGCCGGTCGAGGAAAGCGGCGGTTTGCGGGTAGACGTCGTCGGCAAGAACGGCGGGGTTGATGCCGGCGGCGGTCAGTACGGTTTCCAGCCGCATCCACCAGCGCGATTTGGTCATCGGGGTGCCGCCGACGCGTTCGGCGCGGGTGAGATAAACCTCTTTTTGCGCCAGCAGATGAGCAAAGTCGCGGGCGGTAACGCCGACGGCTTTTTCCGGCAGCGGCAGGCCGAACTGCTTTTTCATCGGCCGCGACATCCAGGCACCGGCAGGGGCGGCTGCCGGCATGGCGCCTTCGTTGACTTCGCCGATGATGACGGTGTCAAAACCGCTTAAACGGGCTTCGATCGGACCGAGAATTTTCAGCCGCGGATGAGTGCCGTATTTCGGCCGGACGGTCACCGACGACATCAGCGAAGCAATAAAATCACCGTATTGGTTTTGTTTGATGATCGGGAGAGTTTCCGCGTTTTCCAGAAGAGCGGAAAAGAAAAGGGCGGCGGCTTCGCCGTCATCTCCTTTCCATAATTTTTCGGCGCCGCCTTTTTCGTCGTCGGCAGCCAGACTTTCCGCCGTTTGCAGATGGGCGCGGAGCAGTTCCCGGAAATCGGCCTGCGGCTGCCGGCAGAGTTCGAACAACGGGCGCAGAAGTTCCTTTTTTTCCCGGATGAAGGATTCCGCCGTTTCGTCTTTTTCCCCGCCGCGGAGAACTTTTCTTTCGTATTCGCGGATACGGGCGCGGAAGACCGCCGGTCTGCCGCCGGCGGCGGCAAACGGATGTTTCATCAGGCCGAGCAGGGAAACGTCGTCGTCCGGTTTTTCACAGCATTCGGCGACCAGCCGGAGAAAAATGCCGACGGGGGTCTGCGTCAGCGGCCGGCCGGCGGAATCGTCGACGTTTATGTCCCAGCGCCGGAGTTCGGCAGCCACGCGGCGCGCCAGGTTGCGGTCGGAGGTGACCAGTGCGGCGGTTTTTTCCGGCGTTTCCAGCGTGTGGCGCATAATTGCGGCAACCGTCAGCGCTTCTTCGCGGAATTCCCGGCAACTGATCAGGTGAACACCGTTCAGAGCTTCTGCCGGAAAGGTTTGCGCGGAGATTTCCCGCCAGCGGTCGGTGGCGGCGGCCGGCCGCATGGTTTCCGAAATCAGCTTTTCCCGTCCCGAAGCGGTCGCCGGTACGGCATCGGCAACCTGTTCCCGCGTCAGGCCGAGATAATCAAGCAGCTGCCTGATTTCGTACTGGGGGTGAGATTCGTCGATCAGCTGCCACGAATGTTCGTCCAGGCAGCGGTCCAAATCGTTTAAATACACTGTTCCGGAAGGCATTTCCGCAACCGTTTTGATCAATTCGCGGACCGCGGGAAAGGCGCCGGGGGTGCCGGCAATGACGACGCGGCCGGAAGGCGGCGTCTGCCGCCACAGGGCGCATTGCATTTTCAAAAGCGCGGTTCTTCTCGCCGCCGGGTTGGAAAAACCCCGTTCGGCCAGAATCTGCGGGAAATATTCGGTGATAATTTTTAAGAAATCCAGCGTTTTCTGCCAGTGGGCGGCATATTCTTCGGGCACCAGATCGGATAATGCGTCGAAAGCCAGTTCTTCGCTTTCGACGGCGTCGAGCAGGCGTCCCAGTTCGCCGGCCAGATAAGCCGCCTGTGCCAGCGATCCGCCGCCGCCGGTCAGTTCCTGCTGGCGGGCGGCGATCAGCCGGGTAAACAACAGTGTTCTCTCAACCGGGGAAACGGCCGGCGCCAGCTCTGCTGCCTGCGGCAGACTGTCGGCAAAAAAGAATTCGTCTTCATCGGGATCGCCGAGCGGCTGAATGCGCGGCAGGATGGTCGGCTGCATGCCGTTTAAGCGGACAAAGGCTTCGCTCAGTTCGCGGCAGGCGCGGCGGTTGGGCAGCAATACCAACGTGTCGGTCAGATCACAGCCGCCGCTCTCTTCGAGCAGCAGGGCGGCGATTGTGTCGACCGGGCTGAAACCGGCCGGGATGTTGCGGACGTTTACAGCCAATTTTTTTCTTTCCGGGTTATTTTATTTCCCTGATGAATTTTTCCAGCGCACGGCGGCGGTGGGAAATCTGGTTTTTGACTTCGTCGCCGAGTTCGGCAAAGGTTTGCTGATAGCCTTCGGGGATGAAAATCGGATCGTAGCCGAATCCTTTGTCGCCGCGCGGTTCTTCGGCAATTTCGCCGTCAACCCGGCCTTCAAACAGCTTTACCTTCTCGTTGGGGCAGGCCAGCGCCATGCAGCAGGAGAAATGCGCCTTGCGGCTTTCTTTGCCGGATTCGCTGATTTCTTTTAACAACATTTCCATCCCTTGTTTGAAATCGCGGTCGGGGGCATAGCGGGCGGAGTAAACGCCCGGACGGCCGTCGAGCGCGTCGATGCAGAGGCCGGAATCGTCTGCCAGGCAGGGCAGGCCGCACATCAAACTCAGCGCGTTGGCTTTGATTTTAGCGTTTTCTTCAAAAGTTTTTCCGGTTTCTTCAACGTCACCCAGCCGCAGTTCCTTGGCAGACTGCACTTCAATATGCAAAGGGGCAAGCAGGGCTTTTATTTCCGCAACTTTGCCGTCATTGTGGCTGGCAACGACCAATTTGGTTAATTTCATTTACTTCACTCCTAAAACTTTCTTTTGTTCGGCAATCAATTGTTTAATTCCTTCTTTGGCAAGAGCCATCAGTTCGCCGAAATCTTCTTCCGCAAACGGCAGTTCTTCGGCGGTGCCCTGAATTTCGACGATTTTTCCGCTTTCGGTCAGCACAAAGTTCATGTCGACCTGGGCGTGGGAATCTTCCTCATAATCGACGTCGAGAATTTTTTCTCCGGCGAAAATGTCGCAGGAAACGGCGGCAACAAACTCGCGAATCGGGTTAACTTCAAGTTTTTTGCGGGCAACCAGTTTTTCCATCGCCAGATAGAGGGCAACAAAGCCGCCGGTGATCGATGCGGTTCTGGTGCCGCCGTCGGCCTGAATGACGTCGCAGTCGATGCAGACCGAAATGTCTTTCATTTTGCTTAAGTCAACCACCGCCCGGAGCGAACGTCCGATCAGCCGCTGGATTTCCTGCGTGCGGCCGGAGGGGGACTTGGACTCGCGCGGCACCCGCACCCGGTTGGCGCGCGGAAGCATGCCGTATTCGGCGGTGATCCAGCCCTTGTTCTGGCCTTTCAGCCAGTTCGGCACTTTTTCCTCGACGCTGGCAGTGCAGACCACGTGGGTGTTGCCGAATTTTACCAGGCAGGAACCTTCCGCGTAGGGGTTGTAGTCGCAAATCAGCTCAATATTACGCAGCTGGTTGTTTTTTCTGTTGGTGTTACGCATGGTTTTCCCTTCTGTTGCAATATATACTTTACATACGCTAATTCAAAATCCGGCGCAAGAATTTTTAGAAAATATAAGCAGCCCTTTTATGCGGGCTGCTTATAATAATATCAGGCAATCTTGTTGGCCGAACGTTTGCGCAGGATCGGGTCGAGAATCCGTTTGCGCAGGCGGATGGTTTTGGGCGTTACCTCCAGCAGTTCGTCTTCCTGAATGTAGGAGAGCCCTTCTTCCAGCGTGATCCGCCGCGGCGGGGTGAGCGAGATGGCTTCGTCCTTGCCGGCGGCGCGGATGTTGGTCAGCTGTTTGGAACGGCAGGGATTGATTTCCAGATCGTTCGGCTTGGTGTGTTCGCCTATGATCATGCCGACGTAGACCGGAACGTTGGGGTCGATGAACATCGGACCGCGGTCTTCCAGCTTCCACAGCGAATAGGCGATGGCGGTGCCGCTTTCGCTGGAAATAAGAACGCCGTTGCGGCGGCCTTCGATTTCGCCCTTAAACGGTTCATAATCGTAAAAGCTGCGGTTCATGACGCCGGTGCCGTGGGTGTCGGTCAGAAATTCGGAATGGTAACCGATCAGGCCGCGGGTGGGCGCGTGGAAAATCAGACGGACTTTGCCGCCAGCCTGGGAGGGAATCATTTCCACCAATTCGGCGCGGCGGGAACCGAGTTTTTCAACCACGGTGCCGGAAAATTCCTCGTCGACGTCGACTACCACTTCGTCAACCGGTTCCAGCACTTCGCCGTTTTCGCCCTTGTGGAAAACCACCCGCGGGCGGGAAATGGAAAGTTCGAAGCCTTCGCGGCGCATGGTTTCGATCAAAACGCCCAGCTGCAGCTCGCCGCGACCGGCAACCTCGAAAGAATCGTTATTGGGGGAAGTGCTGATTTTTAGCGCAATGTTGCCTTCCGCTTCTTTTTTCAGCCGTTCGGCAATCATCCGCGAGGTAACTTTGTCGCCTTCGCGACCGGCCAGCGGAGAATCGTTGACCGAAAAGGTCATCACCAGCGTCGGCGGGTCGATCGGCTGAGCCTCGAGCGCTTCGGTGACGGAAAAGTCGCAGACGGTGTCGGCAACGGTGGCTTTTACCGCGCCGGCTATGGCGACGATGTCGCCGGCATGGGCTTCTTCCAGACTCTGGCGGGCCAGGCCGCGGTAAGCAAGGATTTTGGTGATGCGGAAACGCTCGATTTCGTTGTTTTTGCCGTCGAGAGCTTTAACCGTGTCGCCCGGTTTGACGCTGCCGCAGAGGATTTTGCCGGTCAGCAGGCGGCCGATAAACTTGTCGGCTTCCAGCGTGGTGGCCAGCATGGTAAACGGTTTTTCCGGATAGCAGACCGGCGCCGGCACATGGGACAGAATCAGTTCAAAAAGAACCTTCAGGTTTTTTTTCTCGTCGTGTTCGAGGTCTTTGACCGCCCAGCCGTTGCGGCCGGAGGCGTAAAGAACCGGAAAATCGAGCTGTTCGTCATTAGCGTCCAGGCTGACGAAAAGGTCAAATATTTCGTTTAAGACTTCGTCGACGCGGGCGTCCGGCTTGTCGGCCTTGTTGATGACGACAATCGGCTTCAGGCCGACTTTTAAGGCCTTGCCGAGCACGAATTTGGTCTGCGGCATCGGGCCTTCGGAACTGTCGACCAGAAGGATGACGCCGTCAACCATCGACAGGATGCGTTCGACTTCGCCGCCGAAATCGGCGTGGCCGGGCGTGTCGACAATGTTGATGCGGGTACCGTTCCATTCGACCGAAGTGCATTTGGACAAGATGGTAATGCCGCGTTCTCTTTCCAGCTCGTTGGAGTCCATGGCGCATTCCTGAACTTTCTGATTGTCACGGAAGGTGCCGCTTTGTTTTAACAGGGCGTCGACCAGCGTGGTTTTGCCATGGTCAACGTGAGCTATAATCGCTATGTTTCTCAGCTCCATTGCATTGTCTTTCATAAAATTTGTAAACGGATTGAGCGCACAATAGCACAACTTCGGCCGATTTCAAGGAAAAAATTCTGCCGGGCAGGCGGGGCGAAGGACGGGAAAACATAAAAAAAACCTCCGCCGGCTGGCGGAGGTCAAAATCCCGAAATTTATTCGTTGGCGTTCGGCCAGACTTTGGCTTTTTCGGCGTTGAACTCAACCCAGTGCGGGTCGGCTTCTTCTTCAGTCTGGATCGCTTCCTGCGGGCATTCGGAGATGCATACGCCACAGCTGATGCAGGTATCCGGATCAACGACCAGCTGAGTGTCGCCTTCGCGGAAAGCGTCTACCAGGCATACGTCGGCGCAGGATTTGCATTTGATACAATTGTCATTAACGACAGAAACCATTGTTTGTCTCCTATAAAGAGTTGCTTAAAATATTTCGGTTTTCAATCTA
>OGGZ01002369.1_pt1 | contig 13065 bp, 8 predicted proteins | sample 1571371 | NCBI WGS metagenome assembly OGGZ01 (sample SAMEA2582025, study PRJEB24529) | metagenome | biome: Human gut stool | place: China | collected 2011
CCTGAAGTACAGTTTTCTCGAATCGCTCAAGATGTCGCTGCATGCCATTCTGGCAAACAAGATGCGTTCGCTCCTGACCATGCTGGGAATTATCATCGGCATTGCCTCGGTGGTGTCGGTGGTGGCGCTCGGCAACGCTTCGCAGGCCAAAATCATGGAACAGATCAACTCAATGGGCACCAACACCATCGACATTATGCCCGGCAAGGGGTTCGGCGACATGCGTTCGGGACGGGTGAAAACGCTTAAAGTGCGTGATTCCGACTATCTCGGCAAACAGGGGTTTATCGACAATTCGACGCCGAACGTTTCCGCCAGCGGCACGCTGGTTTACCGCAACTATTCGCTGACCGCGCAGCTGAGGGGCGTCGGCTCAACCTATTTTGACGTTAAGGGGCGCAAGATTGCGCAGGGGCGTATATTTACCGACGAGGAAGTGGACCGGATGGCTTCGGTGGTGGTTATTGACGACAACACCTTAAACGAGATGTTTGAAAACGATCCCAACCCGCTCGGCAAAGTTATTATCTTCAACAAGAAGCCGCTGACGGTGATCGGGGTGACGGAAAAGGACAGCAGCCCCGGGCCGTCGTCGGAAACGATGAACATCTGGGTCCCCTATACCACCGCCATGTACCGGGTCAACGGCAGCAGCGACATCAATTCGATTACGGTGAAAGTTTCCGACCATGTCAATTCGCAGGTGGCAGAAGAGGGAATCGAACATATTCTGACTTCGCTGCACGGCAAGAAGGACTTTTTCATGATCAACACCGACAGTATCAAACAGACGGTGCAGAGCGCGACCGACACAATGAAATTCCTGATTGCCAGCATTGCCGTCATATCGCTGATTGTGGGCGGCATCGGGGTAATGAACATCATGCTGGTTTCGGTGACCGAACGGACGCGGGAAATCGGCATCCGCATGGCGATCGGCGCCAAGCAGGCGGACATTCTCCAGCAGTTTCTGATCGAGGCGATTCTGATCTGCCTGGTGGGCGGATTTATGGGCGTGACACTGTCGATGCTGATCGGTTTTCTGTTCAATACCTTTTCAGAAAACTTTGGCATGATCTTTTCCACCGCGTCGATCGTGCTGGCGCTGGTCTGTTCGACCGCGATCGGCATCATTTTCGGCTATATGCCGGCCAAAAACGCCTCCAACCTCAACCCTATTGATGCATTAGCGAGTGAATGAGATGAAACACTGTCGAACCGTAAAATTGTTTTTTGGCGTCAGTCTGGCGCTGCTTTCCGGCTGTGCGTCGGTCGGGCCGGAACCGCGTTTGCTGGCGGATGAACTGCAATATGCCGAAACCGTGAAAAACCTTTACAAGGCTGATGGAAACTGGTGGCTGCGGTATGACGATCCGGAATTGAACAACCTGATCGAAACGGCGTTGGCCAATAATCCGGATTATCTGAAAGCGGCGTTTAACGTAGAGAAGGAACTGGCCGGCCTGGGGCTGGCGACGGCCGATCTGTTTCCTACCCTTTCGGGCGAGCTTTCCGCTTCTTCACAGCGCAAGATCCATACCGGCGATGATTTTACCGACAGTTTTTCCGGCGATCTGGGGCTGAGTTACGAGGCCGACCTCTACGGCAAAATCAGAAACCGGCAGACGGCGCAGGAGTTTGCCTACAAAGCGACGGTAATGGACAGGGAAGCGGCGCGGCTGACCCTGATCAACAGCGTGATTGACCTTTATTTTAACCTTGAATATCTGCAAAACTCAATCGAGCTGACCCGGCGGAACATAAAATCTTATGAGGATATTCAGAAAATCACCGGGCAGAAGTATGCAAGCGGCAAAACCGACAATGTGGAATATCTGCAATCCAAACAAAGCCTGCTGTCGGAAAAAAACAAACTGCTTAATCTTGAAACCGGGTTTAAGGAAACGGTGAGCAGTCTGCAGAACATTCTTAACGTAACGGGCGGGGTGGACGAAATCGCGTTCGGCGACATCTTGAAACAAAAAGGCCCGGCGCCCGAGCTTGACGTGCCGCTTTCGGTACTGGCCAACCGGCCTGACCTGCTGGCGGCGCAATACCGGCTGGAAGGGGCTTTTGAGGAGCTGAAGGCGGAAAACAAAAACTGGTATCCGAACGTTTCTCTCCGCGGGGCGCTGGCTTCCGGTTCCGACAAGGCGCGGACGACGTTTGACTTTTCCTATATTCTCGGCAGCGTGTCGGTGGATCTGCCGTTCCTCGACTGGAACCGGGTTAAGAATAATATCAGGATTTCCAAGGCCGACTATCAAATCAGCCTGATTGAGTTCAAAGATACGCTGAATCAGGCCTTAAACGAAGTCGCCTATTACTATTACGCTTATCTGAAATCGTTGGAGATTTACCGCAACGTGGAAGAAAACTATCGCAATTCGGTTAAAATCACCGCTTATTACCGCAGCCGCTACAATTACGGCAAAGAAGAGTTCAAGGACTTCCTGGAAGCGGTCAATACCGAAAACTCCCTGCGCAACGATCTGATCGAGCAGAAGTACCAGATCATCAAATATGAAAACTATATCTACAAGGCGATGGCCGGCCGCTATGAAGCCGTTTCCCCGGCCGGGGAATAGCGTTTTCCGAAAAGGGCGGAAAAAAATGCGGCATTGCGAAAAAAACGCTTGACTTCGAGTTAAGTCTAAGTTTTAGACTGCCGGTAAAATAATTCTTGGTTAACGATTCAGGAGAAAAAAATGGCATATCTGGACAAGATCAATTCACCCGAAGACTTGAAAAAGCTGAATACGGCGGAAATGGAAGCGCTGGCCGGCGAAATCCGTTCGGCGGTGCTTAACCGCGACAGCAAAATCGGCGGCCACGTCGGTCCCAATCTGGGGATTGTCGAAACCGCAATTGCTCTGCATTACGTGTTTGATTCGCCGAAAGACAAAATTGTTTACGACGTTTCGCACCAAAGCTATCCTCACAAGATTCTCACCGGACGCAAGAACGGTTTTCTCAAAGTTGAGGAAATGGGAAAAATTTCCGGCTATACCAATCCCAATGAGAGCGAACACGACTTTTTTGTCGTCGGCCATACGTCGACTTCCGTCAGCCTGGCCTGCGGTCTGGCCAAAGCGCGCGACCTTCGGGGCGAAAAGCACAACGTGATCGCGGTGATCGGCGACGGTTCGCTTTCCGGCGGCGAAGCGCTGGAGGGACTGAGCAATGCGGCGGTGCTTGACAGTAACATCATTATTGTCGTCAACGACAACGAAATGTCGATTGCCGAAAACCACGGCGGTTTGTATACCAACCTGCGGATGTTGAGGGAAACCGGCGGCAAGGCCGAGTGTAACATGTTTAAGGCGCTCGGTTTTGACTATCGCTATGTCGGGGACGGAAATTCGGTCGAAGCGCTGATCGGGGTTTTCGGCGAAGTCAAAAATACGCCGCGGCCGACGGTTGTTCATGTTCATACCTTAAAAGGCAAAGGCTATAAATTTGCCGAGGAAAACAAGGAAAAATGGCACTGGAACCTGCCGTTTGACATCAGGACCGGCGAAGTTACGGTTGAAACCGGCGGCGAAAACTACAATGACATCACTTACGATTATCTGAAGAACAAAATTGCCGAAGACAAAACGGTGGTCGCGGTTAATGCCGGCACGCCGGGCGCTTTCGGCATCAATGCGGAAAAACGGGCGGCGCTGGGCGAAAACTTCGTTGACGTCGGCATTGCCGAAGAGCATGCGGTGGCAATGTCCTCGGCCTTGGCCAAAGGCGGCTGCAAACCGGTCTATCTGGTCTGGAGTTCGTTCGTGCAGAGAACTTACGACCAGCTTTCGCAGGATCTGGCAATTAACAACAATCCGGCGGTGATTCTGGTTTCCGGCGCCGGCATTTCCGGCGGCGACGTCACTCACCTCGGCTGTTTTGACATTCCGCTGATCGGCAATATTCCGAATATCGTTTATCTGGCGCCGGCCGGCAAAGAGGAATATCTGGCCATGCTTGACTGGGCGGTGGAACAAACCGCGCATCCGGTGGTGATCCGTATTCCTTCCGAGGTTCGTCCGTCCGTCGGCGAGGTTGAAAAAGACTACGGCCGCCTGAACCGCTATCAGACGGTGAAACGGGGCGAAAAAGTTGCCGTTCTGGGGCTGGGCAGCTTCTTTGCCCTCGGCCAGCGGGTTGTTGAACGGCTGCGGGAACGCGGGATTGAGGCGACGCTGATCAATCCGCGCTATATTACCGGTCTGGACGGGGAACTGCTGACTTCGCTCAAGGCGGATCATCAGCTGGTGGCTACCCTGGAAGACGGCGAACTGGACGGCGGCTTCGGCGAAAAGATCGCCCGTTTCTACGGCGCCGATCCGATGAAGGTTCTTACCTTCGGGGCGAAAAAGGAATTTACCGACCGGGTGCCGCTCGACGAGCTTTACCGGCGTTATCATCTGACGCCGGAGCAGATTGCCGACGACATCATGAAAGCGCTGTAAAACGCGTTTGAGAGGAAAAGCCGCGGGCCCGCCGGATTGAGGCGGGTTCGTTTTTGTAATATTTTATAATTTTTGTTGATTTGCCATTTGCCGGGCGTTGTTTCATACTCGGAAGCTGATAACGTAAGGAGAAAGACTATGAAACACGGGAAAAATTTTATCCTCGGGGAATATGTGATCATTAAAAAACCGGAACTGGTCGAAGTGGGCGACAATGTGCGGATTGCCGACTTCTGCCGGATTTCTTCGGCCTGCAAAATCGGTTCCGACTGCGAAATTGCGCCCGGCACCTACATTGCCGGCGGCGACGGCAAATATACCTTTGAAATGGGCAGCTATTCCAGTCTGGCGGCCGGCGTCAAAATCTGGCTGTCGAGCAACGACTACGTCAACGAGCTGGTTACCCATTCGGTTCCCTGCGTCAGGGAGATTCAGGGCAATGTGCGGCTGGGAAAATATACCGGCGTCGGCACCAATTCGGTGATTATGCCCGGCAACGACATTCCCGAGGGAGTAACGATCGGCGCTTTAAGTTTCGTGCCGTCAGGATATAAATTTGAACCGTGGACGGTTTACGCCGGGCAGCCGATCCGCCCGATCAAAAAACGCAACCGCGCCAACATCATGCGCACACTGATGAAAATCGGCTGCATAGAAGCCTGTGAGGAAGCTGCCGGGGAGGAAAGATTATGTGCGGAATAGTGGGTTACGTCGGCGGCGGCGCAGTCAGCGAAGTTTTGCTGGCGGGGCTGAAAAATCTGGAATACCGGGGATATGATTCGGCCGGCATTGCCTTGAACGACAACGGCAGAATCGATGTTTTCAAAGCGCCGGGCAAGCTCGGCAATCTGTGTGCGGCGGCGGCCGGAAAAGCGGACAAGCTGCCGGCGACCGGCGGCATCGGTCATATCCGCTGGGCCACCCACGGCAAAGCGACGGTTGAAAACGCGCATCCGCATCTGTCAAACGACGGCCGGCTGGCGCTGGTGCATAACGGCATTATCGAAAATTACAAGTCGCTGCGCGAAGAGCTGGAGCAGGAAGGATATGTCTTTTCTTCCGAAACCGATACCGAAGCCGCGGTGCATCTGTTTGAACGCGAATATAAAAAATCCGGGTCGCTGGAAGCGGCGGTAACGGCCGGAGTGAGGCGGCTGAAAGGAGCGTTTGCCTTTTGTGTCATGCATCAGAACGAACCGGACAAGATCATAGCCGTGCGGCAGAACGCGCCGCTGATCGTGGGACTGGGCAAAGACGAGAACTATGTTGCCAGCGATATTCCGGCCATTGTCGGCAAAGTGCGGCGGATTATTTATCTGAACGACGGTGAAATAGCCGTAATTACCCGAAAAGAGGCAAAAATATACGATTTTGACGGCTGTCCGATCGAACGTCAGCCGGAGTATATCGGTTTTAATCCGGAAGTGATCAGCAAGCGCGGGTATCCGCATTTTATGCTGAAGGAAATTAACGAACAGCCGGACATCGTCCGTCATCTGCTGCAGGATGCTTATGCCGGCGGGCGGGAAACACCGCTGCTGCCGAAAGTCAACATTGCCGCCGCGGCCAAAGCGGAGAGGATTGAAATCATCGCCTGCGGTACTTCCCTGCATGCGGCGGCGGTGGCCGGTTTTGCCTTTGAGGAATGGCTGAAAATTCCGGTTTCCGTCGTTGCCGCCAGCGAATATATTTACCGGAGCTGCCTGACCGACGAAAAAACGCTGACGATCGGCATTTCCCAGTCGGGCGAAACGGCCGATACCATCACCGCGGTCAAACGGGCGGAAGAACGCGGCGCGCATATTCTGGTTTTGACCAACCGCGAGGATTCGAGCATCGTCCGCCATGCCGGCAGTCTGCTGCCGCTGAAAGCGGGGATTGAGGTCAGCGTGGCCGCCACCAAATCCTACACCGCCCAGCTGACCTGTCTGTACCTTCTGGGGCTGGCGCTTGCCTCCGCGCGGGGAAGTCTGCCGCCGGCCGAACTCGGAAAACTGCGCGACGAACTGCGGCAGCTGCCGGCCAAAATGGAAAAGGCGCTGAGCGAGGACGGAAAAGTGAAGGCCGCGGCGGAAAGGTTGAAAGACTACCGGCAGATGATTTATATTGCCCGCGGCGTCAATCTGCCGACGGCGCAGGAAGGTGCCCTGAAACTGAAAGAGATCAGCTACGTCAATGCCAACGGCTACCCGGCGGGAGAACTGAAACACGGGCCGATTGCGCTGCTTGACGAAAATATGCCGGTGACGGCGGTGCTGGCGCCCGGCGGCAGGGTTTATGACAAAATGATTTCCAACTGCGAGGAAGCGCGGGCCAGACATGCGTTTTTGACCGGCGTGAGCTTTGACGGCGACAAGCGGGCGGAAGAGCTGTTCGATTTGCTGCTGACGGTGCCTTCGACCGCGGAAATATTTTCGCCGCTTTTGTTGAATCTGCCGCTGCAGCTTCTGGCTTATCATATTGCCGATCTGCTGGGGCGCGAAGTCGATCAGCCGCGCAACCTGGCCAAGTCGGTTACGGTTGAGTAAAGTCTTCCGTTTCCTCTTCTTCCGCATCGGGCGCCAGCTCGGCCAGCATCTGCCGGGTTTTGGCGATGCCGGTGCGGGCTTCTTCCGCGGCCTGTGCGCGTTTGGCGGTTTCAAAAATATAGAGCGCGTCATGGTAGCAGGCCAGCGCCTCTTCCAGGGCTTCGCGGTTGGCGGAGATTTTGCCTTCCAGATAATAGGTTTCGGCAATTTTCTGCTGGATCCGCGCCCAGTAAAGCGGCTGCCGGTTTTCGGTGACGATTTTCTGCTGGTTGCGGTAGGCGGCCACTGCCAGCCGGCAGATATCGGGGCTCCGCGTGCGGTGGCCGAGGTTGTGCAGAAGATAGCCGAGACTGCCTTCTATATGTCCCCAAAAGCCGGGGAACTGCGCCTGGGTGAAAATGCGTTCGCATTCCCGCAGCTGCGAAACCGAATCGCGCAGCGCCTGCAGGTCTTCGGTTCTTTTCCAGTAGTTGTAGTAAAGGCCGGAAAGTTTGTAGCAAATGTGGCCGTGGTCGTAGGGATAGGTATATTTGCCGAAGTATTTCTGCGCCTGCCGGTAGTCGGCAATGGCGGCGCGGAAATAGACATCCGAATGTTTGTCCGCATAAACCGAAGCGCAGTCGTTTAACTGTCCGAGGTGCAGGTATATGCAGCCGAGGTGCGTCGGCTCAAAAATCTGTTTTTGATATTTGAGGGCGGTTTCAAACAAATTGGCGATGATTTTGAAATCGTTTTCGTTTTTGCCGTCGGCGGCGGCCGTCATGTAAATCAGCCCCAGCTGGTTCATGATGTAGGGCATGTACTCAAGTCCGAGGGATTTGGCGGAATCGATTTTTGAAATGCGGGCAATGATTTTTTTCAGCAGATATTTTTTATAGATCCGGCATTCCTTGTCCGGCCGGTCGGCGGCGCTGACGACGGTGCCGGTCAGAAGATCAAGCAGCGGCTGCGGAAATTCGCCGCCGGCAAGCGCGTCGGCCGGCAGATACATGCTGTCGAGCAGGCAGACGAAAGAACCGTCTTCTTTTTCGTACTGCCGCGGGGTCTGGAAGTTGAGTCGCAGCCGGTTTTCTTCGCGGCAGCCCCAGATCAGGACGTCGGCGCCGGTTTTTTCCAGCAGGTTCTGTCCGCGGTCGATCAGGTCAAAAAAATTGCGGCTTTCGAAGTTGAGGAAAGAAAGGTCAAAATCCGCTTTCAGGCTGGCGACATCCAACCCTTCCGCGCCCTGCAGCAGTTCGGCCAGTTTTTCTCCGCCGCTGCTGCTGACACGGTCGTAAAAGTCGGCAACGATGACTTTGAATCTGATTTCCGCCGGAACATGCCCGACCGCCGGCCTTGCCGTTGCCGGCCGGGGCGGAGACACCAGTTGTTGCAGCAGACGGCGAAACATCAAAAATCATTGTCCTTTTTTATGTAGCTTTTAAACTCGTTGACCCGGTCCTGCAATTCTTCCAGCACCTGCGCGTTGATGTCCCGCAGGGTTTGCGGCGGCGTCGGAATGTTGCGGAAGCGGTAGTCGAGCCAGAGCGTGATCATGGTCGAAACCAGCAACAGCGACCACGGCGTCGGCGAATAGGCCTGGAAGCAGCCGAAAAACAGCATCAGCATCTGAATGCGGACGGTGAACGAGGCCGCCTGCGCCGGATCCATGCCGTCGGCCGTTGCCTGACGAAAGCCGGTGTTGGCGGACAAGTCTTCGTAACGGGGCAGAAAAGTCAGTTTCAGCGCCAGCGCCCAGAGGAAGTCAATGAGGAAGAAAAGGGCAAAAATTACGCAGCAGGAGGCTGCGCCTTCGCCCGCCGCCGGCGCGATCAGGGAAAACAGCAGAAAGCCGAAAGCCGCCGCGTCGCGGGAGGAAACCTTGATCCGCGACGGATGCCAGGAAAAGACCGTCAGCGCCAGAAAGGCGGCGGCAAACATCCAGCCGAAAACGCCGAGCATCAGCGGAAGGGCGTTGACGGCGCCCAATATGCCGATGCCGAGAGAAATGTTGAGCGACTGAACGGCAAGCACGCCGTCGCCGCTGTTGACGTAAGGATACAGACCGGCAAAAAACAGCCATGCCGCGGCCAAAATCAAACGGTTGGCAAGCGGCGGAAGGGAAGGAACGACATTGACGGCGTTTTCCGGCATGACGACGACGGCCAGAAAGGCGGCGAACGTCAGCAGCGGCGGAAGCCAGCGGCGCGGGGAATCGAAACGGCCGGAAGCGGCAATGGCAAAGGCACCGGCAAACGGTACGACGATCTGCCAGAAATTGTAAGAACCGATGAAGTCGTCGCCGTCATAAAGGAAGAAGCGGACGCCGAGCATCAGCGGCAGTAAAACCATGGCCGCCGGAAGAAAGGCGGAACTGCCCAACCCGCCGCGGTTGAACATGGCCCGGCGGGATACGATGCCGTAGACGGCGGCGGGAATGATAAAGCTCAGGAAAGCCAGCCCCAGGACGATAAAAAAGGTTATGTTCATTGCGGTGCTCCTCACGGGTTGAATGAGTCTGTTATAATATGGATCGGTTATTTCTTCAACAGTTATGTCGCCTGCTTTTGCAGCCGGGCGGCAAAAAAGCCGTCGATGCCGTCCAGCATGTCGGGCAGACAGCGGATGAAGCCTTCAGACGTAATCAGCCGTTCAAAACCCGGCTGCCGGAAGGGGTTGATTTCTTCCGCGGCAACCGGAAGAATCGCAAAATCGGGATGTTCCGCGACAAAACGGCCGATCTGCCTTTCTCCCTCGTCTTTGCTCATTGAACAGACGGCATACATCAGAATGCCGCCGGGCGCGACCGCTTTGGCCGCGGCGTTCAGCAGTTTTTGCTGAAGGCCGGCGCTGCGACGGACGTCGGCGACGGTGCGGGTATGAACGATTTCCGGGTGGCGGCGCAGCGTGCCGTCGGCCGAGCAGGGGGCGTCAAGCAGCACGATGTCGAACTGCGGGCAGTCGCTGAGATATTCGAGGGCGTCGGCGGCAATGACTTTTTGCGCTTTCATGTGCAGGCGGGCGAGGTTTTCCTCCATTGTCTTCAACCGCGCGGCGGAAACATCAAGCGCGGTAACGTCCGCTTTTCCGGCGATCAGCTGGGCGGTTTTGCCGCCGGGGGCGGCGCAGAGGTCGAGCACTTTCCTGCCTTCAACGCAGCCCAGCGCAATGACCGGCAGCGCGGCGGAAAAGTCCTGCACCCACCAGCAGCCGTCCTTAAAACCGGGCAGTTCGGCGACGCTGCCGGCGTCGTTAAGTCGGATGCTGCCGCTGCCCATCAGCCGGCCGCCGAGTTTTTCGCGCCAGTCTTCGGGATCCGCGCGAACGGTGATGTCGAGCGCCGGTTCCTCGACGGCGGCCTTCTCGATGGCGGCGATCTGCCGTCCGGAGTAGTCGCGGCGAAGCATTTCCTTAAAGGCCGGCGGGAAGAAGGGCAGCGGCGGCCGGGCGGCTATTTGTCCGCGGTCGCGGCAGATTTTGCGCAGTATGGCGTTGACGAAGCCGCCGGCATATTTGCCGCCTTTTTTCTTGGCCAGTTCGACATAGCTGTTGACGGTGGCGTAGTCGGGCGTGTGAAAGTAAAGGACTTCGACCGCGCCGAGGATGATTGCGGCATGCGGCGCGTCCGGCCGGGCGGGGATTTTTTTGGCGGCGTAACCGCGAATCACGCTTTTGATGAATTCCTGCCGGCGGAGCGCCGTCATCACCAGCCGTTTGACGAAAGCCGTTTCCTGCGGGGAAAGCCCTTTGAGTTCGTCGGCGCTGCCGCCGACACGGGCCGAATCGAGAGATTTCATGTAAATTTCGAAAGCCGTATTGCGAATGTCCACGTTTGTTTTCCTTTTCAGATCAATTGTCCGGTAACGGGCAGTTTAGGTAATTGCGGCGGCAAATACAAGTGCGAAAGTAATTTAACCCTATTGTATTTTTGCGAAATATATTATAGCCTTATGCGCAAAACCAAGAAATCGGACTAATTTTAAGATACGGAGAAAAAAGTTGAAGGACGACTGCAGCGCCCGTCATAACGGCAAGCCTTTTGCCGAATGGCGGAAAGAATGGGAAATGGAAGAAAGATATAATTTCCGCACGATCGAAAACAAATGGCAGAAGATCTGGGACGAAGAAAAAGCCTATAAGGTGGAAATTGACCGCAACCGGGAGAAGTTTTACGTTCTGGTCGAATTTCCCTATCCGTCCGGCGCCGGGCTGCATGTGGGGCATCCGCGTTCCTATACCGCGCTTGACGTGGTGGCGCGCAAAAAACGGATGCAGGGCTTTAACGTGCTTTATCCGATGGGCTTTGACGCCTTCGGGCTGCCGGCCGAAAACTATGCGATCAAGACCGGCGTGCATCCGGCGGTTTCGACCAAGGCCAACATCGAAAACTTTACCCGGCAGCTGAAATCTATCGGTTTCAGCTTTGACTGGGACCGCTGCATAACCACCTGTGATCCGGAATATTACAAATGGACGCAGTGGATGTTTATCAAGTTTTTTGAAAAAGGTTTGGCCTATAAGGACAAGATTGCCATCAACTGGTGTCCGTCATGCAAAGTGGGACTGGCCAACGAAGAAGTGGTCAACGGCCGCTGCGAGCGCTGCGGCACCGAAGTGGTGCGCAAGAACAAAGAACAGTGGATGATTGCGATTACCAAATATGCCGATCGACTGATTGAAGATTTGAACGAACTGGATTTCATCGACCGGGTCAAGTCGCAGCAGATCAACTGGATCGGCCGTTCGGAAGGTGCCGAGCTGGATTTCGGTCTGACCGACAAGGAAGGAAATCCGCTGGCGGACAGAAAACTGACGGTTTTCACCACCCGGCCGGACACCGCTTTCGGCGTCACTTACATGGTGCTGGCACCGGAGCACAAATATGTGGCCGAGCTGGCGGACCGGTTTGAGAACAAGGATGAAATCAGAGCCTATGTTGAAGCGACGGCGAAAAAGTCGGAGCTGCAAAGAACCATGGACGACAGCAAAACCGGGGTTGAGCTGAAAGGCGTTAAGGCAAGGAATCCCTACAACGGCGAACTGATTCCGGTCTTTATTTCCCTGATTTCTCACCGGATCATTTCTATGCTCACGCCGCTCCGCTTCTTTCTTCCTTGCATTCTGTATCTCCCGAAGTTCTTTTCTGACCGATGGTTTCTCTGGTTTTTCCGGGGTAAATAACTTAGAAGTACCCTCTGCGGTTTTCTCTTGCTTCTTTGAGGTAGGCTCGGACAGACGGGATTTGGTCGTCTTTGCCAAAGAGGGGTTTTGCTCCTTACCCTCTTTCTTCACCGGCTCTCCAAACAACTCGTCCATAAGCTGATCCTCCTTGGATTTCTGTGGATAATCTTTCTCCGGCTCCGCCTGTCCCTGTTTTTCCTGCTGAACCTGTACTTTTCCCGGCTTCTTTTCCTGCTTCTCTGATTTTCCGGCTTTTGCTTTTTCTGCACGTGTCCGCTCAATTTCCGTCTTAATCTTCGCTGCTTCTGTTACAGATGCAAACTGGAATCTATCTACGATACGGTTGATTCTTGGTGCTTCTTCTTCCTTTACAATCACATCTACCAGTCCGTCACTGCTTCCTTTGGGATTTCGGACTGCACAGTACAACACACCATATCGTTTTGCTTCCTGAACAAATTGTTTCAGATCACTTTCTTTCACTGAAAATACCGTCAGTGGTCTACCTGATTTGACCAGTGTTTCAAGTCTTACTCTGCCTTTTGTCTTTTTCTTCTCTTTTAAGACTGCATACAGCATCACTGCCAGATGCTTCGCTCCTGTGCCACTGATCTTCAATGCTGCTTCACCGACTTCCAACGACATTCGTACCACCTGATCAGCGGCTTCGCCTGATGTGTTCATGGCTTTGTTCCTCCTTCTTCTCTTTTTCTTCCCGCACCATCTTAAATTTTTCTTCGATTACCTTGGAACGTGCGGCGATTCCATCACAAAGTGCTGCCTCCTTTCTGAGCGTTCCAATTTTCTCTGTCAGAACTTTTATCTGCTCCTTCATTTCCTGTATTTCTTCTTCCGGTCTGTCTGCCCGGATCTTATAACGCAGGTGCTTCCGCTCCTCCACACACTGCTCTATTTTCTTC
>OGGZ01002377.1_pt1 | contig 13011 bp, 10 predicted proteins | sample 1571371 | NCBI WGS metagenome assembly OGGZ01 (sample SAMEA2582025, study PRJEB24529) | metagenome | biome: Human gut stool | place: China | collected 2011
TAAGGTACTTCCACACAAAGACCATCAGGCCGCCGGAAAGCATTCCTGCCAGAGCGCCCTGCCAGTTGCAGCGCTTCCAGAACAGAGCGCACAGCACCACCGCGCCGAATGCGCCGCCGAAGGTATCGACCGGGTCATAACCTTGTCGGACTATAAAGAAACAGATTTCGGGAAAAAATACGGGTTCCTGATCGAAGAATTACGACTTTTAACCCGAGGCGTGGTCGTTATCGGTAAAGACAATAAAGTGAACTATGTAGAATATGTTCCGGAAGTAACCCACGAACCGAACTACGAAAAAGCACTGGAGGCGATAAAAAAAGCGCTGACCTAAGTTTTATCGTTGAGAATTACTTTGTAATTCTCAACGATAAAACAGATTAGATTTGTTTCAATAAATTGATCATCTCGATTGCGGTGGTCATGGCATCGAAACCTTTATTACCGGCTTTCGTTCCGGCTCTTTCGACAGCCTGTTCGATCGAATCGGTCGTCAGGATACCGAAAATCACCGGCACCCCTGTCTGCAATCCGACATGGGCTACACCTTTGGTCGCTTCATTAGCAACCATATCGAAATGGGGCGTAGCTCCCCGGATCACTGCCCCCAGACAAACCACAGCATCGTATTTGCCGCTTTCTACCATCTTTTTAGCTACTAAAGGAATCTCGAACGCTCCCGGTACCCAAGCCAGATCCAGCTTATTTTCATCCCCACCGTGACGTACAAAAGCATCCTTTGCTCCTCCAACCAATTTAGCCGTGATAAACTCATTAAAACGGGCAGCTACCACTCCGATCCGTTGTCCTTCTGCTAATAATTTTCCTTCCAGTAAATTCATAACTTTTACACTTTTAATCTCTATTTTCAATTTCTATTCTTCTTTTTTCCAGTCATTTCTGACATGTAATATATGTCCCATCTTTTTATACTTGGTGTACATATAGAACTCGTTCTTTTCATTACAGGTCATCTCGATCGGTTCACGTCCGACCACTTCGAGTCCGAATCCATCCAATCCTTTTATCTTCAAAGGATTATTTGTCATAAGAATCATTTTTTTCACTCCCAGGTCGGCCAAAATTTCCGCACCGGTACCGTATTCTCTTAAATCAGCCTTAAATCCCAGTGCCAGATTCGCCTCGACCGTATCCATTCCCCCGTCCTGCAGATGATAGGCTTTCAACTTATTGATCAGTCCGATGCCCCGGCCTTCCTGACGCATATACAGCAATACACCCCGGCCTTTTTTCTCAATCCGGCGCAAAGCTTCCGCCAGCTGCTCGCCACAGTCACAACGCAAGGAACCGAAAGCATCCCCGGTGAGACATTCGGAATGTACCCGGCACAATACCGGTTCGCCGTCAGCGATGTCCCCTTTTACAAGGGCAATGTGATGTTCTCCATTGATTTTGTTGACATAACCATAAGCCTTGAAAATTCCGTATTTAGTAGGCATTTCAGCCTCAGTCACTCTTTCCACCAGGATCTCTGTCCGACGACGGTAAGTGATCAGGTCGGCCACAGTAATCATCTTCAAACCATGCCGTACGGCAAATTCTTTCAATTCGGGTGTCCTCATCATGGTACCGTCTTCCCGCATAATTTCACAACACAAGCCGCATTCTTTGAGCCGGGCAATACGCATCAGGTCGACGGTGGCTTCGGTATGTCCCATACGTTCGAGTACCCCGCCAGCTTTCGCCTCCAAAGGAAACATATGTCCCGGACGCCGGAAATCGGACGGTTTGGCATCGTCCTTTACACTCTTCATGGCCGTCATAGAGCGTTCCAATGCCGAAATACCGGTTGTCGTATCCACATGGTCAATCGAAACGGTAAATGCCGTACAGTGATTGTCGGTATTGTTGGCCACCATCTGTTCCAACCCTAATTTTGTCGTCAAAGCTTTGCTCATCGGCATACAAATCAATCCCTTGGCATACGAAGCCATAAAATTGACATTTTCAAGTGTAGCATGTTCAGCTGCACAAATCAGATCGCCCTCATTTTCACGATCCGGATCGTCCACGGCAATAATCATTTTACCGGCCCTCAGATCAGCAACAGCTTCCTCGATCGTACTAAATTTAAATCCTTCCATATTCTTAATTTTTTATCCTATCTATAATCAAAATCATTCTAACCGGCTTAAAAGCCATTGGCCACCAGGAAATCCAAGGTCAGTCCCCCCTTCGGTTTTCCTTGTCCCATCAGTTTCTCTACATATTTGACAATCATATCGTTTTCTAAATTCACCACATCTCCTATCTCCTTTTTCACCAGCGTCGTCTCTTCCTGAGTATGCGGAATGACGGACACTTTGAAAACCTGCTCGTCGGCATAAGCGATCGTCAGGCTCACCCCATCGATGGCCACAGAGCCCTTTTCTACAATATAACGAAGGATTTCGGGAGCAGCCCCCACCGTGAGCCAAATGGCATTTTCATCCTGTTGTTTGCTCACGATCTTTCCGGTACCGTCTACATGCCCGGCTACCAAATGGCCACCCAAACGGCTGTTCAGACACAAGGCCCGCTCGAGATTCACAGGATCACCCGGCTTCAATAAGCCCAAATTACTCCGATTCATGGTTTCAGGCATCACATCGGCAGAAAACCCGTCATTCCCTTTACCAACAACAGTCAAACACACCCCGTTCGTGGCTATGCTATCCCCAATCCGCGTGTCCGCCAATACTTTCCGGGCCTCCACCTCAAGGACGACACTCTTGCTGCTTCGTTTCACCGATTTGATCTTTCCGATTTCTTCTATTATTCCTGTAAACATAGTTTGAGTTGATGAGTTATTGAGTTACTGAGTTGTTGAGTTACTGAGTTACTGAGTTGTTGAGTTACTGAGTTGTTGAGTTACTGGGTGATGAGTTACTGGGTTGGGGAAAACCTTTTATAAGGAAATCCTCGCCTACTTTTTCAATCGAAACGGATTGTAAAGCGATGGCCTCTTTCATCCAGGCGATACCTTTTCCTTCGACAGGTGTTTTGGCATCTTTACCTCCGATCAGTTTGGGGGCGATGAAAGCATAAACCTCATCTACCAGTCCTTGTCGCAAGAAAGCTTCGTTCAATTCACCGCCTCCTTCCAGCAAGACCGAATCGATACCGGCCTGGCCCAGTTTAGTTGTCAATGCCTGTAAATCGACCCGGTTGTCACAGCCGGGACATAAAATTGTTTCCACGCCTTTCTGTTGCAATTGTACTAATTTTCCGGCATCAGCCCGAGAGGTATGAGCGACTAATGTGCGATAGCGATCGGCAGTACGCACCAATTGACTATCGGTAGCAATTGCAGCTGTACTGTCGACAATAATCCGGACAGGTTGCCTGACCTCGCCTTTCAAACGGCAATTCAACAGTGGATCGTCGGCTTTCACCGTACCGCTACCAACCATAATTCCCATCAGCACCGAACGCATTTCTTGCACTTTCTTTCGGGATTCCTCCCCGGTCACCCAGTGTGAATCACCGGTATAAGCTGCAATTTTCCCATCCAGGGTCATGGCTGTTTTCATCACGATCCAAGGACGACGGGTAGTAATATATTTCAGAAACACCCGGTTTTGTTCCCGGAGCTTTTCTTCTTCCACTCCAGTCTCGACGACGATTCCGGCTTTCCTCAACATTTCGATTCCTTTACCGGCTACCAAGGGATTCGGATCCAATAGCCCGACGACAACACGGGCAATCCTGTTTTCAATAACAGCCTCGGTACAAGGAGGTGTTTTGCCGTAGTGACAACAGGGTTCCAGGGTCACATAGAGCGTAGCCCCTGCCGGATCTTCGGTACACTGCTTAAAAGCATTCCGTTCAGCATGCAGGCCGCCATAACGTTCGTGCCAACCTTCACCGATTATCCGGCCGTCTTTGACGATCACCGCTCCCACCAGCGGATTGGGATTCACCCATCCCCGGCCTCTGTCTGCCAATATCCTGGCACGATTCATATATTCCCGATCCTTTGTTTCCATATAAAAAAAGCCCTGAATGACTTCAGGGCATATATACGAATCATAACAGTAACGACACACGACTGTCCTGCCTCTTCTTTCATCCGGACTATCACCGTCGGTACCGGAATTACACCGGTTCAGTCCCCAAAGGGAGTCGCGGACTATCACCGCCGGTAGGGATTTACACCCTGCCCTGAAGAAACATTTCAAATACGGAAGCAAATGTAATATATTATTCCCAAAAAACAAAGGCTGCATTTCATTTATTGGTATTGAATATAGGAGAAAAATTAAAAAAAAACGATATTTGTTCCTCCAAAAGCAGATTTTTATGGTTAGTGATGAGTGTACATTATTAAAGCAATTTAAATCAGGTGAACGAGAGGCATTTGACCGATTGTTTAAAATGTATGCTCCGCAATTGGGATATTTTTGTCTTAGATTGGTTCGTCAGGAGGATGCAGAAGAGATTGTACAGGAGACATTCATAAAATTGTGGGAAACCCGGGATAAAATCAAGGTAGAGTTGAATTTTAATACTTATATCACGACTATAGCTAAAAATCTGATTTACGATATGTTTCGTAAAAAATTGGTGGAACAGCGTTATTATCAAAAATTTCAATCGTTGATTCAGGAACAATTGGCGGTTGAAAACGAACTTTTCAGAAAGAATCTTCAGGAAGTAATGTTCGATAGTATAAATAAACTTTCGGAACAACAACGGGAAGTAATGATGCTGAAATGTAAAGGTTTCAATAATGACGAAATCGCCGAATTGTTGGGGATATCGAAACGTACGGTAGAAGCTCACCTCAATAAAGCTTACAAAAAGTTAAGACAAGATCTCGGTGAAGTGAGGTACTACTTACTCTTTTTTACTTTTCTTTTAAATTAATAATTTTTCACCGTAGGCTACGTGTGTTTGTGGAGTTGTTCGTATAAATAACAAAACAAACCACAAATGGCACTAAAAGAAGTTATAAAACATGTATTGAATGACGAATCTTTGGAGCCGGAAGAACGGGATATACTTGTTTCCTGGTTCTTGTCGGACAAAGGAAAGGAAGATTTTTACGAGGTATTGCAGGAGGACTCGGAGCAAGTGCAGGAAGACGGGAATCTGAATTATAATACTTTGTTGCAAAAGATACACGACAAGATAGACCCTATCCCGGGCCGACCGGAAAAAAAAGGAATTCGCAAGTATTTGTGGCCGGTCGCTTCAACTGCTGCCGTCTTACTGATGTTGCTGAGCTTTGGCCGTTATTTCTTTACGCTCACCGATACGCCCCAAGAGGAAATGACGGCAGAGGAAATTGCCGGAATATTCCCCGGTTACAGACAAGCGGAACTGGTATTCGGCGACGGAACGAAAATGGTGTTGGATAGCAGTATCAGAGTCCTGAAAGACAATAACGGACGGATTATCAAACAAGGACAACAACCTGTATTAGATTATACGCTGGCCCCAAACGATATGCCGGAAGAAACTTTCAATACCATTACCGTACCTCTGGGAGGAGAATATGGAGTTATTCTGTCTGATGGGACTCAGGTATGGCTGAATTCGGGTTCTACCCTAAAATATCCGGTAACCTTTAAAAAAGACAAAAGGGTGGTAAGCCTGAACGGAGAGGCCTTTTTCAAGGTAGCCAAGTCGGCTGTACCCTTTGTAGTCAGTACATTCGATATCGATGTTCAGGTTCTGGGAACTTCTTTCAATGTTTCTGCTTACGGAAACGATGATTGTGTCATGACGACTCTGGTCAGTGGCAGCGTACTGGTATCGAGTAACCATGCTGAAAAACAGCTCCGGATGGAACCCGGAAATGTATTGTCTTATACCAAATCGACCGCTTGTATGAACATGGAAAAATGTGATCCCGATATTTATACTTCCTGGATCAACGGCGAATTCAAATTCCGGGATATGAGACTGGAAGATATTATGAAAAAAGTGAACCGTTGGTACAATTGCCAGATCAGATTCGAAGATCCTTCTGTAAAAGAATTACGGTTCAGTGGAGCGGCAGAACGCGACCGCCCGGTAGAATATCTCCTGGAGCTGATACAAAAAGTGACAGAGGTGAACTTTGAGATCGAGAATAAAACCATTGTTCTGATGCACAAATAAAACAGGCAGGGAGTTTCCCCCTCCCTGCCCGAATAATAATAGTTAACACCTACTGCTGTAGTATACAAGACTTCAGGCAGTAGCCATTTACAAACTAAATAACAAATGTATGAAAAAAACATGTAGAATTAAAATTTTCAGGCACATGCGAAACCTATTGCTTGTCATATTGATTTCAGCATCGAGTGTATGGGCAAGCGACTCTTATTCCCAAAATACTCAGTTGAAACTGAGTGCTACCGAAGGAACGATCGAATCGATTTTCAACCAAATCAGTAAACAAAGCCGATTGGAATTTTTTTACAACGCCAATATATTGAATGCCAAGGAAAAAGTGTCTTTGTCGATAAAGCAAGGGACTTTAGATGAAATTCTGAAAGAAATATTGGGCGAACGTTATTCCTATACGATAAAAGACAGATATATATTGATCACCAAAAATAAAACTGAATCGGCAGAACAAAATGAGGTCGTTGTGGTGAAAGGAGTGGTGAGAGATATGAAGGGAAATGTATTGCCGGGAGTTTCTGTCGTATTGAAAGGAACGACAATCGGGGTTTCCACCGATGCAAACGGAGAGTTTTCCTTAAAAATTCCTGCTCAGGAGAATATCAATCTGGTGTTTTCTTTTATCGGCATGAAAAATAAAGAGATCACCTGGAACGGCCAGGCATTGCTGAAAGTGGATATGGAAGAAGACGTCGCTGAAATGGAGGAAGTGGTGGTCACCGGTTACCAGGAAATCAAAAAAACGAGAATGACCGGAGCCGTAGAAGTGGTTACTGCCAAAGATATCGCCAACAAAGGTTTCACTTCTATCGAGGATGTACTGAAAGGGACATTGGCCGGCGTGACTACCATGAGCATCACGGGCCGTCCGGGAGCACAAGCTCAGATTCGTATCCGGGGAATCAATTCGTTGACCGGAAATACCGACCCGATCTGGATTATCGACGGAATGCCGTTACAGGGAGATCTGCCCGAGGTAGGGCTGGGAGCTTCCGATTTACAAAATACCGTTTTAACCAGTGGTATCGGTAATCTGTCACCGGATGATATCGAAAGTATCACCATCCTGAAAGATGCGGCAGCTACGGCTATTTATGGTTCCCGGGCAGCCAACGGAGTGATTGTGGTGAAGACCAAACGGGGGATCGTCGGACAGAGTTATATCAATGTTCAGGCCTCTTATTCTTTCGACGAAGCTCCCAAGAGTAAGCTCGAAATGATGAATACCCAAGAAAAAGTGGCGTTCGAAACCGGATTGTATAATGATTTTCCGCATGTATCCATCGATGGACGTATCTTTTCTTTGTTACGGGATGCCGATATGGGGAAGATTGCCCCGGCAGATGCACAGGCAGAACTGGAACGCCTGAGTAAGATCAATACCAATTGGTATGACGAGATTTTTAAATTGGCCCATACCCAGAATTATATTGTCAGCCTGTCGGGAGGATCTGAAAAGACACAATACTATTTTTCAATGAATTATATGAATCAGGGGGGGGTGATGCCGAATAATGAATACAGCAAATTCGGAGCTTCTCTGAAACTGACTCATGATTTCAACAAGCATTTACGTATTTACGGGGATATTTATGCCAATATCCGGGATGACCGTACGACAGCTTCGATCGTAGATCCCCTGGAATATGCCACTTTTGCCAATCCGTACGAACGGCCTTACGACGAAAACGGAAATTATGAGTACGATCGTTCTTATTATGCCGATCTGAGTAAGGTAAAAGAAGGATATATGTACGATTTCAATGTACTGAAAGACTTGAATGAAAATACTTCCAAAACCCATTATATCAGCAATCAGGTGAATCTGAAACTGGAATACAGAATCCTGGAAGAACTGATGTTTTCGACTTCAGGAACTTTTTCCAATACCAGTTCACATTCCAGATCGGCTTTAAACCCGGGCTCGTTCTCATCCAAATACAACTCCTGGCTCAAATCTATCTATACCGAGAGGGAAATTACCGATAACCTGAATAACGGTTCTCTGGATGAAAACACCTCCAGAAATATGAGCTACACCTGGAGAAACCAATTGGAATATGCCCGTAATTTTAAAGAAGAGCATTTCGTAACGGCAGTGGTAGGACAGGAAATGTCGGATTCCAAGAGTCGTTCTTTCGGATATTACTCCCCGGAATACGATCCTATGTACGGATTGATCGGTTTCCCGGATTTGAGTGGCATTCTGGCTTCTAAATTGTCGATGACCAACCTGATGTCGACTTCTGAAGAACAGGACCGCAGTGTCTCTTTCTTCCTGACCGGTTCTTATAGTTATAAGGACCGCTATGTGCTCAGCGGTAGCTATCGTTGGGACGGCGTAGATATCATCGGCAAGGACAACCGTTTCACTCCGCTTTGGAATGTCAGTTTTAAATATAACCTTCACAACGAAGAATTCATGAAACGCTTTGCCTGGATCGATGTTCTTTCCATCCGTGGTTCCTATGGTTTTACGGGAAGTATAGACCATAATGCTTATCCGTTTACCATCCTGAAATACGGCTCTTCTTCTTACCGGTATAACGGAGACAAAATTCCCAGTAGGATAACCCCGGGTAACCCTTCTATCAAATGGCAGCGGAAAGAAGACCGGAGTATCGGCCTGGATTTTTCTTTGCTACGGAATCGTATCAACGGTACGGTAAACTATTATAACAACGAAACCCGTGATTTGCTGGACCGCAAGAAAATTGCAGTATCCTCCGGACGTAAGGAAGTTAAAGCCAATGTAGCCAGCTTAAATAATAAAGGCTGGGAAGTAAGTTTAAGTACGGTGAATATCAATTACAAAACTTTCCGTTGGTCGACTTCTTTCAATATCGCCGTGAACAAAAACCGGGTAACCGATACCTATTACCAAGCGGTGGATGAATTATCATCCATTTCAAGAAATAATTCTTCTCAGGCCTATTTTGTCAAAGGCCAGCCGACAGAAGCCTGGTACGGTTATAAATTTGCAGGTGTAGACCCCGCAACAGGCCATACACTGGCTTATATCGATGCCAAAGACAATCAGGGAAATCCGATGGGACATCTCACAGCAGACGGACGTTATGTAATCGATATGGATTCAGAGTTTTCAACCAAAGCCGTCAGTTTTCTAGGAGAAGCCTATCCTCCTATTTCCGGAGGCTTCGGCACTCAGTTCAACCTGGGACGTTTTAGCTTATCTGCCCAGTTTTCTTTTATGGCCGGGCATAAAATCAAATCTTTCGAGTCCTCCCACGGCGTGCAATTGAGTGCAGCCAAATACAATCAGCTGGCCCAGGAATTGTACCGTTGGAGAAAAGTAGGGGATATTACCAATATTCCAGCTTATACAGTTAATAGTAATGCGTCTTCCAATTATTTCTTCTCTTCACAGGTAGAAAGCGGAAATTATCTTAAATGTAATAATATATCCTTGGGCTACAATATGGATCCGGAAATATGCAAGAAATTGTGTCTGACCCGGATGAGAATAAACTTTAACATTCAGAACGTATTTACTTCAACCAAATACAGGGGCTTAGATCCTGAAAATATGGGGGCTTTCGGCTATCCGAGTGCCAGAAGTTATGTTTTGAGTTTGAATATTGGAATTTAATACGAAGAATTATGAAACGATTGATATTAATGTTATCAACAGCAGTTTGCCTGTTGAGCAGTTGCCAGAATTATCTGGACTTGAAACCTAAGAATCAGACCGTTGTCGGTACTTTGGAAGATGTAAAATTGATGATGTCGTCTTATCTGTTTTCATTGACGTCTTCAGATGGTTATCCTATTTATTCAATGGGGTCGCCATGCATTTTCCCTATAACCGGGATGCCATAGCCAGTTTTACGATGTATTCCGATGATCTGGATATGAGAAGAGCAATAGAAAATAGCTATGGAAGGAAATACGAGAAAGAATATTATGAATCCACAGATTGGAAAAGTAGTATTTTCAGTGAAACCATCTGGAATAATTTCTACCTGCATATCGGTTATATGAATTCGGTCAGGAAAAGTTTGGGTGAGTTATTAGGGAGCTATGAGCAAAGCGATTTTGAAAAAATAAAAGGAGAAGCTTTAACGATCCGGGCTTTTTATATTTTTAAGTTATTACAGCTTTTTGCCCCTTATGATAATAATGAACTGGGTATTCCTTTGAATCTGGACCCGGAAGTGATCGAGGGTACGAAACGTTTGTCCCAGCAAGAGGTATACAAACGGATTATCGGCGATCTGACCGAAGCGTTGAATTATGAAACGGCGAATGATACCTGGAATGTTTTCTATAACAAAGACATTATCCATGCTTTGCTGGCACAGGTATATACTTTTAAAGCGGAATCGGCAGCAAAAGAAGAAAAAGACTGGGAAGAAGCCGAAAAGCATTCGGATTATATCGTGCAGCGGTATCAGCTGGCTCAGACAGCCGATGAATTGAAAAGTGTGATACGTCCCGGAGCTGCAGGAGTCATTAAGAATCCGCATTGTTTACTGACTTTGGGATGGGATATTACCCCGAGAAGTAACAGCTATTCATTCTGGGGCCTGCCGCAATATGGTACCGGTCAGGTAGTCTCACCGGATTTATTGGCAACCTATACTCCCGGAGATTATCGTCCCGGTTTGTATTTCTATGTATCTGAAGAGGACGGGGTTATGTATCAGAAATTCGAATATGTCACCTGGACTTTATCCGATTATATCACTTTGTTCCGGGTAGCCGATATGTATCTGATCTGTGCCGAGGCCAATACCCGCCTAAACCGGCCGAAAGGCAAAGAATTGCTGGAGACGTTCAAAAAATCCAGAATTACCGGTTTTACGACTTACAATGGCAACGATGTGCTGGATGAAATCATCAGGGAACGCCGGAAGGAATTTTGCGGAGAATACGATATGCGCTGGTTGGATATGAAACGGCTGAAAATGGCGGTTAGCCGCGAGGGAATAGATGAAAAATCACAACAGGTGAAAACTTACAAACTGGAAAGCAACGATTATCGGTATGCGTTGAAAATTCCGATCGAAAGTGAGTTAGTGTACAATAAGATCCCTCAGAATCCGGGTTGGAATTAAATCATGTATCTAATTAAATTTGAACGATATGAAATTCAAGAATATATTCTTTTCGCTTTTAGGAGGAATGCTGATCGGAGCATGTACGCCGAATGAGGCTGATGTATATTTGAATCCGGTTAAGCCGGCCGATATTAAAATCCTCGAATTGATGGCCGATCACGAAACTTTATTACCTGACGGTGAGGCAGAAATGAATTTCCGGATTATGGCTTACGGAATAAAAGAAATCAAGGTGATGAAAAAGTATGAAACCAGTGACAGCCTTTCCTATACGGAAGTACTGGATACGCTGGTTTATCAAATCCCCGACGATGAATTACCGGCAGGTTATCTGGCTGTATATGATGAACAAGGTAATAAAGTCGAGAACAACGTTTTTTCCACTACCCGTACAGACTGGGATGTGTTGCGTTTTTATGCACAAGGGGGAGATTTAAAGAGTAATGTTTTGGAAATAAAACGCCGGGATTTACCTGACCCTAACGAATACCAGGAGATTGTATATCCGGTGATTTTCCATTTATTGGTGCCTCCGGCAAATGCCCGGCCTTCCTATTCTATTTCTGTAGAAAAGTTACAGGAAAAATTAGACCGGGTGAATAATATTTTTAATGGCTTGATTTCTAAAAATCCCAACGGAGGAAATGCAAAGATCGTTTTCAAACTGGCAGAATACGACCAAAATGGAAATTTACTGGCAGAGAAAGGAAAAGAGGTCATCAACTTATCTTCGGACATGAACAAAACCGCCTACGAGCAATTCATCAATACCCCCGGCAGAATTTGGGATCCGAACCGTTATCTGAATATCTTTGTGGCAAAATATGCTGACGGCTGGACATCAACGGGAGCCTATACTTACATAGCAGTTCCTCCGACCGTCATTCAGAAAGGACAGGAAGCTATTCCGGGAATTACAGCAACGGAAGTCGAAAGTTTTACAGCAGCCGATGTAACGGATTACAAAGATGTAGCTATCTTGTTGAACTACGAAGGAGTATTGAATGTCAATTCGATGGAGAAAAATGATGCAACGGAATTGGCTACTATTTTCGGCTATTATCTGGGACTGAAGACAATGCAGTATTCTGAAAGTTATAACTGGGAAACCGGAGAAAATGAAAATAATCTGATCGACGGAGATACAGACTTTTGTCCGGATACTTATTTCTATGACCCACTTAATAACTTCACGATTTTCAAAACGGAAAAAGCAGAAGGGAAACGCTATACTTCTTTCAATATAATGGAAGGAAACAGTCGTAAAAACTCCATTACGGTCGATCAGGCCCGGAGAATGAGAATGGTGACCGATCGTTGTCCCTCCCGTTGGAGTTACAAATCCAACTGGGCATTCAATGGGAAACACGATTAGCTATAAAAAGGTTGTCTCTGCAAAGGGACAACCTTCTTTTATCGCCTATCAGACGTTATTTCGTTTAACAATACTACTTTATATTCACCTCAATGGCTGCCGGATATATTCTTGCCGGATCATAAAAAGTGGCACAACTATTTACCATATGTTCGAGTCCAAGTTTTACTTTTCCCTGAAATGCTTTTTTACCATTGACAATCAGAGTGATTTTCTTATTCAGATCGACTAGTTCCGGACATAAATAAATCACGACCTTTCCCTTGGTTGCCGGCCGATAATCTTTTTCGAATTTCAGCTCTATTCCCCAATTAGGGTCGGTCTCGACCGTTTTATAAGTAACCAGATCGACTTTCAATGAGATTTCGTTTTCTTTTATCGCCAATTCATAATAAGTTCGGGAAGAATAGTCATCATTCGAACGTTCTTTAACGGCCA
>OGGZ01002379.1_pt1 | contig 13010 bp, 18 predicted proteins | sample 1571371 | NCBI WGS metagenome assembly OGGZ01 (sample SAMEA2582025, study PRJEB24529) | metagenome | biome: Human gut stool | place: China | collected 2011
AAAGAAATTTTTGATAAGCAATGTGCAGCATTGGAAAAGCATATCCCAGGCATTGAACGTTTCGATATGCTGACAGATGTTGACGGCTCACAAACGCAGATATACATATTAAACGGAAAGAAGATAATCGTACACAACAGTTATTATATTGACGCTGTGTACATTGATTCAGAAGTTGAACTTACAGAGTATTTCAAATGATAATTTTACCGCTTGACTAATGTCGGGCGGTATTTTTATACCCAAATATCGGAACTAAGCACCTTAACGGGTGCTTTTTTCATACCATTTCGTCCTTGATATGACGTTAAACTGTCAGACTTTCACACCGCAGACAGAGCGGTATATAAGCTATGTAGAAAGGACAAACATATGAAAAACATTTTTGAGATCCTTGCCGCTATGGGTATCGTTATCCCTGAGGACAAGAAACAGGACATCACAAAACAGGTGGCAGAGAATTATAAGACTGTGGCTGAGTTTGAAAAGGTGAAAAGCCGCCTTGAGGTGGAGCGTGATAACTATAAGGACAGCCTTGATACCGCACAGAACTCTCTCAAAGAATTTGAGGGTGTGGACGTCAAGGAGCTTAACGGCGAAGATATCTGATATGGAGTTTGACGCTACCCTTGATAACGCTATCTCGGCAAGCAAGGCAAGAAACGTCAAGGCTCTTAAAGCTTTGCTTGATGTGGAAACTCTCAAAGCTTCCAAAAATCAGGCTGAGGATATCAAGACGGCTATCGAGAACGTGAAGAAAGATAACGATTATCTTTTTGAAAGTTCCGAGCCTATCAAGAACCCGGTCGCTCCCACAGGGACGCCTGCCGCAGGTGAAGTGAGCAAGGAAACCTTTGCAAAAATGGGGTATATGCAGAGGTTGGAACTTAAACGAACAGACCCCGAAAAATACGAACAGTTGAAAGGATAGGATATTATGAAAATGACAAATGGCATTAGAATTTCTATGCAGTATTTCGCAGAGCAGACAAAGATCACCGACCTTATCGATCCTGAGGTAATGAGTGATATGATCGACGCAAAGATAGAGTCTAAGATAACTGTATCTCCCTTTGCGAAGATAGACAGAACGCTCGTTGGCGTGCCTGGCGACACTATCACAGTGCCGCAGTATAAGTATATCGGCGACGCAGTTGATGTTGCAGAGGGCGTTGAAGCCGAAACTGTCAAGCTTGAAACAGACTCCACTCAGGCTAAGGTAAAGAAAGCCATGAAAGCGGTGGAGATAACCGACGAGGCTGTTCTCAGCGGCTATGGCAACCCTGTAGGTCAGGCGACTTCACAGCTTGCAATGTCTATCGCTTCTAAGGTGGACGCAGACAGCATGGACGCACTTATGAAAGCCCAGCTCATCTATGACGGCTCGGCTTCTGCTATCTCTTACAGCGGCATTGTTGACGCTGTTGACAAGTTCAATGAGGAGCTGAACACCGAAAAGGCTATGTTTATTAACCCTCATCAGAACTCACAGCTCAGAAAGGACCCGAACTTCATTTCAGCAGATAAGTATGACGGCAATGTGGTCATGACAGGCGAGATAGGCAAAATAGCGAACTGCCGTATCGTTCCGTCAAAGAAGGTTTCACTTAACGAGGCTATCCCGGAACAGTATGTGAGAGTTGACAGCGACGCAGAGGGTGCAAAGGAAGTCGTTGCGGACAGCACAGCTTCACCAACTGCTTCACAGATAAAGCTCGGCTCAGTAACGCCTTGTGCAGATGGCTACACTCCAAAGGTGGGTGACTATGTTGTAAAGAACGCCGCTGTCAAGGCTGGCACTTTCTACATATGCCCTATCATCAAGCTCAACGCTGATACTGAAACAGAGGACGAAACATCAGCTCTGACTATCTACCTCAAGCGTGACACCAACGTTGAAACAGAGAGAAGAAGTACAAAGCGCTGCACAGATATATCTGCTGACAAGCATTACACTGTGGCTATTTCAGACCAGTCTAAGGTAGTGCTTGCAAGATTCAAGAAGTAAAGAGGTGCGGCAGTATGAAAGCATATGCAAGCGAGCTATTATATAGGCGTTTATCTTTGCGGCAGAGAGCCTGACATATCTGCCGCTTTTGACTTCTATGCAATGCAAGCCACAAGCCTTATGAAGCAATATACCCTTGACAACGTTGACGAGAACGATATCCCCGAAGAAGTGAAAATGTGCTGCTGCGAACTTGCGGAGCATATCTTCAAGGCAGAGCAGGAGTGTGGCACTCAGGGGGTATCTTCCGAAAGCGTTGGGGGCTGGTCAAAGTCATATGAAAGCTCAGATATCCGCAGGCAGAACGCTGACAGAGCCGTTCACGATATCGTGTACAAATGGCTCAGCGGAACAGGGCTGCTTTACAGAGGGGTGAGATAAATGCTTGCAAACAGTGATTGCACGGTGTATCTTTTTGACAAGCAGACAGAGGGTTTTGTGCGGAAGTATGCAGAGAAAATTTACTGGAGTGAGAACAGGTCGGGAAGTATCGTGAAAAGCGGTATGCAGACCTCAGACAGCACAAGGGTGTATTTCTATGACGATAATGTACCGAAAACCCCTGCAAAGGATATGCTTGTGAGAGGAAAATGCGAGTTTGAGTTCGATAATCAAACGCCGCAGAGCATATCTGAGAGCATGAAAATCTTCCGTGCGGAGTATGACTTTGTTACGGTAATGAGCATTGATGATTATATGTTCGGCGGTCTGCCACATATGGAGGTGAGCGTGAAATGAAGATAGGTCAGCCTATGGACAGCAGGGCTATCACTTGGGATAAGTCCTTTGCAGGCAAGTATTCAGAACGCTTTGATAAGGCTCAAAAGTTCATTGACGCCGAGTGCATAAGGCATATGGTGAAGTATACACCTACCCTCAGCACGAATCTAAGAAAGTCTGCCACGAGAGGCACAAAAATAGGCAGCGGCAAGATACAGTATCTTGCACCTTACGCACGCTATCAGTATTACGGCAAGCTTATGGTATCCTCTGTTACAGGCTCGTCTTACGCTCGACATGGAGAAAAGAAAGTGCTGACGGACAAAGACCTTGTTTACAGCACTTTTAAAGAGCCACTTGCCGGCAAGCTTTGGTTTGAGCGAATGAAAGCCGACAAGAAACAGCAAATACTCAGAGGAGCGGCGGCGATAATGGGAGGCAAAGCGAAATGAACATAATCGAGCTTGTGAAAGATATTTTGCAGCAGTTTCCGAAAATATCGGAGGTCTGCAACGATATCCATATCGACTTTACCGACGATACACCAACAAATTATGGCTTGTCCTCAACAGGCGACAGCCTTATAAGTTCTGATATTTTGGGCGGTCAGACAAGACAGCATAACTTCATTCTCTATGCGGTGTATCAATCTATGAACGACTTTGACCGAATGTCAAACAGCGGCGTACTGCTTGAATTGCAGATGTGGCTTGAAAGCTATGCAGACAAGCATAGAGATACCACGTTCACTACCATAACGGAGGACGAGGAAAGGACAGGCGTTCTTGAAAAGCTCACCTGTGCAAACGGAATGATATATGCAATACCAAATGAAAACACAAACGATACTGTGCAGTATCAGTTACAGATAGCGGCACAGTATCAGATATAAAAGGAGGAAAACATATGCCTGATTATTCATACAAGAGCGGAAAGCTCAACAGAAGTCATCTTCTGCATTATCTTGACACTACATTCGCAGCGGTCGCTTCATCACCAAGCTGGTATCTTCTCGGCAAGGACGTTGAGGACGCAAGTGTGGCACTCAACCCTGACACTTCCACAAAGAAGAATATCCTTGATGAAACCACAGTTGAGGACAACGGCTATGAGCCTGAGTTCGACCTTGACACATTCTATGCAAAGCCCGGTGACGCACTTTACGAGAAGCTTAAAGATATCATGATGAATCGTCTTACCGGTGACGCCTGCAAGACAAGCGTGCTTGAAGTCATCGTTGACAAGACCACAGGTGCGTATGACGCATGGACGGAAGATGTCATCGTCAAGCCGCAGTCTTATGGCGGACCACAGGGGGGCGTAAATATCCCGTTCAACTGCACCTTTGCAGGAAACAGAGTGAAAGGCTCTGTCACCTTTGCGGCAGGCGTGCCAACGTTTGCAAAGACTACGGAAGAATAAACTATATGACAAACATATGAAAGCACTTCGTTCAGAGCGGAGTGCTTTTTGTTTGCCATAATACAGAAAGGACGATAGAAATGTCAATGCAGTCAATAGATTTTAACAGCGGCAATTACAAAGAGTACGCTATAAACGGCGACGAGAACAGAGTTATAAGTATAAACGTGTCAGACGTTGGTATCATCACCAGGATACAGGACGCTATGAGCAAGGCTGACAATATCTCAGAAGAAGTGTCGGAGCGTGAGAAGAACGAGGACAGAACTCAGCTTCTCAAAGAGTATGACCAGCGTGCAAGAGAAATGGTCAATGACATATTTGGAAGCGATGTGTGTACGGCGGCGCTCGGAAGCGTGAACGTGTTCTCTGTGGCTTCAAACGGCAAGCCTGTGCTTGTGAACTTCCTTGAAGCGCTTCTTGCGGTGGTGGTGCAGGAGATAAAGTCAGCACAGACGGCAGCTCAGATAAAGCTCGAAGAAAAGGTGGAGAAGTACACTGCACCTGTTATCGCTCATCAACATATTGCTCAGCCTGCGGTCAATGTGGCGGAGCTTTCTGACGAAGACAAAAAGGCTCTGCTCAGGGAGCTGCTGAAATGATAGGCAGTTTGCCTACAGCCCTTGAAATAGGCGGCAAAGAGTATGCCATACACTCGGATTTTCGGGTAATCCTGCGTATCTATTCAGCCTTTGCAGACCCTGAACTTGACGAGCGTGAAAAGTGCTATGTGTGTCTTAAATGCCTTTACGCTGAGGATATACCACGAGAGCATTTGCAGGAGGCTGTTGACAAGGCTTATTGGTTTGTGGGCGGTGGAGATGTTCCGCAGGAGAGCGTTCAGCCTGCAAAGACTATTGATTGGGAGCAGGACGAGAGTATTATTTTTCCTGCGGTGAACAAGGCGGCAGGGTTTGAAACGAGGACGGTAAAATATCTTCATTGGTGGACTTTTCTTGGCTATTTCAACGAGATAGGCGAGGGGCTTTTTTCGTCTGTTATAGGCATACGGCAAAAGCTTAACAAGGGCAAAAAGCTTGAAAAATATGAGCAGGAGTTTTACAGAAATCATCGCAATATGATAGACCTTAAACGAAAGCTCTCAGCAGAAGAGCAGAGAGCTGAAAACGAGGACAAAGAGTTTCTGAAACAACTGACGGGAGGTGAATGACAATGGCTGACGGGGGCTTGAATTTTGACACCAACATAAACAGCGAGGGCTTTGAAAAGGGTTTGAAAAGCCTTTCTGATATGGTGGGGGATATCAAGCCAAAGCTTAAAAGCCTTGCAATGGCTGTGACAGCTGCGTTCTCCGTCAAGAAGCTTGTGGACTTCGGCAGGCAGTCAATAGAAACGGCCTCAGACCTTGCGGAAGTGCAAAATGTTGTTGATACGGCTTTCGGAGAGTCCAAGCAGAAAATGGAGGACTTCGCTGACACGGCTGTCAAGACCTACGGCATTTCAAAACTCACCGCAAAGCAGACAGGCTCAAACTTCATGGCAATGGCAGCGGGTATGGGTCTTGCCAATGACAGTGCAAGTGATATGGCTATGGCTCTTACAGGGCTGTCGGCGGATATGGCTTCGTTTTATAACGTTGGTCAGGACGTGGCAAGCACGGCTCTGAAATCAATTTTTACAGGCGAAACTGAGACCCTCAAACAGTTCGGTATCGTTATGACGGACGCCAACTTGCAGGCGTATGCGCTTTCAAAGGGTATAATGAAGTCAACTGCCGATATGTCGCAGGCTGAAAAAGTTCAACTGAGATACAACTACGTTATGTCGCAAACGGCTCTTGCACAGGGGGACTTTGCAAAGACTTCTGACAGCTGGGCGAACCAAACTAGAATACTCTCTGAGCAATGGAAAGAGTTCGGAGCGACTATCGGCACTGTGCTGATGAACGTTCTTCTGCCTGCTGTCAAGGCGATAAACAGTCTGCTTTCACAGCTCATAGCTTTGGCACAGGGTGCGGCGCAGGCGCTCTCAGAGGCGTTCGGCTTTGAACTAAGCAGCAGTGCAGACGAGGCTCAAAGCATAGTGAAAAGCACCTCTCAGGCGGCGGATAATTACAGCGACATAGCCGACAATGCACAACAGGCTCAGGAGGCACAGGAAGGATCTCTTGCAAGCTTTGACCAAATGAACAAGCTGAATGATGAGAGCAAGTCAGACAGCACTGGGGGCAGCGGAGCTGGGGAGATAATGCAGCCTTCCGGGACTAGCGTTGAGGTGGATACGGGAAAGGCAGATAAAAAGCTGTCTGACTTTTTCAAATCAGTAAGAACTCAGTTTGAAAAGCTTGCAGACTATCTTGACATGAATTTTAAGCCTATTTTCGCCGATATATGGAGCGGACTTGAAAGAGAGAGCATTGAACTTGCTCAGATACTCGGCGGAGTTTTCAGCGATATAAAGTCGCTTTCCGAACCGCTCAAAGCTTATTTTATAAACGATTTTACACCGCTTATGCAGACCGCTTTCAGCACGCTTGGCAAGATAGGCATAGGACTTTTTGACAGCTTCAACAAGGTGTTTTCTGATATCTGGAATGTGGCAGTGTTCCCTATACTGCAAAACTTTCTCACTGTAGGATTACCCCTAATAACGGATTTTGGCACGCAGGTATGGAACACTCTCGGCGTACTGTTTGACAACATAAAAGAGATCTTCGATACCTTGTGGAACGGCGTTGCACAGCCTGTGTTGAACGCCTTGAAAACACTGTGGTGCGATACTTGGCAGAGCATTTCAGACTTTTTGAACGAGTGGGGACAGCCTATATTTGACCGCATAAACGAGGGTATAACCACCACAAAGAACGTATTCCTCAATCTGTGGGAAACGGTCTTGAAACCTGTGTTTGACAAGCTCATGGACGTGGCTGACAGCGTTTGGACGGAGCACTTGAAACCTCTGCTTGATGAGTTTCTCGACTTTGTTGGAACACTTATCACAAGCGTTCTGAGCATTTACAACAAAGCCATAGCACCTGTTGTGAACTGGCTTGTGAGCATACTCGGACCGATAGTCAGCAGTGTGCTTGGCAAGATAATAAAGACAGTGGGCAATGTCATAAGCAATATAATTGACGCCGTGAAGAACATCATTTCAGCACTTAAAGGCGTTGTACTGTTCATAGTGGGAGTGTTCACCGGTGATTGGAAAAAAGCTTGGCAGGGTGTAAAGAAGATTTTCAAAGGCGTATGGGACGCACTTGTTGACATAGCAAAAACACCTATCAATTTGATAATCGGGCTTATAAATGGTCTGACAGGAGCAGTAAATTGGATAATCGACGGCATTAACGAGCTGAGCTTCACAACACCTGATTGGCTTCCCGGTGATCTTGGCGGTCAGACATTTGGCTTTGACCTAAGCCAAATTGATATTCCCGAAATACCCAAACTTGCCCAAGGTGCAGTGATACCGCCGAACTCTGAGTTTCTTGCAGTTCTGGGCGATCAGAAGCGTGGCACGAATATCGAGGCACCGCTGGATACTATCACACAGGCTGTTTTGCAGGCTCTTGTGTCTTACGGCGGAGCAGGCGGAAATCAGAAGATAAGCGTTACCATACCGCTTACGCTCAATGGCAGGACTATCACACAGATAGTTATTGATGATATCAACGACTATATCAAGCGCAACGGCAGGTCGCCCATAAGGGCATAGGAGGTGCAGAAAATGAAAAGCAGAGGACTTATATTCGGCAGCGAAAGGGTCGCCACACCTGCGGAAGTGAGCTTTACAAACAACAAGATATGGTCGAACAATGCAGGGCGAACGGCTAACTGCAGAATGGTGGGCGATATAAGAGCCATAAAGAAAACTGTCACGCTGAAATGGTATCATCTCACAGGCGAGGAGACGGCAAAGCTCAATGAGTATATCTCCAACGTTGACAGTCCGTTTTTCAGTATCACGCTCCTTGATGAGACATTTCAGGAAAGCACTTTTGACGTTTACGCAGGCGACCCAACTTATGAAGTTTTCGGCTGGGACGAGAACAAGCAGTTCTGCAAAGGCGTTGCGGTGGATTTGATAATGCAGTAAGGGGGCGTTTGGATGTACAAAACAGGGGAGCTTGTGGCTCAGCGTATCGAGAGCTATTGCCGTACTTGGCGTTTGTGGATAGAGAATGCAGAGGGCGTTATATCAGGTGACAGCATTATGTCATCTGACAGCTCAATGCAGGCAACATCACTTTCAGACGACATCGAGCTGGGCGCAGTATGTTCGCAATCGTGGAACATGACCATAAGTGACACTGAAACAGCGTTTCTCGGCAAAGAGTATGACACATATATGTATCTCGTAGACTACGAAACGAACGGCATACTTGCAGACGAAAAGATACCAATGGGACGTTTCACCTGTGTAAAATCAAAGAAATCAGGCGGCAGTGTTCAGCTGACAATGGCAGACAGGCTATACTTTTCGGACAAGCCGTATGTACCGCATATCCCTATGCCAAATTGGAATAAAGCTGTCGAGGACGACATTTGCAGACAATTAGGATTGCAGAACGGCAATGATTATACGGAAGTCAGGTTACTGCGTGATAAGAACGGCAGACGATTGATAGATAAGAACGGCAAGGTTCTGTATTCAAAGTATTTCTATTTCAAGGTCAGCTCTGTGCCAAAGGACGTGACCATGCGGCAAATGTTGTCCTATCTGGCTTCTGCGCAAGGTCAGTTTGGGTATGTTGACAGGTATGGAAAGTACGTCCGAAAGTGGTATGGCAAACCGGTGAAAACGTTGGATAACAATACGATAGACCTGCCAACACTGTCAGAAAGACAGAACGTGATAGTAGGCATAATCTGTAAGGTCGGTGAAGATGTAACGTTGTCACTTGGTGTGACAGATACAACGCAAGGTCGAGTCTTGGAGTTTGAAAATCCATACATGACAGAGTCTTTGCTACAATCTCTGTGGCGCAGGATAGGAGGCTTTTCATGGTACACCACTGAGCTGTACCACAGACTTGGTGACCCACGTTTTGATATAGGTGACGTGGTGACTTACACCAACGGCACAGACAGCTATGACATACCGATAACGAATTTAGGATTTACCTTTGATGGCGGACTGAGTGCTGATATTTCGGCGGTAGGTCTGAGCGTTGAAGAACAGCTTTAAGGGGGCGAGATAATGGCTGATGAAAATTTGACATTGGCGCAGGATATCACCGAAAACGATTATCCGATGCAACACGCAGGCGAGGAAATCGATGAGATACTGAGCCGAGCCGGCAAGATACACTATGGCACTGTGGAACACAAGATGACGGGAGCAAATGCGCTGATGAGGATACCGCTTGGACTGAATTTTGTGCCTAAGCAGGTTATAGCAACACTACGGCAGACAGACATACCAACACCATACAAGACGTTCTGCACCCACGTTAGTGGTTCGGAAAAGTCGTACTATCTGAACGTCTGCATGGGAGCTAATAACGGGTCAACAGTAAATGTCCCGACAGGAACATACTATGTTGATTACATTGCAATAGAGTAAAGAGGGGTAATTAAATGACGATAACATTAAATGCAGATTATGAAGTAACGCTGAACACCGCCCTTTTGGGCTATGTTGGTGAAACGAATGCCCGTCCTGTATCGGTCGAGGGCATGGAGATAGATGGTGCAGACCGCTATGTGCTGACTATCGACTACGGCGATGGTGTTCAGTACGAGGTCGATATCACAGGCGGACAGTGGACACCTACCGCAGATATCTTACGGTCAGCGCAGACAGTCAGCTGTCAGATAGCGGCGACGAAGCTGTCAGGTGATGAATATGTGCTGGTGAAGAAATCACGCATATTCAGATTGCGAATAGGTGCGGCTATAGGCGATAATGCAGTACCGTCACCAAGTGTGGCAACTGACGCACTAGACCGCATAGACGCCATAGGTAAACAGGCGCACGCAGATATGCAGACAGCCGTCACCGCCGCAGACACAGCTACTACAGCGGCAAATAACGCCACTAAATCTGCCACAAACGCAGGATTGTCAGCTGACACGGCAACGCAGGCAGCAAACCGTGCGGAAACCGCAAAGGCATCTGCTGAAACGTCCGCAACACAGGCTGAAACTGCTAGACAGGGCGCAGAAACTGCACGTGCTGAGGCAGTTAAATCACAGAATAGTGCCAAGGTATCAGCAGCCCAAGCATCTGCATCGGCACAGCAAACCGAAGCCGACAAGACCATAACGGCGGGATACGCTAAAACCGCTAAGACCTGCGCTGACAGCTACGGCAGACAGACAGGCGGTGCAGGATATGGCAACGCAGGTGACAGCTGATAAGGCTACAGTGGCAGAAAACGCCACTAAGGTCGCAGAGGACAGAACTGCCGCTGAAACCGCCGCACAGACAGCACAGGCGGTGGCTGACAGTTTGCCAGATGATTATGTGACTGCAGTTGCAAAGATTGCCGAGAATACAGCTGATATATCTAACATAAAGCTGACGGACAAGGAACTGCAACGTAGGGTAAATGCGTTGTATGACATGGGCAACGGTGTGACACACAAATTTGAAACTGATAGCGAAACCGCATACGCAAAGACTATTCCTACGGGCGGTAAGTTGATGTCGGTCAAGTCTGTTGGCGGTAGGTCTATCGTGTGGAATCAGCTGGTAGCACAACTGATAGAGACAACAAGCGCGAGTGTTACAGGAGTGAAGCTAACCGACAAAACGCTACAGATAAGTGGAACGTCAACAAATGTAGTTTTTCTAAGAATTGTACCTGTTCAGACGGCAATTATAGGGCACAAATATCTTTTCCATTCCCATGCTAGTAATACAACTGGATTATCTAGTTTTAATGGTTTTTATAATAACGAATCTGAAACAGACAAAAGGTTCTACGAATACGGTAAAGGTATAATATTTACAAATGCAGACAACGCTATAGAAATGCGATTACGTCTTGACGATGATGTTACTGTGAATTTTCAAATCACACCACAGCTATTTGACCTCACCGCCATGTTTGGCGTAGGCAACGAACCTAGCACAGTGGAAGAATTCGAGAAAATGTTCCCTAATGATTATTACCAGTATAACAGTGGTGAGATTATAACTGCAGATACAGAGAGCGTTGTGGTTCAGGGACGAAATTTGTGGGACGAGATATGGGAAGAGGGTTCGATTGATTCTGAAACTGGGGCAGATTCAACCGCCCCAACTGTGATTCGCTCAAAAAATTATACACCGATTATCCCAAAGTCAACCTATATTTTCGCATACGCAGGTAGCACCGCATTTGAAAATGTGAAAACCAGATTTTATGACATTAACAAGAAATACATTGGCTATAACGACAACAACGGGCAAATTGTCTACCCAAACAGAGCATTTATAACCCCATTAAACGCATTCTATGTACGTTTCACGCTTCCGCCACAATATGGCAATGTTTACAAGAATGATATAGCGTTGATAACAGGCAGTTCGGGAACCTACGCCCCCTACCACAGCAACGTTTACCATATACTAGAAGCTATCCGCAATCTGCCTGGCTACGGCTGGTCAGCAGGAACGGTACGAAGCTACGTTGACTATGAGAATAAAAAATACTATCAGTGCGTACAAATTGTGGATTTAGGGACTGTGAACTGGGTTGCAGGTAACAGCGGAAAAGTAAGTTTTCAAACATCGCAAGTTAAAGGGCAGAAACTGACAAAGAATTATAACGTTCCGCCAAACATCCTCTGTTCAAAATATTCAACAAAAACGCAGAATGATATGTGGGGCAAAACCAGTGTAACAGGTATAACGACTAATGCTAGCGTTGATGGGTATATCTATGTCAACGATACGTTCTACACCGATGCAGCTGCATTCCAGCAGGCTATGCAGGGTGTAGTGCTGTATTACGAATTGGAATCCCCAATCGTCACCGATATTTCAACCCTGATTGACGATGATTTTCTGCGTAACATCGAGGTAGAGGCAGGCGGTTCAGTAACATTCAAAAACGGCAACGACAGCTATCGCATACCAGTACCTAGTGAGGAAGAGTATATCGTTAAGCTGTCAGAGATAGGAGGTAGCGTATGACAAATTTACAAGAAGAAATGCTGAAAGCCGCAGGACTGACGGAAGACAATTTCCGTAAACCCAAAGTCACCGAGATAGACAGAATAAAGGCAAATGTCGATTTTCTGGCTATGTTGAACGGTGTTGAGTTGGAGGTGAGCGGCGATGAGTAAGAATTATGCAAAGGTCAAGAGATACTATGACAGCCGTTTGTGGTCGGTTGCTATGGTACGCGCCGCTGTTGGCAAGTGGATCACGGAGGAGGAGTATGAGATGATAACAAAGGAGGTATACCATGAAGCAGAAGTTAGCGAAACTCATTGATGTAAAGTCCATTGTAACACTGTTCTTGACAGCGGTGTTTTGCGTGTTGGCACTTCGCCACACGATTTCAGCAGAGCAGTTCATCACAGTGTTTACTGTGGTGATATCGTTCTACTTTGGCACGCAGAGCGCCAAGAGAAAGTCGGGTGATGATGAATGACGGAAGCAATTATCGTTGCACTGATAACAGCTGCTTCGGCGGTAGTGTGTCAGCTTGTCATAGCATCTAACAGTCGTAAGACTATGCAACAGGCACAGTATGATAGCCAAAAGCTCATTGAGTACAAGATAGACAAGCTGTCAGAGCGTGTGGACAAGCACAATTCCGTTATCGCTCGGACGTACAAGCTGGAGCAGGACTATGCGGTGGTCGCTGAACAGATAAAGGTCGCAAACCACCGCATTGAAGATTTAGAAAGGAAGTAATGGTAGTGGTAAAACAACTTTATTGAGGTTGATAACCGGAAGT
>OGGZ01002390.1_pt1 | contig 12977 bp, 10 predicted proteins | sample 1571371 | NCBI WGS metagenome assembly OGGZ01 (sample SAMEA2582025, study PRJEB24529) | metagenome | biome: Human gut stool | place: China | collected 2011
GGAGGTCGCAGAGTGCGCGGGCTACGCGAACGCAGTATTACTGTTCGCGCTTAACGCCCGCGCCCTCTGCTCCGTTTTAAAATTCGGGTGTTCCCCCGAACCCCCGATGCCGGAAACAGCAGTCTGTAGGGGCCGGGCATGCCCGGCCCTCCACCTTGCCGGTACCGCCCTTTTGTCTTTTGCATTGTAGGGAGGGGTCTTGACCCCTCCGCGGCCTACCGCCGCCGCGAACCGCAAAAGCCCCTCCGGCCTGCTTCGCGGCCACCTCCCCGCTGCGCGAGGAGGCTTTCTGCGGACGGCTTTGCCGCGCCGCCTTTCCTTCCCGTTTATAAGATGTCAACAACCTTCAAAATATCCCCGTCCACCGTGAATTTCACTTTATTGCAGCCGAAATCCAGCGTGTACACCCGCTCCGGGTCGTGCTGGTAGGCGGGGCGGGGGTCGTTTTTCAGCACACCGGACAAAGCGGCGCGCTTGTTTTCCGGCACTTTGCACAAAAGCGCGTCGGGGCAAACCACCTGCAAAGCGTATTCCTTTGTCGTGTCCGTAAATCCGCCCCGGGCGTCGGGGTAGGCGTCCACATAGGGCAGATACGGCTTGATGTCGAAGATCGGCGTGCCGTCCAAAAGGTCCGCGCTGCGGACGATCAGCTCGCCGTTTTCGACGCCCGCCAGCTCCACGCAGGAAAGCCCCAGCGCGTTCGGGCGGTAGGGGCTGCGGGTCGCAAAGACGCCGCGGCGCTCGTTGCCGCCCAGGCGCGGCGGGCGCACGGTGGGCCGCCAGCTTTTGCCCGCGGCATACTCTGCCGCCACGGTGGAAAACTGCCAGATCAGCCACAGCCGGTCATACCCCTCGATGCCGACCAGCGCGTTCGGGTCGCGGTATTCCGGCTCAAACACGATGCGCGCCGTCAGCTCCGGCACCAGCCCGCTCTGCCGCGGGATGCCGAATTTATCCGTAAAATCCGTGCGGATATGCGCAATCGGATGAATTGTGTACTCCATGGTAACGTCTGCCCCCTTTTTGTCGTCTATTATATAGGAAAAGAACAGATTTTACAACTTCCCCATCTTCCCACCGTCGTCGAAATATGGTACAATATGTGGTATATTGCACGTAAGGAGGTGTGCGTTTGGCACCAATCATCCGTACAGAGAAGCTGCGCAAGGTCTATGCCGTCGGCAAGGAGCGCGTCGTTGCGCTGAATAATGTCGATCTGTCGATAGAAAAGGGCGAGTTCTGCTGTATCGTCGGCCAGTCGGGCAGCGGCAAGTCCACGCTGCTGAACCAGCTGGCCGGGCTGGAAAAGCCGACGTCCGGCAAGGTATACATAGGAAAGCACGAGATCAGCAAAATGACCGAGAACGAGTTGGCCGAGTTCCGCCAGCAGCACCTGGGGTTCATTTTTCAGAGCTACAACCTGCTGCCCACCATGACGGCGGCGGAGAACGTCGCCCTGCCGCTGATGTTCAAGGGTGTGAACAAAAAGACCCGTCTGGCCCGCGCCCGCAAAGAGCTGAAATCCATGGGTCTGCTGGGCCGCGCCAACCACCTGCCCACCGAGATGAGCGGCGGCCAGCAGCAGCGCGTCGGCATTGCCCGCGCGTTCGTCAGCAGTCCCAAGGTCATTTTTGCCGATGAGCCGACAGGCAACCTCGACTCCCGCACAAGCAAGCAGGTGCTGTACCGTATGCTGGAAATGTCCAAAAACAGCGGTGTCACGTTCGTTATGGTCACCCACGAGCCGGAGCTGGCCGGGTGCGCGGACCGCATTGTGACGATCCTGGACGGCAAGGTCTGCTCCAACGTCGTGCAGGACGAGGAAACGAAGAAGAAAAACCGCGACGCCCTCTTTGCCGATCTGGAAGGGAATCTGGATATTGGCGGGGAGGCAGCGAAGGAACAGAAAAAGTAATAAGCCCGAGGCCCCGACCGAGGGCGGTTGAGGGGCGTGTTTCCGCCGCGGCCCGCTCACGGAGCCGCCACACAAGCTCTCCCCTCATCCGCCGCCTGCGGGCGGCAGCTTCCCCCCAGGGGGAAGCCTTGGAGTTATAAAATTTGGAGGTACAAACCAACCATGAAACGCCTATTTTCCCTGCTGACCGCCTTTGCTCTGGCGGCGGCGCTGTGTGCGCCGGTTATGGCAGACGACGTCACCACACCGGATGTCACCGCCCCCACCCCCACGCCGACGGCGTCCATTGACACGACCAGCTCCGACGGCGTCTACGTCTCCGCCTACTCCGTCACCGACACTGCGGGCGGCGAGGTCACCACCGTGCAGGTCGGTGATAAGATCAACATCGTGCTCAAGGTCGTGGACCACGCTTCGGCGCGGTACTGCGTCAAGCCGGAGGAGATCTCCGCGCGCATCAACTCCGCCGTGTTCACCTACACCGGCACCGGCGAGATCGGCCAGCTGTTCGACAGCAACGACGACCCCAACGCCACCCGCCTGCAGAACGTTCGCAACGGCTCGGCCTCGCCGGAGGAGGTTGCGGCGAACGCGCAGTATAATTATTACAGCTACGTCATTTTGTTCCGCGACGTCATCTACAACGGCGGCGGCAACACGCTGCCCATCAACCTGTCCTATCTGGACACCTCCAAGCCGCTGCAGCAGTTCAGCGTCACGCTGGGCCAGTGCGTGGACAAGGACCAGACGACCTCGCCCAACCTGCTCGTGCGCACCTCCAGCTACGGCGACAGCGTCACCGCAGGGCAGGCGTTCGACCTCTCCCTCGGTCTCTACGCCACCGACGGCAATGAGAACCTCGACGACGTCATCGTCTCGCTGACGCTGCCCGAGAACATCTCCCTGAACGGCGGCAGCCTGTCCAGCTACCTCGGCACCATCTGCCCCAAGCAGACCCGGGACGTCACGTTTCAGGTCATGCCCGCCTCCGGCTTTACCGGCACGGTGGCCAGCATCACCGTCAACATGACCGGCACCGGCTCTGTCACCGGCAAGGAGGTCAGCGGCACCACGACGATTTCCGTGCCCGTCAGCCAGCCCGACCGCTTTGAGGTCGGCCAGCTCGAGCTGTCCGGCGACACGATCTATGTCGGTGACACCGGCAGCGTCTCTCTCTCCTACGTCAACAAGGGCAAGAACCCCGTCAGCAATCTGGAAGCCCGCCTGACCGGCACGAATCTGGGTGCGGGCGGCTACCAGTACCTCGGCAACCTGGCCGCCGGCACCGAGGGCAGCGTGGACTTTGACATCGTCCCCGATGCCGCGGGCACGGTCAGCGGCATCATCACGCTGAACTACGAGGATGCCTCCGGCAACCCGCAGACCTTCTCGAAGGACTTCTCTGTCAGTGCCGAGGAGATGAACATGGACGACTTCAACTATGACCCGTCGATGGACGACGTCCAGCCCGAGCAGACCGGTATGCCGGTCTGGGCGTGGGTGCTCATCGGTGTCTGCGGCGCAGTGGTCGTGATCGTGGTCATCGTGGTCGTGGTACGCAAGCGCAAAAAGGCCAAGGCACTGGCCGCGCTGGAAGCAGAGGACAGCGATGAAGATCTCTGATGAAATCAGCCTGTCGGCGCGCAACCTGCTGCGCCGCAAGGGCCGCACGGCGCTGACGCTCGTCGGCGTCGTCATCGGCACCTGCATGGTCGTGCTGATGATCTCGCTGGGCATTGCCCAGACCAAAACCAACGAGGAGATGCTGCAAAGCTGGGGCGACCTGACCCAGGTGCAGATCTACGGCTACGGCACGATGGTCGGCAGCGACGGCAAGCCGCTGTATCTGGACGACGCGGCCATCGCCAGCATCAAGCAGATTCCCCATGTGGCGGCGGCCACGCCCTACGCGCAGGCGTATAATCTGGAGGGCACCATCACGGCGGGCCGCAATAACCGCTACACGATGGAAATTTACAATTTGATCGGCATCGACCCCACCGCGCTGGAGCCAATGGGCTTCGCCCTGCAGAGCGGCAGCTGGCTCACGAACACCCCCGCCAGCGAGAAGGCGGCGAAATTACAGATTTTGGTCGGCGGGTCCACCGGGTATGAGTTTCAGGACTCGCGCAAGAGCCCCAACAGCCCCAAGCGCTACCGCTGGCAGGGCCAGACCGATGCCAACGGCAAGGAGCTGCCGCCCTTTGTGGACATCGACAAGGATAAGATGACCCTGACCATCCGGACCGGCGAAGGCTCCACCGAAAAATCCCGCAGCTGGGAGCTGGAGGTCGTGGGCGTGCTGGAGCCGGACGGTGCCAAGGGCTACTGGACCCAGAGCGGCATTGTGCTGCGCATTCAGGACATGAAGATGCTGCAAAAGGTCTACAACGACATGACCAAAACCAAGACCGAGGAAAAGAGCTACGAACAGGTCTACGTCAAGGTCGATGACCTGAAGAACGTCACCGACGTTGAGACGGCCATCCACGACCTGGGCTTCACCAACACCTACTCGATGAACCAGCAGCGCGAGGAGATGCAGCAGCAGGTCATAAAAAGCCAGATGATCTTCGGCGGCATTGCGGCGGTCTCGCTGTTTGTGGCGGCCATCAACATCATCAACACAATGACGATGGCCATCTATGAGCGCACCCGGGAAATCGGCGTCATGAAGGTGCTGGGCTGTGAGCTGGGCAGCATCCGCACGATGTTCCTGCTGGAAAGCTCGACCATCGGTTTTATCGGCGGGCTGATCGGCGTAGCGTTCAGCCTGCTGGCCAGCTTTGTGCTGAACAACCTTTCCACAATTTTAGCAGCGTTCGGTCAGGGCGGCGGGTTGGACCTGTCCGGCCTGATGGGCGGCGGGTACTACTACATGGACGGGGGCGGCAGCGCGGCCATTTCGATCATCCCGCCCTGGCTCATGCTGGCGGCGCTGGTATTCGCCACGCTGGTGGGGCTGGTAGCCGGTATCCTGCCCGCAAACAAGGCGGTCAGGATCAGTGCGCTGGAAGCCATCCGGCACGATTAAGCGCTTATATAAAGAACCGAGGCAGTCCCGGGAAAAGGGATCGCCTCGGTTTTTTTGTCGCCGTTCCCGCACCGCCGCGCGGTAGGGGCCGGGCACTCGCTGATGGGTCAGTCCGTAGGGAGGGGTCTTGACTCCTCCGTGGGCGTTTATGGACGGCATGGGGCTTGCCCACCGCCGCGCGGTAGGGGCCGGGCATGCCCGGCCCGGGGGTTTTCCCGGGGATGGGCGGCAGCAGAAGGTTTCCGGGGAGTCGGAGACGCCGCCCCCTACGTGGGTTGTTGCCCGTTGACGGGTGGCCGCGCGAACTTGCGGCGAGGTGTGGGCACCCCGCCCTACGGCTGTAGGGGCGGCCTATATGCCGCCCGCGAGTTTATGCGGGATGCCGTTCACCGGTTGTTGTTTTTCTTTCAACATTGGGCTGGCCATACGGTTGAAAATGTATCCTCGTTGCCGGGCATGGACGTTTGATAACCGACTGCATCCCACTTTGTTTTCGGTACGGCTACATCTGTGTTTTTAACAACATTTCGGACTTTTCCACCGCGGGGTTCTACAACTATAGGCAGTTTTCAACATTTTCAACAGGAAAATAAGGTCTGCAGAGAGCCTTTCGCAAAAAGTTCCGCTCGTTTTCTGCGAAACACCGTTATTTTATAGTTTTCCACAGTTTTCACGAGTTTTCCACAGGGAAAACCCCGGGAAACGGTGGAAAACCGGTTTTCCTGTGGAAAAGGGGTACCTGTAGGGGTGCCGGGCCGTGGTTACGCCTATATCTTGTTTACAAACGGTTCATTTTTGCCCCTTGTATAGCCGGTTGTGAACGGTGGAAAAATAAGAGTTTTCAACATCACTGTGGAAAACGGTGTGGAAAGAGTTTAGAGGGGGGAACGGGAGGCTGCGGGAGGCCCGTCGGGACCCTTCCGGCCTGCGCTTCGCTCGCATAAAGCAGCTGCCCGCACAGGGGCAGCTGCTTTTTCAACAGGATTGTTTAAAACTCGATCTTACCGAAGGCGAAATCGTCACCGTCGTGGATGCGCTCGGTGGTCTTGGGTGCCATCGGCTTGGCTGCGGGGTCGCGCGGGGCATCCGCAAACTCGCGGGCGGGCACGCGGGAGCGCGGGCCGCCGTAGCGGGGGCCACCACGGTTGTCGCGGCGGGGAGCACCGTAGCGGGGGCCTCTGCCGCCCTCACGCGGGCCGCGGGGGCCGCGTCCGCCACGGTTGTCACGGCGGGGACCGCGGCCACCGTCACGGCGCCCGCCGCGCTGGTTGCGGGCGTTGTCGCGGTCAGGCAGGTTGCAGGCATCGGGGTCGGTGGAGTACAGCACCACATGGCGGGCCGGGCCGTCGCCCTTGCTCTCGCTGCGCACACCGTCGATCTCGGCGATAGCCGTGTGGATGATGTGGCGCTCGTAGGGGTTCATCGGCTCCATCTCATAGTAGCAGCCCGTGCGGATGACGCGGTCTGCAATGCGCCTGGCAAGGGCAGAGAGGTCATCCTCGCGCTTGTTGCGGTAGCCGCCGACATCCAGGCCCAGCTTGACGTAAGGGCCCTCCATGCGGTTCACAACGAGGCTGGCGAGGTAGGACAGGGACTCCATCGTCTCGCCGCGGCGTCCGATCAGGGCGCCCATGTGCTCGCCGGAGACCTTCAGGACCGTGGCAGCGCCCTTCTTGACGGCGGTGAAGGTGAAGTTTTCCACACCCATCAGGTTGAAGATCGGGGTCAGGTAGTCAACGGCGGCCTGCAGGCGCGGGTCGGCGTCGATGTCAAGGGGAACCTCGACTTCCTCACCGGGGACGGGGGCCAACTCGGCCTCCTCGACCATATCCTCGACGACCTCCTTCTGGATTTCAGGGGCGGTCTCGTCAGAGATTTCAACAACCTCGGCGGGCTTTGTGGAAACTTCAGCCGGCTTTTCCGCCTCGGGCTCCTCGACCTTCACGAGGACCTTGGCGGGAATGGTCTTAAACAGCTTGCGGGTGGGGAATTCGAGGACTTCGTAGCTTACGTTGATGTCATCACGGTCAACGCCGAGAGCCTCGCAGGCGGCCTGTACGGCGGCCTCAACGGTCTTGGCGCTCATTTCCATACTGCGCATAGGGGGAACCTCCTTCTTATTTCTTATCGTTACGTTCATCACAACGGGGAGCGGGGCGGGCGCATATAGAATGCGCCCCTACGGCGGCAGGGGATACACTCCCTCACAGCCGCCAACGGCGCGGGCGAGCAATGCTCGCCCCTACAGTCTCTGCAACGGGAGCGCGCCTCTTTTGCCGTGTAATCAATCCTTATTCAGCGGGGTGGTGCGCTCGTCCTTGTAGAGTTCGGCCTCGCGCTGGCGGGCCATCTCCAGGCGCAGCTTGTTGGCCTCGCCCAGGGTGACCTCTTTTTCGACCTGCTTACCGTTCTGCTCGACGGTGACGGTGCGCTTTTTCTTCTTCTCGGCGCGCTTGGCGGCAAGCTCGGCCTCATACTGGGCCTTGAACTTCTCGGGGCTGTAGATCTTGTAGGTCACGTAAGACTGGAAGATCTGGACCACGTTGGACACGCCGTAGTACAGGGAGAAGCCGACAGGGGCATTGAAGCAGAACGTGACGAACATCAGGTTCATGACGAGCATCATGACCTTCATGCTGCCCTGCATCTGGGCATCCATGCCGGAGAGCTTCTGGGTGACGAAGTAGCTGACGAACATCGTGACCGTGGCGATGGCCGGGAAGATGGCGATGGGGGTCAGGTGGAAGCCGGGCACATCGCACATATCCATGCCGAAGAAGGAGGTGTTGAAGTTCTGGATCTCGGCCACAACGCTGGCGGAGATGATGGACGGGTCGATGGACGCGCCGTTGTGGATGGCCTGGATCAGCGCGGTCTGCATCGTGGAGGTGTTGGTCGTGGCAAGGCCGATGGCCTCGCACGCGGCCTTGACGGCCTCATTGCTGACGCCGAAGATGTAGTGTACGGGGTAGTACACAACGCCCAGGAAGCCGAACAGGACCAGCATCGTCAGCAGCATGGGCATGCAGCCGCCCATGGGGTTGTAGCCGTGCTCCTGCTGGAGCTTCATCAGCTCCTCCTGCTGCTTCTGGGGGTCGTTCTTGTACTTTTGCTGGATCTCGGTGATCAGCGGCTGGAACACGGACATCTTGGCCGTGGACTTCTGCTGATGGATGCTCAGGGGGAACAGCAGCAGCTTGAGGATGAGGGTGGCAACGATCATGGTTGCCGCGTAGTTGCCGATGAAGCTGTACAGGATCTTCACCAGCGGGCCGATCAATACGGCCAGGAAATACATAAAAGACATAGCCTTTCCTTCTGCCCCGTCTGCGCCCGGGACCTTTATTTTTATGTAGGTCTCTGCTGCGCAGTGCAAAGACATGAGAGGCGATGTTGTGGAGATAATAGATAATAAAATTGGTGGGTCGCGGTGCTGGCGCACCGTTTAAAAATCTCTGCCGCCGTAGGGGCGCATTCTATATGCGCCCGTGCAGCTTCCGGCAGGTGCCGCGGGCGGATATGGAATCCGCCCCTACGGTATGTTTTTTGTTATCTTTTATCTATTATCTTTCGTCAGCCTTCGCTCCGGGTTGACCCACTTACCCTTTTCGGGTACCGGGTCATAGCCGAATTTTGCAAAGGGCTGGCATCTTAAAAGGCGCCACACCGTTAAAATCAGACCCTTTACAAGGCCGTGCACGGCGAGCGCCTGCATGGCGTATTCACTGCAGGTGGGTATGAACCGGCAGTGATGCCCGAGGTGCGGACTGATATATTTTTTGTAGCCGCGCAAAAGCGCGATGAGAAGGCGGGCGATCATTGCGGGGCCGTCTCGGGCCCGGGGGCCGGGGCGGCCTTGTCGGGCAGACCGGCCTTTGCAAACAGCTTGCCCAGCGTTTTGCTCAGCTGGGTGCTTTTCAGGCGGGGGGTCTGGCCGCGGGCGACCAGGATGATGTCATACCCGCCGATGTTCTGGGCCAGGTGCTCTGACAAAGCGGCGCGCATGACGCGGCGGGCGCGGTTGCGCTGCACGGCATGGCCGACCTTTTTGGTGGCCGTCAGCCCGATGCGGGTATAGCCCAGCCGGTTTTTGGCCACATACAAAACGCAGTGCGGATGCACATAGCTTTTGCCCCGGCCATACACCCGGTTGAACTGCCAGTTTTTATCTAAAGTGCGGTAACGCATAGTAGTATCCTCCCAAGGCTTCTCCCTCGGGAGAAGCTGCCGCCCGCAGGCGGCTGATGAGGGCAAACCTTTCGGTCAAAACCCATTTGCGGGAAATTTCCGGAAGTTTTTCCCTCATCCATCCGTGGTCGGGGCCACGGACACCTTCCCCAAGGGGAAGGCATTCCTACACATATATTATAATGAATCCCGGCTTCTGTAAAGCCATATTTGAAAAAAGGGCTGCCGATTTTACAATCAGCAACCCTTTTGTTCACTTAATTCTCTGAAGTTATCAGACAGTCAGGCTCTTACGGCCCTTCGCACGGCGGCGGGCGATGACCTTGCGGCCATTCTTGGTAGCCATGCGGTTCAGGAAACCGTGGACGCGGCTGCGCTGACGCTTCTTGGGCTGGAAAGTACGCTTCATTTTTCATTCCTCCTGTTGAAATCCCGGTATGGGCTGTTTGCTCAGGGCTTCGCCCATACACTGGGGCAGCCTTGCAGAGTTAGATTATACGCGATTTACCCCCACTTTGTCAAGGGGGTCTGGGCAGAATTTTTCGCTCCCGCGTCAAAGAATTGGAGCTACAGAGAGTTATCCACTACATTTTGTACTATTTACTGTTGAAAATTGCATCTGTTGTGGAAAACTTTTATTTTTCTTTGCTCCGCGTAAAAATTTTCAACAATTCCGGCGTATAAAAAAATTCCTACTTTATTATATATAGGTGTTGTTTAAAACCCGGTTTTGTGGTATACTGTATTTAGTATTTCTGCGCCCTGTTTGGATATGGGGCGTTCACTTATAACAGGAAGTGGGGAGTATCGAGAATCATGGATTCCTTCAATGATGTAATGGACGCCGTCAAGGCGTACTGCAAAGGACGAGTATCCGATGCATCATACAGAGTTTTCATCCAGGACCTCAATCTGCTGAATTTTGAGGGCACGAACATCATCATCCTGGAGGTTCCCAACGACGTCGTCATGCGGTTTGCGGCGGCGCGCTATGCCGATCTGCTCAAGGAGGCGTTTGCCTCGATCCTCGGCTTTGAGGTGGAGCTGAAGTTTGTGCTGGCCGCGCCCGCACCGGACGGCGGCAAGGCTGCCGAGAAGCCGAAGCTGGACGAGAACGACCTGCCCAGCGGGCGGTACGAGTTCACGTTCGAGAACTTCATCAAGGGGCCGTCGAACCAGTTTGCGTTTGCCGCCGCGCAGGCCGTGGCCGCGAACCCCTCCGGCGCGTACAACCCGCTGTTCATCTACGGGCCGTCGGGTCTGGGCAAGACGCACCTGCTGAACGCCATCAAAATTGAGATCCAGAAGAACCACCCGGATTTCAACATTGTCTACGTGGATTGTGAAAAATTCACGAACGAGACGATCACCGCCATCAAGACGGCAACGATGGAGCAGTTCCGCCAGCGCTACCGCAAGGCGGACGTGCTTTTGATCGACGACATCCAGTTCCTGGCCGGCAAGGAGAGCACGCAGGAGGAGTTTTTCCACACCTTCAACACGCTGCACAACGATGGCCGCCAGATCGTCATCGCGTCGGACCGTCCCGCGAAGGAGATCAAATCCTTGGAGGAGCGTCTGCGCACCCGGTTTGAGTGGGGCCTGACCGCCGACATCCAGCCGCCGGATTTTGAAACCCGCGTTGCCATCGTCAAGCGCAAGGCCGAGCTGTTGAATCTGGACCTGCCGAACGACGTGGCCGAGTACATTGCGAACCACTTAAAGCAGAACATCCGCCAGCTGGAGGGCGCGGTCAAAAAGCTGAACGCCTACTATCTGCTGGAGGGCATCGAGCCGTGCATCGGCGTAACGACGACGGCGATCAAGGACACGCTGAACGACAGCCAGCCGATCCCGGTCACGATCGAGAAGATCCTGAACGAGGTCGCGCGCACCTACAATGTGATGCCGTCGGACATCCGCGGCAAGAAGCGCAATGCGAATGTGAGCGCGGCGCGGCAGATGACGATGTACATTATCCGCGAGGTGACCGGCATGAGCATGGAGGCCATCGGGCAGGAGTTCCAGCGCGATCATTCCACGGTGGTGTATTCCATCAAAACGATGGAGGAAAACATCAAGCGCGATCAGCACCTGAAAGAGATGTGCAGCGACATCATGAAAAACGTCCGCACCTGACCTACTTTCTTGAAAGAAAGTAACCAAAGAACTTTAAATAGTTTATCCCGGGGACGGGATTTGTGCCGATACTCAACGCAGCATCGCACATTCTCACCCGAGCATTTAGAATTTCTTTGGTTCTTTCTTTGCAAAGAAAGAACACCCCGTTTTTCAACAAAGTTTTCAGTTATCAACAGCGCGTATTCCACGGGGCTTGTTGAAAAAAGGAGTTTTACGGGTTTTCCACAGAAAAGTCCACAGACTGTTCAAAACAATCCACCCGCGATTTTCCGCGGCGCAATCGGGTCCCGCGGAGTTTTCCACGAAACTAACACCCCCTACTACGACTACTACCATAGTTTAATAGTTTCTGTGAACGGAACCGCAAAATACACTTCCTCACACCTACAAAACACCGCTCCGGCTGTGGAAAACAGAAGGAGCACCCTTCCTAAAGACCGCTGAACGTTTTTTGCCGAGGCTTTTTCCCAAAAAAGCCGGAGAAAGAGATAGAAACATGAAATTTGAATGCGAAAAAACACTGCTGGCCAGCGCCATCGACGGCGTTTCCCGCGCGATCACGAACCGCGCCGCCATCCCCGTGCTGGAAGGCATCTACATGAAGGCCGAGGGCTTTAACCTGACGCTGACCGGCTACGATATGGAAATGGGCATCACGACCACGATTGAATGCAACGTACTTGTGCCCGGTGAAACTGTACTTGACGCCAAACTGCTGAGCGCCATGGTCAACCGTATGCCTGCGGGCGATGTCTGCATTGAGCTGAACGACGAGGGCCAGGCAAAAATCAGCGGCGGTGTGGCAGAATTTGAGATCCCCGCGCTGAACGCCAGCGATTATCCGAGCCTGCCCGTGACCGGCGCCGACAATACGATGACCATCAAGTGCGGCATGCTGCGCGAGATGATCGAGAAAACCATCTATGCTGTCAGCCAGGACGACAAAAAGCCCGCCCACACCGGCGAGCTGTTCGTCATTGAGCCGGGCAGCCTGACGATCGTGGCCCTGGACGGCTACCGGCTGGCCATTATCCAGCGCGACGTCGAGTGCACCCGCGACATCCGCATCATCATCCCCGCCAAGACACTGCAGGAGCTGCTGAAAATTATGGGCGGCGCGGACGACGACGTGAAGATCGACGCGAACCGCCGCTATGTCGTGTTTACCTCCAACGGCTATACGATCATGAGCCGCCTGATCGAGGGCGACTTCCTCAACTATGAGAGCGTCATCCCGAAGGACAGAAAAACACGTGTTACCGTGGAATGTAAGAGCTTCATCGACACGATCGAGCGTGCGTCGCTCATTATTACCGAGCGTTTGAAGAACCCGCTGCGCATCTCCTTTGCCGAGGATCGCGTGACGGTCCGCTGCCAGACGCCGCTGGGCAAGGTCGTGGACGAGTTCGCGCCGGTCTCGATGGAGGGCGACGCGGTAGAGATCGGCTTCAACAACCGGTATCTGCTGGATGCACTGCGCTTCTCGAAGTGTGAGAAGATGGTGCTGGAAATCAACGGCCCCTTAAGCCCCGTCAAGCTCCTGCCCGAGGACGGCAAGGACTTTATCTATCTGGTGCTGCCGGTACGGTTCAAGAACGAGGGGTAAAAACAACGCTGCTCCGCAGGGGCCGGGCATGCCCGGTCCGCAACATAAAAAGGCTTGCCCGTTGACGGGCAGTTGCCGCAAGGCCGCGGGCC
>OGGZ01002393.1_pt1 | contig 12974 bp, 16 predicted proteins | sample 1571371 | NCBI WGS metagenome assembly OGGZ01 (sample SAMEA2582025, study PRJEB24529) | metagenome | biome: Human gut stool | place: China | collected 2011
GCCATACCTCCGCAAGCTCTCCCCTCATCAGCCGCCTGCGGCGGCAGCTTCTCCCCCAGGGGAGAAGCCTTTTTCAACAGGAGTCTATTTCTATGTGTAAAATTCTAGTCATTTCCGACGTCCATGGCCGCCTGCGCGACCTGCGGTGGGTGCTGCAAAACGAGACCGCCGACGCCATGTTCTACCTCGGTGACGGTCTGTACGACCTGAACGCCGCGCTGGAGCTGCGCAGGGAGCCGGTGCCCTATCCCATCTACCGCGTGGCCGGCAACTGCGACGTCAACTACAGCGAGCCGTCCGAGGGGCTCGCCCCCTTCGGCGGGGTGCTTTTCTTCTACACCCACGGGCATCACTACGGCGTCAAGATGGGCAGTGAACGCCTGGCCGAGTGTGCCGGTGAGCGCGGCGCAGATGTGGCGCTGTTCGGCCACACCCACCGGCGCGAGCTGGTGCGCGGCGTCGGCACGGCGGCCACGGTGTTCAACCCCGGCAGTCTGCGCGACGGCGGCAGCTACGGCGTCATTACGATTGAAAACGGTGAATGCAGCTTTACCTGGAAGAGGGTGCCTGAATTTTGAACGAGAGCGTTATTTACCTGCCCGAGGTAGACAGCACCAACCTTTGGGCCAAGCATAATCTGGACAAGTTCGGTCCCATCGGCGCGGTCTACACCACCCACCAGACCGCCGGGCGGGGCCGCCTTGGCCGCAGCTGGCTTGATGCGCCCCACAAGGGCCTGTACTACACCGCCGTCATCAGGACCGATCTGGTCCAGCCCGCCACGCTGCCGCTGTTTGCCAGTCTGGCCGTCTGCGACGCCCTGCGCGAGCGCTACCGCATCGACTGCCAGATCAAGTGGCCGAACGACCTTTTGCTGAACGGCAAAAAAATCGTCGGCATCCTGTGCGAGGTCGGCCCCGACGGCCACAGCATCGTAGTGGGCATCGGCATCAATCTGGCCCAGCCGCAGGAATATTTCGACGCCGCAGGTCTGCCCCACGGCACCAGCCTGGCTCTGCAGGGCGTGCCTGTGGATATGGACACCGACCCGGAGTGGCTGGCTCAATACATGACCGACTTCGGCTTTGACCGCGCGCTCTACACCTACGAGGCCGAGGGTTTCGCCCCCTACCGCGAGCGCTACAAGGCGCTCTGCGTCAATCTGGGCCGCCGCGTCACCTACGACGGCGGCGCCGGAACCGCCGTTGACGTGGACGACGAGGGCCGTCTCATCGTCCGCGACGAGACCGGCGACACCCGCGTCTTTACCGGCGAGGTCAGCGTAAAGGGGATTTACGGGGCAGTGTAATCATTGCCGCCCCGTAGGGGTCGGGCATGCCCGCCCCGCAGCTTCCCAGCCGGCATCCGCCCACTGTGCCCCTCCGGGCCGCACATGTGCGGCCCCTACTGCTCTATAAAAAACACAGAGCGTCCCTCCCATCCCGGGAAGAACGCTCTGTTTTTTTAATTCATCTTCAGATATTTCCGTACCGGCAGCGACACGGCACCGGCAACGACGCAGCAGATGGCCCACTCAAAAATAGCCTGCACGCCGACCAGCAGCACAATGAACATAAACGCATTCTGTGCGCCCAGCGTGTTGGCCAGGTTCTGCACATAGTCACAGTTATAGAAGATCAGTACCAGAAAGCCCATGAAGAACACGGTGTTCAGCACCGGCGCGGACAAGCCGCCCAGGAAGCAGGCCAGCTTTTCATTCTTGGGCATAGCCTTGCGCAGCGCGTTGAAGATCAGCGCGGTGCACAGTCCCATCAGCACACGGGCCACAAAGCAGACCACAAAGGTGCCCGCAGGGCTGACCTGGAACAGGGCTGCGCCCATGGCGGACTTGCCCTCAACAGCCTGAATAAAGCTGGTTGCGCCAAAGACACCGCCCAGAATAGCACCTGCCATAGGGTTCATCGTCATAGCGCCGATGGCCACGGGCACGGTGAGCAGCGACGCCGACAGCGGGCCGATCTGCAGATAGCCCAGCGGCGTGTAGTTCAACACAAGCAGAATGGCCACCAGCAGCGCAAGCTGGGTGAGCCAACGGACGTTGGTACGGTTTTTCATATTCAATTTTCCTCCTGCTGCCGTCTCCTACAAATCGGGAGTACAGCGCAAATGTACGGTCCTATCGGACCGCCGAAACCAAGTATACAGCAAACAGCAGGAAAACGCAAGCAAAAAATCGGCTGCCAAAAGGCTTCCCCCACGGGGGAAGGCGTATAAATTACAGCTTCCCCTCGATCAGCAAGTCTCTGACTTCCAGCAGATCCTCACATTTCCTGTCATACAGCTGCGCGATCTCCTCCGTCGGCTGCATCAGATCCGGCACCATCACGGTCACACAGCCCGCGGCGCGGCCCGCGCGCACGCCGTTAAAGCTGTCCTCCAGCACCAGGCAGTCATGCGGGTCAAGGTGCAGCTTTTTCGCCGCGACCAAAAAGGTGTCGGGTGCGGGCTTGCTGTGGGCGACCTCCGTACCGGAGACAACATCGTGGAAATACCGCGCCGTGCCGGTGGTCTGCAAATTCATCTCGATCATATTCCGCGGGCTCGAGCTTGCCACAATGCGCGGCAGGCCCATATCCTCCAACGCGCCCAGCAGCTCCTTCAGACCCTTTTTGCAGGGTACGCCCCGGGCAAAGCGCTCGTCCGCCAGCTGCCAGATCTTGTCCAGCACCTTCTGCGGGTCGCCGGGGATGTACTCGGCCACATGGCGGCGCAGGTTGTCCCCCGCCAGGCCGCGTCCCCCGGCCCTAAACTTCTCCATATCCGCGGGCAGCGGCAGACCCAGCGCGGCGCACGCGGGTTCCCACAGGGTATCCCACAGGCGCTCGGTGTCAAACATCAGCCCGTCCATATCAAAAATAACGCCTTTTACCATCGGTGTCATCCTTTCGCGAAACATAATTTTCTCTATTGTACCGCAGTTTCGGACATGATGCAAGAAAAAAGGCTCCCCCCACGGGGGAAGGCATTTCACTTTTCCAAATACGCACACACCGCGTCCAGCGCCTCGCGGCCCTCGCGGTGGCCGCGGTTGTACAGGTCCAGCAGCTTGTTCTCGTCGCCCTCAAACCGGCCTATCGTGATCGGCTCCTGCGGGCGCACGCAGCAGATGCGCCCGTCCGCCTCCAGCTCATCCAGCTGATCCATCAGGGTGTTGTAGCGCAGCTCCTGGGTCAGCATATCGGCCAGAAACAGCGGCTTATCTCTGTAAAAGTCGTCGTACAGGTCCACCATCCGCTGGCCGGGCATCGCCTTGCGGAAGCCCTTCTGCCGCGTCGTGATGACAACGATCTTTTCAAAGTCCTCGTTCAGCGCCCAGTTCAGCGCGATTGGGCAGGAGCATCCGCCGTCGAGGTACGGCTGACCATCCAGCACGACAGGCACGGATGCCAGCGGCAGGCTGGCCGACGCGCGCACGGCCTCGTCGAACGGAAAATCCGTCTTTCCCTTCTCAAAGTAGGCGGGCTTGCCGGTCTCGACGTTCGTCGCCACCGCAATGACCCGCATACCGCCGTGGGCGAAGGTCTCCTCGTCGAAGGGCACTTCCTTTTTGACGTCGTTCAGCATAAATTTCAGGCCAAACAGGCTGCCGCCGCGCAGTGCCGCCTTGGGGCCGAAGTACCGGCTGTCGTGGCGGTAGCGCAGGTTGATGCTGGCGGACCGCCCCGGCTGGTGGGACGCATAGTTCAGTGCGTTCAGTGACCCGGCAGAGACTCCGGCCACCGCCGGGAAATAGACGTCGTTCTCCATAAAGGTATCCAGCACGCCCGCCGTGAACAGCCCGCGCAGCGAGCCGCCCTCCAACAGCAGGATCGAATTGTCCGGTATCGTGATTTTGCTCATAAACAGCACCCCCTATTTGGCTATTTTACCGTATAAAATCCGCAGGTGCAAGCAAAAAAGCGCTGCAGTTTTACACATCGGGCAAATTGTGCTAAAATAGAGAAAACGCTCCGAGAGGATGATTGCTATGGTATCCCTTCGCGGTCTCACACTGACCGCCGCCCGGCCGCGCATCATTGTGCCGCTGTTTGCCCGCGACCCGGCAGCGCTCTGCCCTTTGGCGAAAGCCGCCGGCGCCGACCCCGCCGCCGAGCTGGTCGAGCTGCGTCTGGACCCGCTGCCCGCGGATGAATTTCTGAACGCGCTGGCGCTTGTGCGCGGCATCGTGGACAAGCCGCTGGTCGTCACGATCCGCACCCGGGCCGAGGGCGGTGAGCTTGCCCTGACGCCCGATGCCTACGCCGCGCACTGCCGTGCCCTGCTGGCACACGGCGGCGTGGACGTGCTGGACATTGAGTGGCGGGCCTGCGGCGCGTTCCGCGCCGAGCTGCGCGACGCCGCCCACGCCGCCGGGGCCGCAGCGCTTTTCAGCGAGCATCACTTTGACGCCACGCCCGCCACGGATGCCATGGCGGATACCCTGACCGGCATGGCCGACGCCGGAGCCGACATTGCCAAGCTGGCCGTTATGCCCCGCTGAGCAGCCGACGCCGCCCGCCTGCTGGAGGCCACGGCCCACGCCGCCGACGCCCGCCCGGACACGCCGCTCATCACAATGAGCATGGGCCCGCTGGGTGCCGTCACCCGCTTCTGCGGCGGTGCCTTCGGCAGCTGCGCGACCTTCGGTGTGACCTCCGGCACCTCCGCCAGCGCCCCCGGCCAGCCGCCCGCGGATGTACTGAAGGCCAAGCTGATAACCGCGCCCCTGTAATGCGCCTCTGTAGGGGCCGGACATGTCCGGCCCGCGGCCTTCCCGCAAGCGCCCGTCCGCCGTACACCGCCGGGCCGGGCATGCCCGGCCCCTACGGCACTGCTACAATAAAAAACGCCTGTTTGCCCTTTGCATCGTAGGGTGGGGTCTTGACCCCACCGCGCCGCCTCCCGGAAATACGATTTCCCGGGATGGCCCCCGGAGCGGTCAAGACCGCTCCCTACAAAGTAATGGCAAACAGGCGTTTTCCTGTTTTCAAAACAAAACGCGCGGCCCCCCTTGCCTGGGGGCCGCGCGGGATGTGCTAATGTAGCTTACTCAGCCTGGATAGCACCGGTGGGGCAAGCGCCCTCGCAAGCGCCGCAGTCAACGCAGGAAGCTGCATCGACAACAGCCTTGTCCTCCATGGTGATTGCGCCAACGGGGCAGGTGTCAACACATGCACCGCAAGCAACGCACTCGCTGGAAACGGTATGAGCCATCGTGAACTCCTTATCTCCGTGCTGAATCTATAGTTTGTACCCTCCCGGCCCTGCACGGCTGCTCCCCGGGATGGCACACAGTCGGTTTGCTCTGCCTACTGCGTTGTATTTAGTGTATCACATTACGACTGATTTGGCAAGTGCCATATCTTGAATTTTTTCAACGGTAAGCCGCAACTAACTACTGCTGTAGTCCGTTATTTGTCCTCTTTATCAGCGGGGAGCGGGGTGCGCTTGCCGCCGCGGACATAGACGCATTCGTCGCGCTTATAGATGCGCGGCGCCAGGATTTCCACGTTGGAGCGCACCTTCAGTGTGCCCGCCACCACGTTTACTTCAATGACCGTGCCCTCGCCGTCCGGCGTGCGGACGATGCTGCCCACCTGCGGCGTGATCGAGTTCAGGTATTCATAGCTCTTTTGTTCATAAGCCAAACAGCACATCAGGCGTCCGCACGACCCACTGATCTTGGCGGGGTTCAGGCTCAGCCCCTGCTCCTTCGCCATCTTGATGGACACGGGCTGGAAGTTTTTCAAAAACCGGCTGCAGCAGAACGGCTGACCGCAAAGCCCCAGGCCGCCCAGCATCTTGCTCTCATCGCGCACGCCGATCTGGCGCAGCTCGATGCGGGTGTGGAATTGGGACGCCAGGTCTTTGACCAGCTCGCGGAAGTCCACGCGGTTGTCGGCCGTAAAGTAGAACACCAGCTTGCTGCGGTCCAGCGTGTACTCGGCATCGACCAGCTTCATTTTCAGGTTGTGGGCGGCAATGCGCTGCTCACAGATATGGTACGCCTGCTGCACATCGGCGCGGTTCTGGCGCATACGGCGCACGTCCACGGCGTCCGCCACGCGGATGACCGGCTTGACCTCGCGGGAGAAGCCCGGCACCTCATGCGCGGCGCGGACGACCTCGCCGCATTCGGTGCCGCGGGCCGTCGTGACGACGACAAAGTCGCCCTCCTTGATCTTGAACTCGCCCGGGTCAAAATAATACGCCCGGCCGTTCTCTTTAAATTTAACGGATACTACTTTCATTGGTTCGGTCCTTTTATATGGTCATTGTCATTTTAGCATTGTTGTAGGGGGCGTCACCCCCGACGCATGTAGGGCGGCTTCCCCCTCGGGGGAAGGCTTTTTCACGCAATTTCCCCCGCCAGCACGGCCACGTTTAACCGCAGATTTCCGTTTCCGGTCAGGCTTTTCCTTGCCCGGGCGTCGGCGTTCAAAATCTTCGCCGCGCCCGCCGGGGTCAGCCCGCCGCACTGCTCCTGCCCGTAGGCGGGGCGGCGCAGCACGGCGCTGCACAGCTGGTCCAGCGTCCACAGCAGGGCCGCAAAGCCGTCCTTGTCGCGCTCGTACTTCGTCAGCAGCGCCAGCGCGCGGTAAGTGTCGCCCTGCGCCGCATAGCCGCACAGCGTTTTGGCCATGCCCAGCGCGGCTTTGGCCGTCGGGTCGTTCCAGCTTTTCAGCGCGGTGCCGATGTGCCCCTCATACAAAAACGCCAGCTCCTCCGCCGCCTTGGCGGGCAGACGCTCGGCCTTTAAGCGGGCGGCACAGTCTGCCGCGGGCACCGGCGCAATCGTGTAGGCCGCGCACCGGCTGCGGATCGTCGGCAGCACGGTGGCCGCGCTCGTCGCCGTCAGCAGGAACAGCACCCCCTCGGGCGGCTCCTCGATGATCTTCAGCATCGCGTTGGCGGATGACCCGTTCAGATTCTGCGCGCCGTAGATGAACAGCACGCGGCCCGCCGCGTCGGTGGACAGCGCCGAGCGCTGGATCGCCTCCCGCGCCTCGCGCACCTTTTTAACGGGGATCTGCCCGCTTGCACCCTCGCCCTGCAGAACCAGGCATTCGGTGTCCTCTTTTTTCAGCACGGCCTCGGCGTGGGGGCCGCCGGCAGGGTACAGGTAATCGGCAGCAAGACAGCGCGCAGCAAAGCCCGCGCCGCAGCCCGGCTCCCCCACCAGCAAAACCGCATGGGGCAGCCGCCCGCCGCGCAGGGCCGTGCCAAGCTCGGCTTTCAGCGCGTCATTGCCCGCCAGGCGCTCCAGCATCACAGCTTCTCGAAGCGCTCGACGTTCGTGACCATGACGGTAGCGCCGCCGACCGTGACCTCCATCGGCATCGTGCTCTCAATGCCCAGGCCCAGCGTGGCCGTGCCGGGCACGATCTCGGTGCGCTGCTTGCAGCACTTGGAGATGATGCCGATGCAGTCATCGACGCGCTCGTCATCGGTGCAGATCAGCAGCGTCATGTTGCCCGCCATCAGGAAGCCGCCGGTGGTGGCCAGACGGGTGACGTAGAACTTGCTTTTCAGCAGCTCGTTGCAGACATTCTTGGAATCCTCTTTATTGACGATTGCAGTGATAAGCTTCATGGTTATCCAGCCTTTCTATTGATACATCGAATTTTTCAGCGGTTGCGGTTTTCCCAGTCGCGGCGGCGCTTCCAGTCCTTCACGGCGTCAACGCACCAGTCAAAGCCCTCGCGCCCATAAAACGCCAGAAACCCCGCCAGCCCCAGCACGAGGCTGACCTTGATGGCGAAGCTGCCCGTCAAAAAGCTGAAGGCCCAAAACGCCAGCTCGATCCAGCCCAGGTATTTCATCTTGAACGGAATGATGCCAAACAGCAGCACCATCTGATCCGGCCACAGCCAGGTGTAGGCGAACAGCATGCTCTGGAAGATGGCGCTCGGCCCGGCGTAGCCTGTCAGAAAGCAGCTGACCCACGCACCCAGCATGCCCAGCGCCAGAAACAGCGTCGTGCGGAAATCGCCCCAGACGCGGGCCAGCGCGTTGCCCAGCCAGTAGTAGAACAGCAGGTTCAGCACGCCAAAGACGCCGCCCAGCCAGATGGGCACAAACAAAAACGTGATAAGGCGCCAAATCTGTCCGTGCAGCACATAGGTGCGGCTCAGCATCAGCAGACTGCCGAAATCGCGGTTGAAGAACAGCATGATGATGCCTGCCGCCAGCTGTCCGATCAGCAGCCCGTTGATGAGGTTCGGGATACCGAGGCTGCCGTAGCGGCGTTCGAGTTTATCAATCCAGTTCATGGGAGAAGCCCTCCGTTGCATACAAATTTACAGAATATATTATAGCAATTCCGCGCGCAAAGTGCAACAATTCCCTGTCGAATCCCTTGCGGCAAACCGGAAAATGTGCTACGCTTTTATCTATAATCAAGAAACGAGGCCGAACATGGGACGTACATCCACCAAAGAAAACAAAAACAGTTACCAGCTTGCCCGCGAGGAGCTGGGCCTGACCCGCGAAAAAGCCAGTGAGCTGCTGGAAACGATAGCCCCCGAGCGCATTGAAAAAATTGAGAACGAACGCACCGTGCCCCGGCCCGACGAGGTGCTGACGATGGCCGAACAGTACAAGCGCCCATCGCTGTGCAACTGCTACTGCTCGCAGCAGTGCCCTATCGGCCAGCGGTACGTACCGTTTGTCACGCGGCGCGAGCTGCCGGCCATCATCCTTGAGATGCTGGCCTCGCTGAACGCAATGAACAGCAAGAAGGAGCGCCTGATCGAGATCGCCGCGGACGGCAAAATTTCCAACGACGAAATCGACGATTTCATCCATATCCGTCAGGAGCTTGAGCGCATCTCCCTCACCGTGGAGACCCTCCAGCTCTGGACCGAGCGCATGCTGGCCAACGGCCAGATCGACGCGGAGACGTATAAAAGGAAGCTGGAGGAATAACCTTCTATCTCTCTCCTACCAGCAAAAATTCCCCTCTATTTTTCTCTTTTTCTCCTGTTTCTGCAACAATTCCCGTGCTAAAATCGTATTACAGATTGAGGGAACACGCCCTCGCCTGACCGCGTACCTGCACAAAGGAGTTATAGAGGATGTTTACGCTGTTTGTTCTTTTTGTTTTTGCCTGGCTGTTCGTCAAGTCTGTCGGTTTGGCCTTCCATGTGACTTGGGGCCTGGCGAAATTTGTCGCCACACTGCTGTTCGTGATTGCCCTGCCGCTGCTGGTGGTTTTCGCCGTCGTCGGCGCGCTGCTGCCTCTGCTGCTGCCCCTGGCCCTCGTGGCTGCCGCCTTCTGCATTCTGAAAAAGGCATAAAGTACCCAACCGTCGTGCGGCCCGGAGCTGCACGGCGGTTTCTTGTCATTGAGGTGTCGGCGTGGTATACTTGTAGTCAGGGCGTTTTGCGCCTGCTATCATCCAACAAAGAGGTTTTTCCCATGAAGCTCGTCGTCTGTTTTCCCGGGATCGGCTACCACTGTGATAAGCCGCTGCTCTTCTACAGCCGTAAGCTGGCGGCCTGCGCCGGGTACGACCACACCCTTTTGCTGCAATACACCTACCACAAGGACGGCCTGCGCGGCAGCCCCGCCGCCCTGCGCGAGGCATTTGACACCCTGTACGCCCAGGCCGAGGCCCAGCTGTCCGCCGTAGATTGGCCGCAATACGACGATGTACTGTTTCTTTCCAAGAGCATCGGCACCGCTGTCTCCGCCGCCTTCGCCCGGCGCCACGGCATCCCCTGCCGCCAGATTCTCTACACGCCGCTCTCCCTGACGTTTGCGCTTGCCCCGCAGAATGCCCTTGCCTTTTTAGGCACCGCCGACCCCTGGAGCGATGCTTCCTCCGTCGCCGCCGCAGCCCGCGCCAACGGCACGCCGCTCTGTCTTTATGAGAACGCCAATCATTCCCTGGAAACCGGCGACGTTTTGCACGACCTGGCGACCCTGCAGGACGTCATGCAGAAAACGCAGACGTTCATTGCGGATACACCCCGCTGACATTTTCCCACCCGACATTTTCCCGCCCGCAAAGAATTGACATTTGCCCCGCAAGCTGTTATAATAAGCTGTACAAAATTTATGCTGTGGAGCATTACCCAAGACGTCGTAAGAGGGAGCACTCGAAAGTTTGCATCCGGCAGGTCACCTTGTCCGCAGGAAATCCCATAACGGCGGGCTTTATCGGGTGTCGCGTACCCAACCTTTCATCGTTATCTTGCATCGAAATCTCGCATTTTTCCAGACGCTGTGCGAGGCGGTGCGATAAAAACTAAATAAGCAGACGTATCGAAGCGGTCGTAACGAGATTGACTCGAAATCAATTTGGCAGCAATGCCACGTGGGTTCGAATCCCACCGTCTGCGCCAAGAGCAGCGCCCTGCGGGGTGCTGCTTTTTATTTTTGCAACAAACTATGCAAGGGTTGCAAGGTGGGATTCGAACAGCCCGTGCCCGGCGCTTTGCGTCCCGCCGGGCTGCAACAGTCCTGCGGACTGTTGCAAGGGCGCGGGAGAGTCCCACCGTCTGCACCAAGTATCACTACTCAATTCTACATTGGGTAGTGATTTTTTATTGCTTTGCAAAATTCCGAAGCTATTTTTATAGGCATCTCCCCTTTATTTTCAAGTAGTGATTTTCGGGTTCGGTACAAATCATACCAGCAATCGCGGCAAATAGCTATTCACAGAACTACACAAGATTCTTCCCGCAGCTTGGGTACAAATTGACAGCAAAAAGGCGGCACCTGATTTCTCAGATGCCGCCGCTGTTCAAATTACCACTTCTTTATGGGCTGCGCTTCGGGCAGTGTCAGCGTGTTTGCCATCGTCCGGGCGCTCAGGTTCTTGGACTGCGAATCCAGATGCGCGTAGATATTCGCCGTAGTAGAAATATCGCTGTGACCCAGCCACTCTTGAATCTGCTTCATCGGTACGCCCTCTTTCAGCAATAGGCTGGCACAGGAGTGGCGCAAGTCGTGGAATCGGATCCTGCGCAGACCGTTCTCTTTCAGCAACTGTGGAAAGCCTGTCGTCACGGAATCCGGCTGGATCAAGTTTCCCATTGCATCCACAAATACATAGCCAAGGTACTCTTGATTATAGCAGTTGCCGCAGATTTTCTGGTTGTATTCCTGCTGCTCCTTGACTGCTTTCAAGCGTTCGGCAATCGGGTCTACCAGCGGCAAGGTGCGCAGACTGGATTTTGTTTTGGCTCGGTCTGCTTCTACCAAAATCTTCTTGCCATCAATGCGGGTGCTGGTCACGATGTGGCGAATTGTCAGCGTCTTGGCTTCAAAGTCGATGGCCTCCCACCGCAAGCCCATCACCTCGGCACGGCGCAGTCCGTAAAAGGCTGCAAGCTGGATGATAAGTTCCAGCTTATGCCCTTGAGCTGCTTCAAAGAGCTTTTCCATTTCCTCGGCGCTGTAATAGCTTGCCATGAACGCCTGCGGCTTGGGGCGGTCTACCTTGTCCACCGGGTTGCTGGTGATCAGGTCGATGCGCACGGCGTATTTCAGCGCCTTGTGAAGGTTGGCGTGGAATCGCAGGATAGAGGTGTTTTTCAGCGTTTCCGCTTCGTGCAGATAAAAGCTCTGAATCTGGCGCGGCTGTAACCCTGCCAGCGTTACGCCCAGCGGTTCAAAGTAAGGAATGATGTGCTTTTCCACATTGAAGCAATAGGATGAGTAGGTCGTTTCTGTTACAGCGGTCCGCATCATTTTCAGCCAGTACCGCATATAGTCGCTGAATGCCATGTCGGGGCTGAGTTCGGACACCTGACCCTTGGGAATCGTGAAATCCTTTCGCGTATCCGCCAGCATTTTTTCGGCGCGTTTTTTGTTGCCCTTGACGGGCAGCCCTGTGCCGATCCAAGGCTGACGGCTTTTGCCCGCCGAGTCCGTGTAACTCAGCACGATGTAATAAAATCCGTTTTTCTCCTGTAAGCGTCCTGCTACCATAGGCATCTCTCCTTTTTTTCAAGTTGTTGCATTTGGGGTTCGGTACAACGATACCAGCAATCCCGCCGGAAAGCTATTCACAGAATTGCACAAGAACCGTCCTGCACATTGGGTGCAAACTGACATCATTCGCGCTCCTGTTCCCGTCTGCGGCGGCGTGGTCTGGGATGTTGCGGCATTCTGTTTTCCCGGTCAATACGGTTGGATTCGCGTGTGCGTTGAATACGCTTGATGGCTCCCTCTGCGATTTTATCCTCTTTGCGGAGTTTCGCAATCTTGCAGGTCAATGTCATGCGTTGGTCAGCCAACTCCGGCGGTGCATCCTTACGGCGCATCTGCTTGACGATTTCAGCCCGCTGCGCGGCAAGGGTTTCCATCCGCTGGGACAAACTCTTGCGATAGTCCACGATGGCCTGCAAAGAGGGGAACTGGTGTTCGTGAACAAAGGCGTGTTCTGCAAGGATTTTCTCGGTGTCTTTCCAGATGCGCTCCAGTTCCGGGCGGTTGATGCAGGGATGCTGTTTCTTGGGCAGGATGCCCAACTGATAACAGTAGTACAGATACAAGCGGTGCATCTGGGATTCCCCGAAGAATACCTCAAAGAAAATCTGGAGAACACCTTTTCCCGCACAGCCATCCTTGGGGCGATACCGTTTCGGCGTGTACTGCCAGGGCGGGTGTTTCAACTCATACAGCCTTGGTCCATACAGCAGGTAATTTCCGCGAAGCCTGTCATCTATGGCAGGTAAATCATATTCTTCTCCCAGCCGATAAAGCCGCACGGCTCGACCACCATCCCGCGCCCGGATGGTTGCGTACCTTCGGTTCGGGTCACTGCTAAAAATATACCCTTGCCGATACAGCGCCCTGTGGAAATCTTCCGGAGTACTGGCATCCTCACAGGCTTGGTCGATGGCCTCCCGCATCCGGGCGTACCGCGCCGGTTCCTTGGTCTTGGGCTGCTCCACCACCGACAAGCCGTACTCCCGGCACAGCTTGTCGGATGCTGCCCGGAACTCAGCATACTGGCTGC
>OGGZ01002409.1_pt1 | contig 12919 bp, 9 predicted proteins | sample 1571371 | NCBI WGS metagenome assembly OGGZ01 (sample SAMEA2582025, study PRJEB24529) | metagenome | biome: Human gut stool | place: China | collected 2011
CGTTAAATTAGCTAGAGATCGACGGAAAAGAAAATCCCGCATAAAAGCGGCGATTTTTTTTGCCGCACTTTTGCTTATTTTAACGGGCATTTTCCTCGCCTTTAAAGATACCGCTGATTATGATCCTTCTTTGCAAAGTAATCTTGAGCCAGAGATGGTAGATAATGTTCAATATCAATCCCTTACACCTGAAAAAACAGAATCAGACAAGCAACAAACTCAAGCAGGTGAACATCCTGAAACTAAGCAGAATGCGAATACGGAAGATGCGACTTCTTACGATGATGATCTTCAAGCCAAAGATGATGAAGTCGATGAAATTAAACCACAGTTTGATGAGCTAACTGATTTGCCAAAAGATGCACAAGATGCGCTGAGTGGTATTTTAGATGTAGCCGATCAGGCATTACGTATTACCGATCAATTTAGTCATACCGTGGTGCGTGGCGATTCCTTAAAAGACGTGTTAGAGCTTTCAGGTTTGGAAGATGATACAGCGAAGAACTTAATCGCTGAGTATCCTGAATTAAAAAACTTGCGCGCAGGTCAGCAGTTCTATTGGATTTTAGATAAAGAAGATCAACTGGAATATTTAAACTGGTTGGTATCGGAAAAAGAAGAACGCATTTATGAACGCACGGAAGATGGCAAGTTTAAACGCCAAATCTTAGAGAAGAAAAGTATCTGGAAGAAAGAGGTGTTAAAAGGCACGATTAATGGATCTTTTGCATCAAGTTTGCGTGATTTAGGTTTGGATGGTCGTCAAATTAGCCAATTAAGCTCAGCATTACAATGGCAGGTAAGTCTTCAAAAACTTAGTAACGGAACTAAATTTGCGATTTTAGTATCACGTGAATACTTAGGCGATAAATTAACGGGTCAAGGTAATGTTGAAGCTATTCACATTATGGCAGATGGTAAGAGCTATTATGGTATTCAAGCAGCGAATGGTCGTTACTACGATAAACAAGGGGAGACCCTTGGTAAAGGCTTTGCGCGTTATCCATTACAACGTCAAGCGCGTATTTCGTCACCATTTAACCCAAATCGCCGTCATCCGGTAACGGGACGTGTTCGTCCGCATAAAGGGGTAGACTTTGCTGTTTCACCAGGTACGCCAGTTATTGCGCCAGCAGAAGGCGTGGTGGAAAAAGTGGCTTATCAAGCCGGTGGTGCAGGACGTTATGTGGTAATACGCCATGGTCGTGAATATCAAACGGTGTATATGCATTTAAGTCGTGCTTTAGTGAGTGCGGGTCAAACAGTGAAGAAAGGGGAGCGCATTGCATTAACCGGTAATACAGGTATTTCAACCGGTCCTCACTTGCACTACGAGTTTCATATTAATGAGCGTGCGGTGAACCCGCTTACGGTGAAATTACCAGGTACCAGCAGTGGCATGGCAACGGCAGAACGTAAGCAATTCTTAGTCCAGGCGAAAGAAGTTGAAAGAACATTAAAATTATAGCGAATAAAGTGCGGTCAAATTTGACCGCATTTTTTATACGCTTAAAAATTAGCCGGAAACTGACTACACTTCATCTTTTCTCTTTTCCTTCAATATGCTATTCTTTTCGCATTTTAGAATTATTCTCATTTTTATGATTAAGCGACGTTATCTGATTTTTCTTTTGATCGTGCTTTCCTTTGTTTCACTTTTTCTCGGGGTAAGCACCGTTAATTTACAAGGATTACTGAATTTTGAAGGCAATCAGTGGCAGATTTTTTTCATCAGTCGTGTGCCGCGTTTAATCAGTATCTTGATTGCTGGTGCATCCTTAAGTATTTGCGGCTTGGTGATGCAACAACTCAGTCGAAACCGATTTGTTTCTCCAACCACCGCGGGCACCATGGATAGTGCACGATTAGGGATTTTAATGGCAATGCTGTTTTTCCCAACGGCTTCGATGTTGTTAAAAACCACCATTGCGGTCATCGTGTCTTTCCTTGGCACATTGTTATTTATGACGATTCTATCCCGTTTGAAATTCAAGGATACGATTTTTGTGCCTTTAGTGGGTATTATGTTCGGTAATATCATCAGTTCAATTACCGCCTTTATTGCTTACAAAGAAGATTTATTACAAAACTTATCCGGATGGCTACAAGGGGATTTTTCTCTTGTGATGTCGGGCCGTTATGAATTGTTGTATTTCAGTATTCCGACACTCATCGTGGCTTATTTATTTGCGCATCGTTTTTCTATTGTTGGGATGGGGAAGGATTTTGCGGTTAATCTAGGTCTAAATTATAACCAGGTACTTTATCTCGGATTGCTCATTGTGGCGGTCGTCTCTTCGATTATTATCGTGTCTGTTGGCGTGATCCCTTTCTTGGGGTTAATTATTCCGAATATCGTCACGCTTTATTTAGGGGATAACTTGAAGAAAGTGTTATCTCATACCGCCTTGTTAGGTGCCGTATTTGTTTTATTCTGCGATATTCTAGGTCGAACTGTGATTTATCCTTATGAGATTTCCATTAATGCCGTAGTTGGCGTATTTGGCAGTGGTATCTTCTTATTTTTATTATTAAAGCGGTATAGAAATGGCTAAGAAATCTTCTTCTCAACTGATTGTATTGTCGTTGTTAGCCATTGTTTCTCTTGCACTCTATTTAGGCTACAACTTACCAAACCGTTGGCAATATGCCTTGGAAAATCGAGCCTTATCCTTAATTGCGATTGTGATTACAGGCGCGGCAATTGCACTTGCTACGATGATTTTCCAAACGGTCGTGAATAACCGAATTCTCACGCCGAGTATTTTGGGTTTAGATTCGCTGTATTTGCTGATTCAAACAGCGATTATCTTTCTTTTCGGTTCAAGCACATTGCTTTCAATGAATTCCATTGCATTGTTTGTCTTGTGTACGGGATTAATGATGGCCTTTTCATTAGCGCTTTATCACTTTCTGTTTAAGAAAGAGAACCAAAATATTTTCTTCTTATTACTTGTTGGGATTATTTTCGGCACCTTCTTTGGCAGCTTAACGACGTTTATGGAAGTGTTGATTGATCCAAATGAATTCCAGATCGCACAAGATATTGGCTTTGCAAGTTTCAACCGAATCAATACACAAATCTTGTGGGTCGCATTAGCCATTTTAGTCGCGACGATTGTTTTCAGTTTGAAATATTGGCATTGCTTTGATGTGTTGGCGTTAGGGCGAGAAAATGCCATTAACTTAGGGATCGATTATCAAAAGACCTTAAAAGTCCTATTAATTCTCGTGGCAATTTTAACGTCAGTGTCGACCGCACTTGTTGGCCCACTTACTTTCCTTGGGCTATTAGTGATGAACGTGACCTTTGAATTTGTTCGTGATTATCGTCACAAGGTACTCATTCCTGCCGCGATGTTAATTTCCATCATTACCTTGGTTTTAGGGCAATTATTAGTGACCCATATTTTTACGTTCCGCACGACATTAAGCATCATCGTTAATTTTGTCGGCGGTGTGTACTTTATTTATTTGTTATTAAGAGCAAACAAAAAATGGCAATAGAAATTCGCAATATTACTAAAAGTTACGGAAGCAAAAAGGTGGTGGATAATGTGTCCGTTACCATTCCTACGGGGAAAATTACGTCTTTTATCGGGCCGAATGGTGCGGGGAAGAGTACGGTGCTGTCTATTATGAGCCGTTTGTTGAATGCTGATAGTGGCGAAATCTATCTCAACGGTGAATTGCTCAATCGTAAGAAAAGTAGCGATATAGCGAAACAACTTGCGATTTTAAAGCAAACTAACAACATTAATTTGCGTCTAACCATTGAAGATTTAGTCGCTTTTGGGCGTTTTCCTTATAGCAAAGGAAACTTAACCCAAACTGACCGCACTTTTATTGATAATGCCATTGCCTATATGAATTTAGATGATATTCGTCATCAATATATCGATAATTTAAGTGGTGGTCAGCGCCAACGTGCTTATATTGCGATGACGCTTGCACAAGATACCGATTATATTTTGTTGGATGAACCATTAAATAATCTGGATATGAAACATTCAGTGCAGATCATGCAAGTTTTGCGTAAATTAGCGACAGAACTCGACAAAACTGTGGTGATTGTGATTCATGATATTAATTTCGCCTCTTGTTATTCAGACTACATTGTTGCCATGAAAAATGGAAAATTAGTCCAACAAGGTGAAGTTAACCATATTATGCAATCGCCCGTGCTACAAGATATTTACGATATGGCGATACCTATTCAGGATATTGATGACCATAAAATTGCCGTTTATTTTAGATAAATAAGGAAATCTTCATGAAAAAAACATTATCAACTTTAGCACTTTCACTCTTTGCATTTACCAGTATTGCACAAGCTGCAGATATTACCGTTGAAAATGCTGCTGGAAAACAGGTGGTGCCACAAAATCCACAGCGTGTCATTGTACTTGATTTTGGTGCAGCAGATACGCTTCGTGCATTAGGTGTGCAAGATAAAATTGTGGGCTTCCCACAAAGCGGAAAAATTCCAACCTATCTTTCAGAATTTGCAGACAAAAAATATAAAAATGTCGGCGATTTGAAAGAACAATCATTGGAGCAAATTAACGAACTTAATCCGGATTTGATCATTGCGTCTAAACGAAAAAATGATCGACAAATTTAAAGAAATTGCGCCAGTGTTTAATGTTGAAAATGACTACAACAATTACTACCCGAGTTTTCAACAAAATGTGATCGCACTTGGTCAGATCTTTGGTAAAGAAAACGTCGCGAAAGAAAAACTTTCAGCATTGGAAAGCAAGGTTGACCAAGTCGCAAAAGATGCGAAAGGTAAAACAGCTTTGTTGGTGTTGGTTAATGAAAGTAAAATCAGTGCTTTTGGTGATGGTTCTCGTTATGGCATGGTGTATCAAAAATTTGGTTTTAAACCGATTGATGATAGCATCAAATCCTCTACGCATGGACAAAGCGTTGGTTTTGAGTATATCTTAGAAAAAAATCCAGACTTTTTACTTGTAGTGGATCGTACAGCGGCCATTACAGAAAAAGCCAACAATGCACAAAAAGTATTGGATAACGATATCATCAAACAAACCAAAGCGTATAAAGATGGACACATTGTGTACCTTGATGCAGCCAATTGGTATCTTGCGTTTGGTGGTTTAGAAAGCATGGAAATCATCGCACAAGAGCTTGATCGTGCAGTGAAAAAATAATACGAAAAATCATCTAAAAGGGCAGTCAAGGATTGCCCTTTTTATATGTAAATTAATCTTTACACATATCAATAAACTTCCTATCATATCGGCATCATTTGATAAAACAGAGCTTATTTTATGCTGACATTTAATCCACAAGATCCCTTCTCTTGCTTTGTCACTCAAAGCCTTTCAATGAAAAGTGCGGTCGAAAATGCACAACGTTTTGCGATGTTTGATGTACCGCTTTTAATTCAGGGTGAAACTGGCACGGGTAAAGATTTATTAGCCAAAGCTTGCCATTTTGCGAGCTTGCGTCGTGAGAAAAAATTTATTGCCGTAAACTGTGCAGGCCTACCGGATGAAGATGCGGAAAGCGAAATGTTTGGGCGTAAAGTGGGCGACAGTGAAACCATCGGTTTTTTTGAATATGCTAACGAAGGCACTGTGTTGTTAGATGGCATTGCCGAGCTTTCATTAAGTTTACAGGCAAAATTATTGCGTTTTTTAACCGATGGTTCTTTCCGTCGAGTGGGTGAAGAAAAAGAACATCATGCAAATGTTCGAGTGATTTGTACGTCACAAGAATCGATGGAAAAGCTGTTAGAACAAGGGAAATTGCGCAGTGATTTATTCCATCGCTTAAATGTCTTAGCACTAAATGTACCGCCCTTGCGTGAGCGAGTTGAAGACATTCAACCTTTAACGGACGGTTTTTTACAAGAAATTAGCACGCAGCTTAAGATTCCAATGCCGCAATATGATGCTGATTTTTTGAGTTATTTGAAAGGACAGCCTTGGCAAGGTAATGTGCGAGAGTTTTACAATGTCTTGTATCGTGCCTGTTCCTTAGCGAAAAATAACCAGCTTGATATTGAAAGTTTAAATTTAAAACCCGTACAAAGTGCGGTCATTTCTGCAGATGATTTTGGAGAGCAAACCCTGGATGAGATCATGGGACAATATGAGGCGAGTGTATTGCGTGCTTTTTATGCTCAGTATCCAAGTACTCGAAAATTGGCACAACGATTAGGCGTATCACACACGGCGATCGCCAATAAATTAAAACAATACGGTATTAGTAAATAATTTCTGACAGTTTAGGGAATTGTTTACAAAGTTTGAGCCATTCAACTTTATCAATTTGTACATTGAGGATAAATTCGCCTTCATCCGAAATTTGTTCGTGACGAATACTATCTAATTGATAGAGCGCGTGGCGAATTTTGCCCTCTTGAGGTAGCAGTGTGAGGGTGAAAGAAAGTATCTCATTTTTCAACTGCACTTTAATGGCTTCAAGTAGCAGATCTAATCCTTCACCTAAATGCGCGGAAAGATAAACGGCAATAGGCTTATTCTCGTCATCATATTCAATATGGGGCGCCACATTTTCCAATAAATCAATTTTGTTATACACCAACAATGCAGGCACTTTATCTGCTTTAATTTCTTCCAATACTAAATTCACGGCTTCAATATTTTCGATCTTTCGCGCGTCTGCTGCATCAATGACGTGCAATAACAAACTGGCTTCTACCGTTTCTTGCAAGGTAGATTTAAATGCGGACACTAAATCATGGGGGAGTTGGCGAACAAAACCAACGGTATCGGCGAGAATCGCCGTACCAACATCTTGAATTTGTAAACGTCTTAATGTGGGATCGAGGGTAGCAAAAAGCTGATCCGCCGCATAGACATTGGCTTGTGTGATGAAATTGAATAGTGTCGATTTGCCCGCATTGGTATAACCGACTAAAGAAATGGTCGGAATATCCGCTTTTTGTCGGGTTTGGCAATTTTGATTACGTTGTTTTTCGACTTTCGCCAAACGATTTTGCAATTGCGCAATACGCACCTTGATTAAACGGCGATCTGTTTCTAATTGCGTTTCCCCTGGACCACGTAATCCAACTGCACCTTTTTGCTGATCTAAGCCTGTTTTTCGGCGGACTAATCGAGTCGATAAATGCTTGAGTTGGGCTAATTCAACTTGTAATTTCCCTTCGTGTGAGCGGGCTCGTTGAGCAAAGATATCTAAAATTACCCCTGTGCGATCCACCACGCGGCATTGGCAGATGCTTTCTAAATTACGGGTTTGCGCAGGGGTTAATTGATGATTCACCAAAACCACATCGGCATCTAAGGCTTTTACTGCATCCGCAATTTCTTGCGCTTTTCCTTCACCGATAAAATATTTCGCTTGTGGTGTAGCACGGCTTGTGGTGATGATTTGTAAAATCTCAACATTGGCAGATTCCGCTAAAAGTTGGAACTCTTGCAGATCTTCAATGTTTTTATTTTGAGAAAAGAAAACATGCACGACGACAGCTTTATCTTTTGCCGATGGGCTATTGTCGCCTGTTTTAGATGACGAAAGTGCGGTTGAAAATTCACCTGAAATTTCAACCGCACTTAAATTGATGAAACCATTCATTGAACAGAATTATTCTGCTTGTGTTTCTACTTCCTCTGCAACATCAGAAGTTTGTGCTGCATGATGGCCGCCATTATTATTGTGGTGAGAAACAGAACGCGCTGGAACCACAGTCGAAATTGCGTGTTTGTACACCATCTGATTAACCGTGTTTTTTAATAAAATCACGAATTGGTCGAATGATTCGATTTGACCCTGTAATTTAATCCCATTAACGAGATAAATCGAAACAGGAATACGTTCACGGCGTAACGCATTCAAATAAGGATCTTGTAATGATTGTCCTTTTGCCATTTTGCTATCCTTTGTTGTTATATGTTAATTAATGATAGAAACGAGTTGTCTCCGTCATCAAATATAACAATAAACATTTTTCTTGTCTATGGGTTTATCTCTTTGCTTTCACGCAGTTTTTTCAGAATTGCTTTCATTTTTTCGTCTAGTTGAGCATTGAGACGTAATGTTTCGCCCGTTTTAGGGTGCTCAAAGCGAATGGAAAACGCATGTAAAAACAAACGATTGAGTCCGAGATCTTGCATATATTTATCGAATTCTTTATCACCGTATTTATCATCCAGCGCAATTGGGTGACCGGCATATTGAGTATGAACTCGGATCTGATGAGTTCGTCCCGTTACAGGCGACACTTTTACTAAGGTCGCATTTTGATAGCGTTCTTCTATGGCAAATCGCGTTTCTGAAGGTTTACCTTGCTCACTGACTTTAACGATGCGTTCACCACTAGCCAGTTCATTTTTCAATAAAGGCGCTTGTACAACTTTTACATGAGATTGCCATTGTCCACGCACAAGCGCGAGATAATCTTTTTGTACGGTTTTAACACGAAGTTGTTCGTGTAAGTTGCGTAAGGCAGAGCGTTTCTTTGCCACCAATAAAATGCCCGATGTATCTCGGTCTAAACGGTGAACCAATTCTAAAAAACGGGCTTCAGGACGTAATGCACGCAAGGCTTCAATTACGCCAAAATTCAAACCACTCCCGCCATGAACCGCAATGCCAGAAGGTTTGTTCAATACTAATAAACAGTCATCTTCAAAAATAATATGGTTTTCAAGGGAGGCGACTTTATTCAAGTTTTTAGAAACTGGTGCAGTATTTTTTTCAGAAACACGAACTGGTGGTACACGCACCACATCGTCATTTTGCAATTTATATTCAGGTTTGATTCGTCCTTTGTTCACACGCACCTCGCCTTTGCGCAGAATGCGATAAATCAAACTTTTTGGCACACCTTTTAATTTTGCCAATAAATAATTATCAATGCGTTGTCCTGCTTCATCCTCAGAAATCGTGAGCATTTTGACGGATTGATTGATGATTTTTTCTTGTTTTTCAGTCATTGAATCTGTCCTTTAAAAATTGGGCTGAATCATATCACAATATCCCTGGTGATAATAGCAAGAATGCCTTGCTAATTTAGCCCTGAATGTGGATAATAGAGCGTCTTTCTGCGCCTCAAATTTGGCATTTAGAAAGTAATTTTGTATGTTGGTCAAAACTCAATGCGGCAAATGGCATAAGACATTGATAATCAACATGTTTTTCTTGAAGATTGACGCTTCCTTGCAATGCGTAATTAACACATCGCATTGTTTTACGAAAATTGTCTTAGATAACAATTGAGTATGCTATCAATGCACCCAGCAACACACAGTCGTGAGATTGACTGTTCGCGAGAAACACGAGGTCGATGGCTAAGGTCAGTAAATCTGTAAAGTGCGGTTAATTTTCAAGGTATTTTAGATAATTCAAAACGAGAAATTGACAATGAAAAGAATGTTAATCAATGCGACTCAAAAAGAAGAGTTGCGCGTTGCGTTGGTCGATGGCCAGCGTTTATTCGACTTGGATATTGAAAGTCCAGGTCATGAACAGAAAAAAGCCAATATTTACAAAGGGAAAATCACTCGCGTAGAGCCGAGTTTAGAAGCAGCCTTTGTGGATTATGGTGCAGAGCGCCATGGCTTCCTTCCCTTAAAAGAAATTGCCCGCGAATATTTCCCTGCTGATTATGTGTTCCAAGGTCGTCCAAATATCCGTGATATTTTGACTGAAGGCCAAGAAGTGATCGTTCAGGTGAACAAAGAAGAACGCGGCAATAAAGGCGCAGCCTTAACCACTTTTGTTTCCCTTGCCGGTAGTTATTTGGTGATTATGCCAAACAATCCACGTGCAGGTGGTATCTCTCGCCGTATTGAAGGCGATGAACGTATCGAATTAAAAGAAGCATTGAGTTCTTTAGATGTACCGGAAGGCGTTGGTCTTATTGTGCGTACAGCGGGTGTGGGTAAATCACCAGAAGAATTACAATGGGACTTAAAAGTACTTTTGCATCATTGGGAAGCGATCAAACAAGCTTCACAAAGCCGCCCGGCGCCGTTCTTAATTCACCAAGAAAGTGATGTGATCGTTCGTGCGATCCGTGATTACTTGCGTCGTGATATCGGTGAGATCTTAATTGATAGTCCGAAAGTATTTGAAAAAGCGAAAGCACACATCAAACTTGTGCGTCCAGATTTCATCAATCGTGTGAAACTATATCAAGGTGAAGTGCCGCTATTTAGCCACTATCAAATTGAGTCACAAATTGAATCGGCCTTCCAACGTGAAGTGCGTTTACCTTCTGGCGGTTCGATTGTTATTGATGTGACAGAAGCGTTAACGGCGATCGATATCAACTCGGCGCGTTCCACTCGTGGTGGTGATATAGAAGAAACCGCATTAAATACCAACCTTGAAGCAGCAGATGAAATTGCTCGTCAATTACGTTTACGTGACTTAGGTGGGTTAGTGGTCATCGACTTCATCGATATGACACCTGTTCGTCACCAGCGTGAAGTAGAAAACCGTATTCGTGATGCCGTGCGTCAAGACCGTGCACGTATTCAAATTAGCCGTATTTCTCGCTTCGGCTTGTTGGAAATGTCGCGTCAGCGTTTAAGCCCATCATTAGGTGAGTCTTCTCACCATGTTTGCCCTCGCTGTCAGGGTACGGGTAAAGTACGTGATAACGAAAGTTTATCTCTTTCTATCTTACGTTTAATCGAAGAAGAAGCGTTAAAAGAAAACACCAAACAAGTACACACTATCGTGCCTGTACAAATTGCGTCTTACTTACTTAACGAAAAACGTAAAGCTGTTCATAGCATCGAAAAACGTCATGATGTAGATATTATCGTGGTGCCAAATGAAGCAATGGAAACGCCACATTTCAGCGTATTCCGTGTTCGTGAGGGTGAAGAGCTCAATGAATTAAGCTATAACTTAGCGAAATTCCATGATGCACAAGACGATACATTTGTACCTGAAGAGTCTCTTGTTTCTCGCAATATCGAAACTGCAGCAGTGACCTCTGAGCAAGTGATGGAAAGTGCAGCAGTATCTTTATCGATCCCAACAGCTGCGCCAGCACCGGTTGAGCGTAAATCGGAAGAACCATCATTGTTTGCGAAAATTGTTGCCGCAATTAAAGGTTTATTTGCTTCTGAACCAAAAGAAGAAGAGAAAAATCAAAATAACCGCAATAATCGTAACGGCAACCGCAATAATCGCCGCAATCAAGATCGTCGTAATAATCGCCGTTCTCGTAATAACGAAAACAACGATAATGCGAAAAATACAGATGAAGAAAATGCGCGTCCAACTCGCGAGCGTGTAAATAATCGTCGTAATCGTCGTAACGTTAATGAAGAGGTTATTGCTGAAAGTGCGGTTAATTTAGCGAATGTTTCTGATGATAATCGTCAAGAAGAAAAAGCAGAGAAACCGGTAGCAGAGCGTCGTCAACGTCGTGATTTACGTAAACGTGTTCGTATTGATGACAATGCAAATAATGTGAATGAGAGTGTTATTGACGCAGTTGAAGTGCCAGTTGTTGAGACTGTTCAAAATGAAGTGGTTGAAAACAACGCTGTTGATAATACAGAAGATAAACCACGTCAAGAACGTCAGCGTCGTACTCCACGCCATTTACGTACATCGAATAATCAACGCCGTCGTCGTAATGAAGTGAAGTCTCCAATGCCATTATTTGCTGCGGTAGCTTCACCTGAATTAGCAAGCGGTAAAGTTTGTGTCGATTATTCTGTTGTGAATGCAGCGAAAGAAAGCAATTTCTTATCTGTGGATGAATTGCTTGAGCAAGAAAAAACGAAAAAAGGTGTGATCACCCCGGCAACAGGTATTGTCGTGGAAGAGAAATCAGTTGAAGCACAACCTGCGTTAGATTTCATTACTCAACCGGCAAATGAAGCAGTTCAACAGAAAGTGCAAGAATCATTAGAACGCTTGCATCATAAATCAGAACCTGTTGCTCAAGTTGCAAGGGCAGAAGTTGAACCACAAGAAAAAGCTGAGCTTGCTCGTTCTTATGTGTTCACTGGTCGTGCTGGTACTATTTCAGCCGTGCCACATACAAAAGCAGCGATGACACTAGCGAAAGCACCAGATGAAGAGTCTAAACCATTCCCAATTGTGGAATGGACGGAGTCTCGTTATTACTTTAACGGTAAAGGCGCGGCAGGTCATCATAGTGCAATTAGCCACATTTACTCTGAACCGACACAAGCAAAAGCAGAGTAATCTATCAATAATAAGAACGGAGCCAGTAGGTTCCGTTTTTTATTTTGTGTATTTTTAAAACATAGTGATTTAAAAGTAGTCAGTCAGATAATTTTTTTATTTTCTTGCTTGACGGGGTGGGGGAAAAAACGTATTATTCACCTCGCTTAAATCACGGAGGAATGGTCGAGTGGTTGAAGGCACCGGTCTTGAAAACCGGCGAGGGTTTACGCCCTCCGTGAGTTCGAATCTCACTTCCTCCGCCATCAAATTCAAAAAATCCCTAAATCGAAAGACTTAGGGATTTTTACTTTTCAGTCTATTAAAAAATATCTTATTTTTTGACCGCACTTTCTTGGGCCTCTTTAAAGGCAAGATATTCTTCTAAGGTCTCAATCGCTTCTAAACATTTTTGACGGCGCGTTAAATAAATTGCAGCTGTTTGCTTATGCATATCTCGTTGAATATCTGTTTGAGACGTATTAGCTTGTGCTTTAGCTTCTTCATACTTTTCTGTAAGTTGCTGCAAGGCTTCATAATATTTCTCTAAACGCTCTCTAGGAGGGAGACGATGAATGCTATGTTGTGATTTATTACTTGTAACTGGTTGTTCCGTTTTTTTAGGTTGAATAGCCTTTTTATACTTGCGATTCATGGCTTCAGTCAAGGCGGTACATTGCCCTAAAAGATGTTCTGCCATAAATACAATTTGTTCTTCATTTTGATGAGGAATTTTACAGAGCTT
>OGGZ01002413.1_pt1 | contig 12872 bp, 9 predicted proteins | sample 1571371 | NCBI WGS metagenome assembly OGGZ01 (sample SAMEA2582025, study PRJEB24529) | metagenome | biome: Human gut stool | place: China | collected 2011
TCTCCAGTTCCTTCGACTTTCCAGCGGTAGCGATAATGAATGCACCTCCAAACAAAATCCATAGTGTTGCAATATTTGGCATAGAAAACGCGGCCGCCCATATTCTGGACAGCCGCGCGAAATTTCACACAAAGCCGCAGCATTCTCAAAGGAATAAGCTGCTGTTTCGGGTATAGCCCGGGGACGTTTTCCCGCAAGGCGAGCGCGGCACAGGCCGTAGCTGCTTTCTTTACTCGGCTATTTTACCACGCTCTGCCCGCCTTGTCAAGCACTTTTTTATGCGTTCTTTGGAAAAAATATGACTTTCCGGTCAACGGGACGCACAAGCTGCCCTTTTACCCCTTCCGTCATCGCCTGCGGCGATGCCACCTTCCCCAAGGGGACGGCTTTCGTTCCGGCGGGAAGGTTCAAGGCACCGCCAAAAGGCGTCCCCTTGGGGAAGCTGGCTGCGAGTGAAACGAGCAGACTGAAGGGGTATTCCCCTTACGCTTCAATCAATTTGCCCAGCGCAAAGGAGTAGATGCCCTTATAGGTCACCTTTTTAGGCGCAAAGCGCTTTTCGATGGCAATGGCGTAAAGGTTCAGCTGGGCGCGGTAGGCGCGCAGGAAATCGCTCTCGGCTTTGCGGCGGTCGGTCTTGTAGTCCAGCAGTTCCAGATGATCCGGGTACACCAGCACAAGGTCGGCGATGCCCTGCACCAGCACCTGCGCGTCTGCGGCAGCAGGCAGCGCTTCGTGCCCCTGTGCCGCCAGTACCGCACCGGCGGGCAACGCGGTGATAAAAGGCAGTTCCCGCAGCACCTGCTCGGCGGCGCAGATCTTTGCAAAGGCTTCGCTTTCCACAAAGCGGCGGATGCACACCGCATCCAGCTTTTCCGCGATCTCCGGGGCGGTCAGCTGCACCGCCACCTGACGATCCCGCTCTGCCGGGATGGCTTCGTCCAGCGTGCCCGCAGCCTTGGCTTCGGCCAGCCGGGCAAAGTCTGCGTGCTCCAGAAAAGCGTGCAGAGCCGTGCCCATCTCGGCGGCGGTCAGACCGTCCTTGGAAAGGAAGCCCGGGCGCTCCAGCGTGGTCTGTTCGGCCTTGTGCACGATGCTGGTCACGCTGACCTTGGCGGGCACCTGTGCAAGCGCTGCCGCCGGGTACTGCCACGCAAAGCCCTGCCGCAGCTTCTCCACCAGTGCCGGGTCGGTCTCCGGTGCTTCGTCCGGCGTGGCTGCATCCGGTTCCTCGGACAGCTGTGCAGCATCGTCACACAGCTCGATATCCATCACGCTTTCAGTCTGCACAAAAAGCAGTTCCCGGTTGCCGGAAAGCTGCCGCAGCACCCCGCCGTCCGGGTGCACCAGCAGCGCCGCCCGCAGCCATTCGGCAAAGCTGTTGGCCTGCTGGTGCAGCGTAGCCCCCGCCCCGGCAGCCAGAAAAGCCGCTGCCTTGGCAAAGGGCTTTGCACTCTTGCCGCTGCTCAGGGGCACAGTGAGGATGAGCTTATCCTGTGCGCGGGTGAGCGCCACATACAAAAGGCGCATCTGTTCGCTGCGCAGTTCCCTAGCGTGGACAGCAGCCAGCGCGGTGTAGGCAGCGGTCTTGTAAGCGCCCTCGCCGTTTTCCGGGCGCAGCCGCAGCCCTGCGCCGAAAGTGCGGTGCACCAGCACCGGCTGACGGATATCCGAAGCGTTGAACTTGCGGGCTGTATCCCCCACGAACACCACCGGGAACTGCAAGCCCTTGGAGCGGTGGATGGTCATGATGGACACGCACCCCGGGTGCACCCCGCTGGGCACGGTGTCCTGTCCGGTGCTGCCGGCCTGCGCGGCGGCATCAATAGCGCGCACCAGCGCCGAGATACCGCCTGCACCGGAAGTGGCGCAGAAGTTGGCAAAGCGGCGGGCATCCTCCCGGCGGCGGGCACCGTTTTCCAGTACGCCCAGCGCCGCCAGATAGCCGGTGGAGGCAAAAATTTCTTCCAGCAGCTGCTCCGCCGGGGCGCTGCGCGCCATCTGCCGCAGCGCGGTGAGATGGGCGTAGAAGTCCTTCACCTTCTCGGTAAAGGGATCATCTGCCAGGTCCTCCAGCGCCAGCAGCAGCGCGCCGTACAAGCTGATGCGGGCGGGCTTTTTGTCCGGCTCGGCCTGCACCTGACGGCTGCGGGCGCGCAGCCGCACAAGGTCGTCCTCGGTAAAGCCGAACATGGGGCCCAGCATGGCGGCGGCCAGATAGATGTCCTGCGAGGGGTCGTCGATGACCTTGAGCAGGGCGATGAGGGGGCGGATGTGGGGCACAAGCATCAGGTTCTCCCGGGCGTCGGCGTATACCGGGATGCCCCGGGCAGTCAGCGCCTCCACATACACCGGGAAATCCGTGCGCGCCGCCAGCAGCACGCAGCAGTCCTCGTACCGCACCGGGCGGGTGGTGCTGCCCTCTCGCACCGGCTCTCCGGCAGAAACCAGCTGCTCGATGCGCTCGGCGATCCAGCCCGCATCGGTTTCCGTCTCATCGTCCGGCAAAAACTGCACTTCCACGCTGCCCTGATATTCCCCGGGCGCACCGCAGACCAGACGCTGCCCGTTGCCGTAGGCGGTATCGCCCAGCTCCGGGGTCATGAGCTGCTCAAAGAGATAATTGATGCCCGCAACCACTTGCGGTGCGGAGCGGAAGTTTGCATCCAGCGCCAGCAGAGCGTCTGTGCCCGGGGTGCCCTCCGGCGGACGGGGACGGGCTTTTGCGCCCGGCAGCAGCGGCCAGCTGTCCAGCTTTTGCCGGAAGATGCCCGGCTCTGCCTGCCGGAAACGGTAGATGCTCTGTTTTAAGTCGCCCACAAGGAAGAGGTTATCTCCCGCCGGGGCGGCAAGGCAGCGGTAAAGCGCATCCTGCAAGGCGTTCGTGTCCTGATATTCGTCCACCATCACGGCGGCGTAGTCCTGACGGATGTTCTCACACAAGGGGGTGGGCGTGCCCTCCGGAGTGCGCAGCAGCCGCAGGGCAAGGTGTTCAAAATCGCTGAATTCCAGCAGCTTGCGCTCCCTTTTTCTGGCTGTGAACCGGGCATCGAAGTCCCGCACGGCGGCAAACAGCGCCCGCAGCCGGGGCAGGGTGATCTGCCGGTCGGTCTCGGCTTCGGCTTCGGAACAGCAGATGAGCTGGGTCATCTGCTCGAACAGGGCGGCGGCTTCGTCCGAGCGGGTCTTGATCTCCGCCTTGTGGTCGCCGCCCAGACGCTTTTTCATGCCCTTCAGCCCGGGCGCTTCCTCCATGCCCAGCACATAGGGGGTGAGCAGATCATACAGCGGGTCCCACTGTCCGGCAGCAGCCAGCTGCTCTGCCTGCGCAAAGAGGGCGGCGGCTTTTTCCAGCCTTGTACCGGCTTCCTCGTATTTTTCTGCCACCGCAAGCTGTGCCTTTGCCCGGGCAGAGGGGGTCTTTTTCTCCTCGGCAGCTGCCTGCTCCTGCGCAAAATCCGCATGGCAATCGGCCAGTGCTGCCATCAGCAGCTCCCGTGCAGCCTTGGCGCAGCGGGCGGCTTCGGCCAGCAGCAGGTCGTGCCAGCAGGTGGCGGCAAAACCGTTTTCCTGCTCGTAAGGGGCAAGAAATTCGTCCAGCTTGCGGTCGTAGTCCGGCAGTGCCCGCAGAAAATCGTAGATCTGCAAAATGGCATCGCCCGCCGGTTTATCCGTGCGTCCCTTGCCGTACAGATCTGCAAAGGCGCAGAAATCCGGGTCGCGGTAGGCGTTTTCCAGCGTTTCGGCCAGTGCCGCCCCCCGCAGCAGCTGTACGGTACCGGGGTCTGCCGGGGCAAAATCCGGCGGGATATCCAGCGCCTGAAAGTGCTTGTGCAGCAGGTTCAGACAAAAAGCATCAATGGTGCAGATGGGCGCGCGCTGCAATAGCATCCGCTGACGGCGCAGCATGGCGTTGCCGGGCTGCAGCTGGCTGCGGTGCAGCAGCGCCTGCCCGATGCGGGCGCGCAGCTCTGCCGCCGCCGCGTTGGTAAAGGTGACGATGAGCAGCCGGTCGGCGTTGACCGGGTGCTCCGGGTCGGTGATCAGCTGCACCGCCCGCTCGGTCAGCACGGCGGTCTTGCCGCTGCCTGCGGCTGCGCTTACCAGCAGCGCACCGCCCCGGTCGGCAATGGCAGCCTGCTGCGCCGGGGTCCATTTGGGTCCGCTCACGGCTGTTCCTCCTTTTCTTCGGGTTCTTCCTCGGGTTCAAAGGGCTTTGCAGGGGCTTCCAGCGCACGCTCGTGCACCCCGGTCTCGTGGCAGCAGATAAAGCTGTAATCGCACCAGGTGCAGGGGCTTTTGCTGCTGCTCACCACCAGCGGCTCGGCGTCGATCTGCCCGCCGTAAAGCTGCTCGCCCATCTGGGTGACAAGGTCGTCCAGATGCAGCTGGATGCGGCTGAGTTTGGCGCTGTCGGCCCGTTTGTCCTTCTGGTAGGGGCTGGGTGCGCCGTTGCGGTAGCCGAAGGGCAGGTACTTGCCGGTTTCGTCTGCATCCATGGCGTCAAAGATCTTCTGCTCGTCCCGCACAAGACCGTCCAGCTGGTACTCCACTGCCCGGGCGGCCTGCCCGCGCGGCAGGGTCTGGGGGGCGGGGTCTGCCAGCAGATACAAAACGCCCGCCGGCTGCGCGCCGGTAAAGCGCCCGCCCGCATCCCGGGTCAGGCTGAACAGATACAGCAGCATCTGGCAGTCCAGCCCGCAGTAGACCTCCTTCAAGTCCAGCTTTTTGCTGCCGGTCTTGTAGTCCACCACCCGCACCCAGCGGGTGCCGTCATCCTCGATCCACTCGTCCGTGCGGTCCACCGTACCCACCAGCTGCACCGTGCGCCCATCTGACAGGCGGTACACCTGCCCGGGCACTGCATCCTTGCCCCGGCCTATTTTCAGCTCACAGGCCACGGGCTTGAACTGGGACTGGTTCTGCTCGTCCCGCAGATAGCACAACAGGCTGGTCATGCTCTTTTTCAGCCGGGAGAGCAGATAGGCAAAGCGTGCGGTATCCTCCGGCAGATAGCGCCGCGCATACTCGTCCACCAGTGCGGCGGCAAGGTCGGCCATGGCGGCGTCGTCCAGTTCCAAAAAAGGACGCAGCCCGGCGCAGGGATTGTCCGCCCCGGGGTGGGGATCCAGTGCCATCTGCAAGACCCAGTGCATCAGGGTGCCGCTCTGGTCAGCCGAAAGCTCCGCACGGCGGCGGGGCTTGAGTCCCAGCACATACTGCAAAAAGTAGCCGTAGCGGCAGGTATAGTATTTTTCCAGCTGGCTGGGCGAGATGTGCAGCCGCCTGCCCAGCAGCATTTCCAGCGTGGGCAGATCCTGCACCTGCCGGGGCGGATCCTCCTCCATGCGCTGCAGCAGTGCCAGTCCCCGGGGTGCCTGCACCCCTTCGCCGGGGGCGCGCAGCGCCTCGGTCAGGCTGGCGCGTTCCAGTTCGGTCATCGGCCAGCCGCCGCCCAGCACGTCCAGACCGTCTGCGGGAGTGGCGGCAAGGTCGATGAGTTCCAGCTGCGGCGCGGCGGGCTGCAATGCCTCCACGATGGGTTCCAGCGCAGCGCACAGGGTCTGCCCCTGTCCTTTCGGCCAGCTCATCCACAGCCCCTTTGCCGGGGCGGTAAGGGCTTTGTAGAAACAGACCTGCTCGCGCACCACGCGGTTCTCAAAGCAGTCCGGCAGGTCGATCTGTTTTGCCATCAGCAGATCGCGGTCGGCATGGGTCAGCAGGCCGCTCTCTGCGGGAGTACAGGGAAATTCCCCCTCCGCAAGCCCCAGCACAAATACATAATCCGGCGCATCCAGACGCATTTTGCCGGCGCTTGCCAGCACCACTGCGTCCAAGGTCTGCGGGATGTGCCCAAGGTCGGAGGAGCGCAGCAGCAGGCTGAAAAGATCCTCGTACTCCGGCACGGTGATGCCCTGACTGCCCAGCAGCCGCGCCATCTCGTCCAGCAGCTGCATCACCACGTTCCACTCGCGGGCGGCTTCCTCTGCCGCCGGGATGCCCCGGGCAGTGCGGATATCTTCCACCTGCGCAGCCTGCTGTCCCTCTGCGCCCAGCTCCTTCAGGCAGAAATACAGCGCCCGGCTGATCTGCTCGGCGTTGGCACTGCGCACCTTGCCGCGCAAAGTATCCACCGCCGTCACCAGCTTTTTGCGGGCGTTCTCGGCACGGGTCAGGTTCTGGGTATCCTCCTCAGTCAGTTCGGCATCGCCGAAGCCCCGGGGGCTTTTGGTAAATTCTGCCCGCCACGCCGCAGCATTGGGCGACCACGTGTAGGCGTAGTTTTCCAGCGCACAGACTTCCGGCTCAGTCAGGTCGCACAGGCCGGTCTTTGCCAGTACGGTCAGCTGCTCGGTCATGTCCGCGCCCCGCAGCAGTGCCAGCAGCGCCCGCACCGCCGTGGCGGGTGCGCTGAACTCCGGGGTGGTGGGCTCGTCGCAGTACAACGGGATCTCTGCCATGCGGAACTCGTACCGCACCGCAGCCCGGTACAGACTGATATCGCGGCAGACCACCGCAATTTTTCCGCAGCGCACCCCCTGCCGCATCAGGCGGCGGATGGCGGCAGCGGCGCAGCGGGCTTCCTCCTCCCGGCTGGCGGCGGCAAACAGCCGCAGCTCCGGGGCGCTTTCCGGCGGGGTGCAGCTGCCGGTCTCCAGCAGCTCGGTCAAGGCGGCAAGCCCCGGCGCATCCTTATGGCGCAGGTCCCGCCGCAGCAGTTCCGGCGCGGCCACCTGTGCGCCGTTTTTGCGCGCCAGCTGGCGCAGCTGCGCCGCCACCTGCTTTGCACCGGAGAACAGTTCCAAATCGCCGGGCTGCATGGGTGCGCCGTCCTCACACAGCGCCACCGTCACGGCAGGCAGCGCGGCCAGCATGGCACCCATCAGCCGCTTTTTGGGCGCGTTGAAGGTGTCGAACTCGTCAATGAACACCTCGCGCCCGCGCAAAAAGTCCGGCAGTTCGTCCCGGGCAAGCGCAGCTTCCAGACGGTCTGCCGCCAGTTCCAGACGGTCGGCGGGATCCATGCCGGTGCCCGCCAGCAGGCTTTCGTAGCCCTGAAAAATGAGTGCCAGTTCGCCCAGCTTTGCGCTCTCGGAGCCGCAGTCCCGGGCAAGCTCCTGCAATTGCTGCCCGGAAAGCCCGGCGCTTTTCAGCTCATCAATGGTCTCGGCAGCCATCTGGCAAAAGGCCGCGCTGCGCCGGTGGCGGTAGTAGTAGTGTACGTTATCCTGCAATTCCTCCAGCGCACGGCGCACCAGCACCGCCCGCCCGGCATCGGTCAGGGTCTGCACCGCCGCGCCGCCCTCTACCGCAAGGATATGCTCGGCCAGACTGGTAAAAGAATAGCTTTCCACCATGCCGGAAAGGGCATCTCCCAGCTCCCGGTAGATGCGCGCTTCGGTGCTGGAAGTAAACTGCTCCGGCACCAGCAGGATGCTGCGCTTCCCCGCCTCGGCGCGGGCACGGATGCGGGCATACAGCAGGGTGGTCTTGCCGCTGCCGGAAGCGCCCAGAACCAGTTTCAGCATTTTGGTTTCCTCCCGCTCGTTGATTTTTGCCTTTATTGTAACACGAAACCGGTGATAAAACCACAGCTTTTCTTTGCAATCCCGCCGCCGCTGTGGTACACTGAAAAAAACATTCTGCACACCGGAAAGGGACTTTGTATGAAGATTTTAGCCGTTGACTACGGGGACAGCCGCACCGGCCTTGCCACCTGCGACCGCACCGAATTTCTTACCACCGCCATCACGCCCCAGATCACTTTAAAAGCCCGCAACAAGGTTGCCGCCCGGGTCTGCGAGGTGGCAAAAGAGATCGAAGCCGAGATGATTCTGATCGGTCTGCCGCTGAATATGGACGGCACCGAGGGCGAACGCGCCGCCAAGAGCCGCAAGCTGGCAAAGACCGTGGAGCTTTGGAGCGGCCTGCCGGTGCGGATGTGGGACGAGCGCCAGACCACCTGCGCCGCCGCCGACCTTCTGGACGAAAGCGGCACCTACGGCAGCCGCCGCAAGGAGATTCTGGATTCGGTCAGCGCCACGGTGATTTTGGAGGACTACCTTGCATGGCGCAAGGATCATCCCGGGGAGATATAAAAAATGATGCCTGTGCTCACGCACAGGCATCATTTACTATTTATCCCTGATAGGTCTCGATGCTCACGCTGTTGATGGTGATATCGGTGGTAGGCTTCTGGTTTTCGTCCACGGCGGTCTGGGCGATGGTGTCCACGATGTCCATGCCCTCGTACACCTGCCCGAACACGGTATCGGTGTAGTCCAGATAAGGCGCACCGCCCGCCGTCTGGTAAGCGGATACCACCTCGGCGCGGTAACCGGCAGCATTCATCTGATCCACCAGTTCCTGCGTTACCGACTGCTCTCCCGGCAGCGATTCCACCACGTAGAACACGCTGGCGCACTCGCCGGAGGCGTCCACGCCCATGCACAGCGCCCCGGCGTAGTGGTGCAGGCTGTCCGATGTCTCCACCGGGTAGCGGCTGCCCTTCCAGATGGTAGAGCCCTTGCCGTCTGCGCCCTGCCCGGCTTCCACCACGAACTGATTCTCCACCCGGCTCACGGTAAGGCCGTTGTAGTAGCCCTGCTGCACAAGGCCGATAAAGTTATCGCAGGCCTGCGGAGCCTTTTCCGGGAAGAGCACCGCCCGGAAAACACCCGCCGAGGTATCGAACACCGCAACCGTGTCCCCTGCTGCCGGGTGGGTGAACTGCAGCTCGGCGGATTCCACCGCCGGGCGGCTGATGCTCTGGACTTTGCTGCCGTTTTCCTGCGGCCGCAGCGTGCAGCCGGTAAGCAGCAGCACCGCCGCAAGACAGACTGCCCCGAATTTTTTCAACATATTCCCGCTCCCTGTTCCATATACTGTACTGCACGCTGCACGGTGCAGCGCAAAAGATTCAACCAGTAGTATACCATATTCTGCGCGGCAGTGCGAGAGGAAAATGCGTGAAAATTTATCCAATGATTTCTGTGCGAAAAAGCATCTTGACGAACTGCACAAAACACGCTACACTATAAGCAGACCAAGCGGGGTGCAGCCCGCAGCATCAACTGCTTTTTGTGATAAAGCAATACAGGAGCGTATTATGTCTGACGAGATCAAGAACCCTAATACTGAGGAAGAATATCAGCCTGACCTGATGACCCTTGAGGACGAGGACGGCAACGAGGTCACCTTTGAGGTGATCGACGCGCTGGACCACAAGGGTGTGCATTATCTGGCTGTTGTGGAATACGCTGAGAACGAAGAGGACCTGAACGAGGACGCCCAGCTGGTGATCCTGAGTGTCGGGGAGGACGATGAAGGCGAATATCTGGACGTTGTAGAGGATGACGAGGTGCTGATGGAAGTCAGCAAGCTGTTCGAGCAGCGTCTGAGCGAGGACTACGATATCGAGTAAGTCCTTTGACGGATTGACCCGTGCAAGACTTCCTGCCCGGCTCGATTTGTTGCGGTTTGTATGATCCTACTAATCATTCAACGGGAGCCCGGAGTTCTCCGGTGGATTGCAGACCTCCCCGCCATGGGTCGACCATGGAGGTTCGATGAGGAAGCGTGAATCCGGCGACAGGGCACCCACCTGTCCGTAAGGGTAGGTTTGATTGACCGCAGACGACCGGGCGGGATCTTTATAGTAATCCAATCCACCGCTTGTGCCCCTGCAAACACAGGGCACGGCTGTGGATTTTTTTATCACCACTTGAAAGGATGTGCAATTGCGGCATGAGTTCTGAGCATCTGGTTGGTACTTCCATTCCCCGGTTCACCTTTGACACCCCCACCACCCCGGGCAACGATTTTTACGCCCTGTGTGCGGGCACCGAGCCCCTGTGCATGATCTTTCTGCCCGGGTTCGACCACCCGGTCACCCGGGAATACCTGACCCGCTACTTAAAGACCCTGCCGCGGCTGCGGGGTGTGCGGCTGGCGTGTGTGGTGCGCTCAGCGCCCCGCGCGGTGGCCGAAGCTACGCAGGGGAAGGAGTTCCCCTTCCCCATCATCTGCGATGCGCCGGGTGTGCTGTACAGCTATCTGGGGGTGGAGCAGGCGCGCGGGCTTTTAAGCTGGAGCTTTTCTGCCCAGCGCATCTACAAAAGCGCCCGGGATGCTGGCTATCATTACGACCGCAATGCCCCGCAGATCCTGCCCATGACCCTGATCGTAGGGCATGAGGGAAAAATTTTATTCACCCACTCCGGCCGCAGCCAGACCGACCTGCCGGAGGACTGCATTGCCATCCGGGAACTTGCCCGCGAGGTAGTGCACACCAAGGCCGCCGACCAGCGCCGCACAAGCCATCACTGCTCGGACGAAACGCTGACCCTGCCCGACCTTATCGGCTGGGACGATGTGGATAATGACCGGTAGAACAAGCACAAAACGGCTGCCGCACTGTTAAGTGCAGCAGCCGTTTTGTTATTCTTCCTCCGGTTCCTCGCTGAACATCTCCGGGATGGCACCAAGGGCAGCCAAGCCCACCAGCGCAAACACGATGCGGGACCACACCGAGGTGCTGCCGCCCAGCAGCCAGCCCACAAGGTCGAACTGGAACAAGCCCACAAGCCCCCAGTTCACACCGCCCACGATGAGCAGCAGCAGACAGATTTTGTAAAAGGTCTGCACTAAAAAGACCTCCTTCCTTTGGGGCCAGTATGCCCTGCGGGAAGGAGGTTTATGCTTTTTAGCGGATCACCCGGGCACCGCCGCGGTCGGGCTGCGCCACATACACCTGCGGCCACTGCCGCTTTGCCGCCGCTGCGGCGGCTCTGGCGGCAGCTTCGTCCCGGAACACGCCGAACACTGCCGCGCCGCTGCCGGTCATCAGCGCGGTGACAGCGCCGTGCGCCAGGAGCAGGGCCTTGATTGCTTCGTTGTCCTTTGCGCCGCTGCACTCTTCCAGCGCATTGCCGGCGGCAGCACATACGGCGTCCAGATCTCCGGCGCGGATGGCTGCTTCCTGCGCTTCACAGTCTGGGTGGGTGCTGCTGCCCACGGTATCATAGGCGGCAAAGGCCTCCGGGGTGGACACGCCGTAGTCCGGCATCACCACCGTGAACCAGCAGTCCGGCACGGGCGGCAGCGCCTTGATCACATCGCCCACACCCTGCACCCGGCAGGTGCCGCCCATCAGGGCAAAGGGCACGTCCGCACCAATGCCCGCGCCCAGCGCACACAGCTCGCTCATGGAAAGCTTTGCGCCGTACAAGGCGTTCAGTCCCACCAGCACGGCGGCGGCGTCCGCGCTGCCGCCGGCCATACCAGCCCGCACCGGGGTGTTTTTGTGGATGATGATATCCACCCCCGCCAACAGCCCGGTGTAGTGAAAAAACGCCAGCGCTGCCTTGATGGCGGTGTTTTTATCGTTGGGCTGCACAGGGCTGCCCGGCAGCTGCAGGCTGAGCCCGGCGCTGCGGCGCAGCACCACACGCTCGTATAGAGTGATGGTCTGCATGGTCATGTCCAGCGCATGGTAGCCGTTGGGCAGCAGCCCTACTACGTCCAGTGCCAGATTGAGCTTGGCCGGGGCCAGCACGGTCACTACGTTTCTCCGCTCTCGCCGTTCCATCTGTGTTCCTCCTCAGTTGCCGTGGTAGATGTTGTTTTCCACCAGAAATTCCCGGATGCGCTTCAGCGCTTCGGTCAGGTGCTCCACGCTGTACGCGTAGGAAACGCGGCAGTAGCCATCACCGGAAGCGCCAAAGGCATCGCCGGGGATGATGGCAACGTGCTTTTGCTCCAAAAGCTTTGTGCAGAACTCCTGACTGCTCATGCCGGTGCTCTTGATGCAGGGAAAGGCGTAGAATGCGCCCCGGGGCTCAAAGCAGGTCAAGCCCATGTCGTTGAAACTGCGCACCACCAAGCGGCGGCGCATATTGTACTCGTCCCGCATCCGGTCGATCTCGCCGTCACACTCTTTCAGGGCGGTGATGGCGGCGTACTGGCTGGTGGTGGGAGCGCTCATGATGGCGCTCTGGTGGATCTTGGTCATGATTTTAATGACCTCCTCCGGGCCGCAGGCGTAGCCCAGCCGCCAGCCGGTCATGGCGTAGCTCTTGGAAAAGCCGTTCACCACAATGGTGCGCTCTGCCATGCCGGGCAGGGTGGCAATGGAAACGTGCGGCCGCAGGCCGTAGTTCAGCTCGGCGTAGATCTCGTCGGACAGCACCATGATATCGGTGCCGCGCAGCACCTCGGCCACCGCTTCCAGATCTTCCCGCTCCATCACCGCACCGGTGGGGTTGTTGGGGAAGGGCATGATGACCAGCTTGGTCTTGGGGGTGATGGCAGCCTTCAGTGCATCGGCGCGCAAACGGAACTCGTCCTCCTGACGGCAGGCAACGTGCACCGGCACGCCGCCGGACAGGGTGGTAATGGGCTCGTAGCACACAAAGCAGGGCTCCGGGATGATCACCTCGTCCCCGGGCTTGACCAGCGTGCGGATGCACATATCAATGGCTTCGCTGCCGCCCACGGTCACAAGGATCTGCCGCATGGGGTCATAGCGCAGGTTCATGCGCCGCTCCAGATACCGGCTGATCTCGGCGCGCAGCTCCTTTAAACCGGCGTTGGAGGTATAGCGAGTGCGGCCGTGCTCAAGGCTTTCAATGCCGGCTTCGCGCACTGCCCACGGGGTCTTGAAGTCCGGTTCGCCTACGCCAAGGCTGATGCACTCGGGCATTTCGGCGGCCAGATCGAAAAATTTGCGGATGCCGGAGGGGCGCATGGCCTTGGCGGCAGGCGCGATCAGTTTATCGTAATCCATCACAGCACCGTGCACTCTCTTTCATCGATTTCTTCGTCCTGATACAGGCGGCCCTCTTTTTTATAGGTGCGCAGGACAAAATGGG
>OGGZ01002414.1_pt1 | contig 12866 bp, 10 predicted proteins | sample 1571371 | NCBI WGS metagenome assembly OGGZ01 (sample SAMEA2582025, study PRJEB24529) | metagenome | biome: Human gut stool | place: China | collected 2011
CGGCCTCTACATGCCATCAGGTAATAAGGTCCGCGCTCACATTATCCAGATCCAAGCGCAAAATCTTCGACACGCCGTCCTCCTGCATCGTGACGCCGTAGAGGACGTCGGCGGCCTCCATCGTGCCGCGGCGGTGGGTGATGACAATGAACTGGGTGCGGTCCGTCATGCGGCGCAGATACTGCGCATAGCGCGCGACGTTTACGTCGTCCAGCGCGGCCTCGATCTCATCGAGGAAGCAGAACGGCGCGGGGTTGACGCGCAGGATGGCGAAATAGATCGAGATAGCGACCAGCGCCTGCTCGCCGCCGGAAAGCGCGGACAGGTTCTTGATGACCTTGCCCGGGGGCGAGACTTCAATTTCAATGCCGGATTCCAGCACGTTCGCTTCATCCGACAGGTACAGCCGCGCATGACCGCCGCCGAACAGCTCCTTGAAGATTTGCTGGAAGTTCGCGTTGATCTGCTTAAAGCTCGCCGTGAACAGCTCCTGCATCTCGCTGCACAGCTCGGCGATCATCTTCGTCAGCTCGGCCTTCGCCTTTTCGACATCGGTGACCTGCGCCTTCATGAAGTCATAGCGCTCCCTGACCTCTTTATATTCGTCGATCGCGCCGACGTTGACGTTGCCCAAGGCGCGGATCTTTCCGCGGACCTCGGTCACGCTGCGGCGCAGCTCGGTCAGGCTCTCAAACGGCACGCACTGGCTGCGGGCCTCGCTCTCGGTCAGCTGGTATTCCTCCCACAGCTTGCTGTTGGTGTCGTTCAGCTCGGTCTCGGCGGCGGTGCGGCGCTCGGCCAGGCGGGCCATCTCGCCGCTCATCCGCTCGCGCTCGTCGGTCAGGGCGCGGTTGTCCTGCCCCAGCTTCGAGATCGCAGCCTCCTTTTCGAGGCGGGCCGCGTTGGCAGATCGAATCGTTTCCTCCGCGGCGGCAATTTTCTGCTGGTTGTCGCCGCGCACGCGCTCCATCTCGGCGATTTTCAGCGCGTTGGCCTCGATTTTTGCCTTGGCGGCCTCAATTGCCGTCTGCAGCTCACGGGCGCGGGCGTCGGCCTCGCCGGTACGGCTCCGCAAGCCCTCCAGCGCGGCCTCATGCAGGCCGACGTCCTTCTCGTCCGCCAGGCGCTGCAGCTGCTTTTCGGACAGCTCACCGGTGATCTTTTCGCGTTCTGCCGTCAGGCTGCCCGTGCTCTCGCCCAAGGCGGCCAACTCGGCGGTGTACTGCGCCAGCTCGGCCTCGGCGTCGGTCCGGGCCTTCTCGGCCTCGGTGCGCGCGGTCTCGTTCCGGGTCACAGCGGCCTGCTGGGCGGCGATCTCAGCCTCGATGCTCCGGGCCGTCTCGTCGTACTGGGCGGCGGCCTTCGTCAGGCGCTCGAGCTCGAGGTTCGCGCGGACGTGCTCCGTCGCAGCGTTCATGCCCTCGCCCTCGGCACCGGCCAGCTGGGCCGAGAGGTTGTCCACCTCGGCCTTGCGGGCGGCCAATTCCTTTTCCGCCTCGGTGCGTTTCTGCTCGAGCTTCGTCAGCTTGCTGCGCAGCTCGTCCAGCTCCTGCTTGCGGCTGAACACGCCGACGCTGCGGGCAGTGGAGCCGCCGGTGAACGAGCCGCCCGCGTTGATGACCTGGCCGTCCAGCGTGACGATGCGGTTCCGGTAGCCGAGGTTCCGCGCCACGGCGGACGCCTCGGTCAGGTCCTCGACCACGATGATGCGGCCCAGAAGATTGTCGATGATATGCTGATATTTCGGGTCTGTCCTGACCAGGTCGGCGGCGACCTCCGCCGTGCCGGTCAGGCGGCCCGTGAAGCGGGAGCCCTGCACGGTGTCCAGCGGCAAAAACGTAGCGCGGCCTGCGCGCTCGTCCTTCAAAAAGCCGATGGCGGCGCGGGCACAGCCCTGGTCCTCGACGACGATATTCTGCAGCGCAAAGCCGAGCGCTGTCTCAATGGCGGTCTCGTAGCCCTTTTCGACGGTGATGATGCCCGCCACGGGGCCGATGATGCCCCGCAGCCGCCCGCCGCCCGCCGCCCGCATGACGGCCTTGACGCTCTGCTGGTAGCCGTCCATGTTGCGCTCCAGATCTTCCAGAATGTGGATGCGCTGGGCGGCGGCGGACCTTTCTCGGTCCGCCTTCTGCAGGTTGTCGGCAGCCTCGGCCTGCTGACGGCGGCGGCTGTCCAATTTCAGCTTCAGGCCCGCCTTGATGTTGTCGTTGCGGGTCACGGCCTCCTCGGCGTCCTTAAAGCGGCGCTCGGCGCGGCGGCGTTCCTCGTCGGTGGCGGCGGCGCCGGCTTTCAGCTCCTCGGCCTGGCGCTGTGCCTCGGCCAGGCGGTTGGCCGCAGCCTCCCCTGCCGACTGCGCCGACGCGGCGCTGACCCTGGCGGCGGTGGCGGTGTCCTGCAGGCGGGCCATGGCGGCGTCAATGACGTCGCGGCGCTCGCCGCTGGCAGCGGCCTTTTCCTCAAGGGCACGCAGGGCCTCGCGCAGCTCGGCCACGCGGGCGTCCAGCCCGGCCATGCCGCTTTTCAGCGTCTCGATGGCGGCACGGTGGTCCGCGGCCTCGCGCTCGATGCTCTCGCGGCCCTGCCCGGCGCGCTCCAATTCGGACGCAGCCTCGTCGATGCGGAACCGGCTGTGCTCGCTCTCGTTTTTCAGGACGGCGATCTCGCTCTCGCTGCCGGCGTTTGCCTCGGTGATGGCGCGGATGTCGGCGTTGGCCTGCTCGACGGCCAGCATCAGCTGCTGGGCCTCGGCACGCAGGGACGCGCTTTTTTCGTCAAACTCGTCCAGCTGGCGGCTCAGGCGGTCATAGTCGGCCTGGGCGGCCTCGTACTTGCGCTGCTGGTCGCGCAGCGAGTCGTTGGCGCGGCGGATGGCATCGACCCAGAGTGTGATCTCCAGCGTCTTGCGCCTCTCGCTCAATTCCAGAAACTGCTGGGCCTTCTCGCTGTCGCGTTTCAGGGGGCCGACGCGCTTTTCCAGCTCACCCAGAATGTCCCGCAGGCGCTCTAAGTTGCCCTCGGCGGCGTCCAGGCGGCGCTCGGCCTCGTTTTTGCGGTAGCGGTACTTGGCGATGCCGGACGCTTCCTCAAAAATTTCGCGGCGCTCCGCGGATTTTGCACCGACGATCTCGGCAATGCGGCCCTGCCCGACGATGGCATAGCCGTCGCGGCCAATGCCGGTGTCGAGCAGCAGCTCGTACACGTCCTTTAAGCGGACGTTCTGGCCGTTGATGGAGTATTCACTCTCGCCGCTGCGGTAGTACCGGCGGCCGATCGTGACCTCGTCGGCGTCCATGTCCAGACCGTGGTCGCTGTTGTCGATGGTCAGCGCGACGGAGGCATAGCCCATGGCACCGCGGGACTGGGTGCCGCCGAAGATGACGTCCTCCATCTTGCCGCTGCCGCGCAGCTGCTTGGAGCTGGTCTCGCCCAGAACCCAGCGGATGGAGTCGGAGATGTTCGACTTGCCCGAGCCGTTCGGCCCGACAACGCCGGTAATGCCCTCGCCGATCTCGACCTTTGTCTTATCGGGGAAGGATTTGAAGCCTTGGATTTCCAGTTCTTTCAGGCGCATTCCATGGGTACCTTTCAAAATTCTTAAAATGGTCGTAGGGGCCGGGCATGCCCGGCCCTCAACCTCGCCTTATGTACCCGTAAACGGGTCGCGATTTTTATGCCGCGGGCCGGGCACGCCCGGCCCCTACAGGGCGTCACTTATTGCAGCTTTTCCAGCGCCACCTTTGCTGCGTGCTGCTCGGCGGCTTTTTTGCTGCGGCCACGGCCCTCGGCCAGCAGCTCGCCGTTGCGCCAGACGCAGACCGTAAACTGCTTGTTGTGGTCGGGGCCGGTCTCGCCGGTGACCTCGTATTTCAGCACGGCGGACGGGTCCTGCTGGACGACCTCCTGCAGACGGGTCTTGTAGTCGTCCTCGGCAGTCTTGCCCTCGGTGATGAAGGGCAGGATGAAATTGCGCGCGGCCTCCATGCCGCCGTCCAGATACAGCGCGGCAATGACCGCCTCGAACGCATCGGAGACAACGCTCGGGCGGCTGCGTCCGCCGCCAAGGTCCTCGCCGTGGCCAAGGCGCAGATACTCACCCAGCTGAATTTCCTGTGCGAACTGGAACAGTGCATCCTCGCTGACGAGGCTGGCGCGCATACGGGTCAGCTCGCCCTCGGGGCGGCCCGACTGGTGGAACAGGTAGTCCGCTACAACGACGGACAGCACGCTGTCGCCCAGAAATTCCAGCCGTTCGTTGTGGGTCGTGGCGACCTTGCTCTCGTTGGCATAGCTGGTATGGGTCAGCGCAATGCGCAGCAGCGCAGGATTTTTGAATGTATAGTGCAGGACCTCCTGCAGTTCTTCCGGTTTGTGAGCCATATTCTTTCACCTTTCCGGCTAGTCCGTAGGGGCCGGGCATACCCGGCCCTCAACCTTATCTCGATTGCCCTTTTACGGGCGGTATTTTTTATGCCGCGGGCCGGACATGTCCGGCCCCTACAGGGCAGCTTTATTTTTAAGCGTCTGCTTCTTCCGCCTGCTTCGCTACTTCTGCCAACGCCTTCTCCATCGTGCCGCACAGGTCGTTGGCGACGCAGAGCTTGGCCTGACGGATGGCGTTCTTGATGCCCTTGGCGTGGCTGGAACCGTGCGCCTTGATGACCGGCTTCGCGGCGCCCAGCAGCGGTGCGCCGCCGACCTCCTCGGAGTCCATCATACGTTTCAGCTCGCCCAGACCGCCCTTGATGCCCAGATAGCTGAGCTTGGTGATCAAATTCTGCAAGAAGATTTTTTTCAGCATCCCCAGCAGCGTTTTGGCGACGCCCTCGGTCAATTTCAGCACGACGTTGCCGACAAAGCCGTCGCAGACGACGACGTCCACGTCACCGTCCATGATGTAGCGCGGCTCGATGTTGCCCGCAAAGTGGATGCAGGGGTTTGCCTTCAGCAGCTTGTGGGCCTCGCGGTAGGTCGGCGTGCCCTTCGTGTCCTCCGCGCCGTTGTTGACAAGCGCGACCTTCGGCGTTTCGCGGCCCATGACCTTCTCGGCGTAGACGCTGCCCATCGTGCCGAAGGCGTTCAGCATTTCGGGGCGGCACTCGACGTTCGCACCGCAGTCCAGCAGCAGGAAATTCTGCTTAGCGCCGGGCATCGGGGTGGCCAGCGCCGGGCGCTTGACACCCTTGACCGTGCGCACGATGAGACTGGTGCCGACGTGCAGCGCACCGGTGGAGCCGGCACTGACAAAGGCATCGGCCTCGCCGTTCTTCAGCATGGTCAGACCCTTCACAAGGCTGGAATCCTTTTTGTGGCGCACAGCCTTGACCGGGTCATCGTGCATGTCGATGGTCTCGGTGCAGTTGAGGATCTCAAACGGTGCAAGGTCGATTTTATTCTCTTTTGCGCAGTCGCGGATGGCTTTTTCCTCACCCAGCAGCACCAGCTCCATGCCGTCGCCGAACTCCGCCGCGGCCTGGCTCACGCCCTGCAAAACGCACAGCGGGGCGTTGTCGCCGCCCATGGCATCCACTAAAATTTTCATGCTTCGTACTCCTTTACCCACGCCTGCATGGCGTCCTGCGCGGCCTGCGAAAGCGCCATGTAGCGCTCCCGCTTGTCGCGGATGCTGTTGATCTCCTCGGTGCGGGGCAGGATGCCCATGTTCGCACCCATCGGCTGGAAGTCCTTGTTCGGCGTCGTGATGTAGTCCAGCAGCGCGCCGCACATCGTTGCCGCCGGGGGCGGCGGCAGCTCGCGGCCATTGAGCCGTGCAAGCATCTGGTGCGCCGCCAGCAAGCCGGACGCCGCGCTCTCCATATAGCCCTCAAAGCCGGTGATCTGCCCTGCAAAAAACACGTTGGGATGTTCTTTCAAGAACTGCTGCTTCGTCAAAACTTTCGGGCTCTCCAAAAAGGTGTTGCGGTGCATGACGCCGTACCGCACAAATTCGGCGTGCTCCAGGCCGGGGATCATGCTGAACACCCGCTTCTGCTCGCCCCATTTGAGGTTTGTCTGGAACCCGACAAGGTTGTAGAGCGTGCGGGCCGTGTTCTCGGCACGCAGGTGGACGGCGGCCCAGGGGCGGTGGCCGGTGCGCGGGTCGCGCAGACCGACGGGGCGCAGGGGGCCGAACCGGATCGTATCCGCGCCGCGGGCGGCCATGACCTCAATCGGCATACAGCCCTCGTAGACGGTCAGGTCGCCGTCAAAGTCGTGGAGCGGCGCACGTTCGGCGGCAATGAGCGCCGCGTGGAACGCCTCGTATTCCTCTTTATTGAATGGGCAGTTCAGGTAGTCCGCCTCGCCGCGGCCATAGCGGGACGCGGCAAAAACCTTGTCATAGTCAAGGCTCTCGGCGGTCACGATGGGCGCAACAGCGTCATAAAAGCTCAGCCGATGGTCGCCGGTCAGCGCGGCGACAGCCTGTGCCAGTGCGCCCTCGGTCAGCGGGCCGCTGGCGACGAGCACGGGTGCGCTCTCGTCCAGCGCCGTGACCTCTTCGCGCCGGACCGTGATGTTGGGGTGGTTTTCCACCATTTCGGTCACGGCGGCGGAAAACACATCGCGGTCCACGGCCAGCGCACCGCCCGCCGCCACGCGGGCGGTCTCGGCGGCGTCCAACAGATGGCTGCCCATCATCTTCATCTCAATTTTCAAAAGGCCCGACGCGGAGTCGGGGCGCTCGGCCTTGAGCGAGTTGGAGCAGATCAACTCCGCGAAGCCCGCGCTTTTATGGGCCGGGGAATATTTTGCGGGCTTCTGCTCGTACAGCTCGACCTGCACGCCGCGGTCCGCCAGCCAAAGCGCCGCCTCGCAGCCGGCCAGACCGGCACCGATGATTTTCACTTGCATAGTTTCTCCGTAACGTCTCTGTTTTCCGCAGGTTGTAGGGGCGGATACGCGCATCCGCCCGCAAGTCGGCAGTCTGTCCGCGGGTCGATGCAGGCATCGCCCCCTACAGAAGTGCCGAAAGCGGTCATTTCTTCTCAATCGCCTTCACAAACCCGCACCCCTCTTTGGCGCAGTAGAGCTGGCCCTTCTTTTTAAAGAGGGTGCTGCCGCACTGGGGGCACTTTTCGGGCACCGGCTCGTCCCAGGTCATATAGTTGCACTTGGGGTAGTTGCTGCAGCCGTAGTAGACGCGGCCCTTGGCGCTCTTGCGCACCAGCATGTGGCCGCCGTCCAGCGGGCAGAGGCCGCCCGTGTCCTTGACCAGCGGGTGGGCGTTGCGGCACTCCGGGAAGCCCGAGCACGCCACAAACTTGCCGTAGCGGCCAGATTTGATGACCATGGGCCGCCCGCATTTTTCGCAGATCTCATCCGTGGGGATGTCCTCGACCTTGATGCGCTTGCCCTCCATATTCTTCTCGGCCTGCTCCAGGCTCTTTTCAAAGCCCTGGTAAAAGTCGTCGATGGTCTTGACCCAGTCCGCCTGGCCGGCTTCGACAACGTCGAGCTTTTTCTCCATGTCAGCGCTGAATTTCACGTTGACGATGTCGGGGAACTGCTCCATCATGACCGTGTTGACGGCCTGGCCGAGCGGGGTGGTTTTCAGCTTTTTCTGGTCCTTCTCCACATAGCCGCGGTCCACGATGGTCGTGATGATGGGCGCATAGGTGGACGGACGTCCGATGCCGTTTTCCTCCAGCGCGTGGATCAGCGTGGCCTCGGTGTAAAGCGGCGGCGGCTGGGTGAACTTCTGGTCCGCCGTCAGCTTTTTGAGTTTGAGGGTCTGGCCCTCCTCCAGCGGGGGCAGGGCGGTCTCCTTCTTTTTGGCGTCGTCGGTGGATTCCTCGTACAGCGCGGTGAAGCCGTCAAACGAGACGCGGAAGCCCGACGCACGGAACAGGTAGTCCCCTGCCGTGATGGACGCGGAGACGGTGTCCTGAATGCAGTCGGCCATCTGGCTGGCCATAAAGCGGCTCCAGATCAGGCGGTAGAGCTTTGCGGTGTCGCCGCTGATGCTCTGCTCGACCTCGTCGGGGGTCAGCTCGGGCATAGACGGGCGGATGGCCTCGTGGGCGTCCTGCGCGGCGGTGGCGGAGCGGCTTTTCCACTTGCGGGCGGTCTTGCAGACGTAGTTGTCGCCCCAGCGCTCCGCAATAAAGGTCTTGGCCGCGGCCTGAGCCTCGGCGGCAATGCGCAGCGAGTCGGTACGCATATAGGTGATAAGACCCACCGTGCCGTGGCCCGCAATGTCCACGCCTTCATACAGCGTCTGGGCGGCGCGCATCGTGCGGGTGGCCGAGAAGCCGAACGCGCGGCTCGCGTCCTGCTGCAAGGTGGACGTGATGAAGGGCGGCGAGGGCTGGCGGCGGCGCTTGCCCTTTTCGATCTTCGTGATGGTATAGTCCCTGCCGTCCAGCGCGGCCAGGATGCCGTCGGCCTGCTGCTTATTGGTGACGGTCAGCTTTTTGCCGTCGGCGGTGGCGGCCAGGCGGGCCGTGAACTCGCCCTTCTCGCCCTGCGGGTTCAGCAGCGCGTCGATGTTCCAGTATTCGTCGGGCTTGAAGTTTTCAATTTCCAGCTCGCGGTCCCGGATCAGCCGCACGGCCACGCTCTGCACGCGGCCCGCGGACAGGCCGCGGCGGACCTTTTTCCACAGGAACGGGCTCAATTTGTAGCCGACCAGACGGTCCAGCTCACGCCGGGCCTGCTGGGCGTTGAACAGGTCGATATTGATGGCGCGCGGGTGGGCCATGCCCTCCTTGACGCCCTTCTTCGTGATCTCGTCAAAGGTCACGCGGTTGGGTGCGCTGGGGTCCAGCCCCAGAATGTTTGCCAGATGCCAGCTGATGGCCTCACCCTCGCGGTCCGGGTCGGTTGCCAGCAGGACGCCGTCGCACTTTTTGGCCTCGGCCTTCAGCTCCTTGACGAGCTTCTGCTTGCCCTTGATGGTGATATATTTCGGTGTATAGCCATTTTCGACATCAATGCCCAGCGTGCTGGCGGGCAGGTCGCGCACATGGCCCATACTGGCCGTGACCTTGTAGCCGCGGCCCAGATACTTGCCAATGGTCTTAGCCTTGGCAGGGGATTCCACGATGACTAATTTTGGCATAAGTTACCTCAATGTTTAAATTTAGATGACACGCATACTTCCGAGCGTTGCCTGTAGGGGCGAACATTGTTCGCCTGCCAGCTTATCGCCGCCACAAACGCCCCGGGTCGTCGAGGACGCCGACCCCTACAGCCGTAGGGGCGGATTCCATATCCGCCCGGGCACCTTGCCACTGCCTTCATCTATTATCCTGCAATATATCTTCTCCCCGGCTGCACCTGGGCTCCGCCCATCAGCTCCAGCTCGGTGCACGCCGCCAGCACCCGTCCGGCGGGCAGGCTTGCGGCGGCGCACAGGGCGTCGATGCTTTGTGGCGTGGGCTTTAACACGGCGTAGACGGCCTGCGCATCGGCGCTGACCGTGGCGGGGTCAAACCGTTGCTGCGCCGGGGCGGCGGTCTCCGCGCCAATACCCAGTATATCCAGCGCGTCCGCGGCTTTGCAGAGCGGCTCGGCGCGATGGGTGCGCAGCAGCTCGTTTGTGCCCTCGCTCAAAGCGCTGTAGATGCTGCCCGGCACGGCCAGCACGGGGCGGCCCAGCCGCTCGGCGTGGCCGACGGTGTTCAGCGTGCCGCTGCGGGTGCGGGCCTCAGCGACGCAGAGCGCCTCGCTCTGCGCGGCAATGAGCCGGTTGCGGGCCAGAAAAGTGCCCGTCGTGCGCCCGCTGTAGCCGGGCGGATACTCGCTGCAGACTGCGCCGCCGCCCTTCTCAATGGCGGTGCGCAGCTTCGCATTGGACGCGGGGTAGGTCTTGTCGATGGCCGTGCCCAGAAAGGCAACCGTCGGCACATCAGCCTGCACGGCGGCGCGGTGTGCCTCGCTGTCCAGTCCGTCGGCCAGGCCGCTGACGAGCACGACGCCCGCCTGCGCCATCGCCAGTGACAGGTCAAACGCGGCCTGCCGCCCGTAGGTGCTGGGCCGCCGCGTGCCCACCATGCCCGCGTACCGCCGCCCGTTCAGGCAGGCGATGTCGCCGGTCACGTAGAGCGCAAGCGGCAGGTCGGGCAGGTCCCGCAAACGGTCCGGGTATACGCCCTCGTCGGGCGTCAGCACGTCGATGCCCGACAACAGGCAGTGGTCGAGCCGTTCCTCATAATCAAAGGGCGTCGTGTCCCGCAGCTGTGCCAGCGCGTGGGGCGTCAGGCAGGCGGGCGGGGCCTCGGTCCCGGCACGCAGGGCATCGTACAGCTCCGCCGGGTCGGGGTAGAGCGTCAGCAGCTCCTGCGCATATTGGCAGCCCGAGCCGACGGCATCCGCCAGCCAGAGCCAGGCAAGTGTTTTGTCCATGGTTGCCGACACCTCCCCCTACGCCTGTATCTGCGTTTTCACACACCCCTGAAATGCCACAGCAGCACGCTGCCCGCCACTGCCGCGTTCAAACTCTCGACGCGGTCTGTCATCGGGATGCGGACGGCCATGTCGCAGGCCTCGACGGTCCTGTCCGTCAGGCCCTGCCCCTCGCTGCCGATGACGACGCACAGCCCGCCCGGGAAATCGTTCCCGGCCTCGTCCAGCGGACGCGAACGGTAGAGCGCCGTCGCCAGCGTCGTCACGCCGCGGGCACGCAACGCGGCCAGCGCGGCGGGCAGATCGTCGCTGTGCAGCGTCGGCAGCCGCCCCGCCGCGCCCATCGAGGACCGCAGCGTCTTGGGCGACAGCGGCGACGCGCAGCCCGGCCCCAGCACAACGGCATCAAAGCCGAACGCGGCAGCGCTGCGCAGCAGCGTACCCACGTTGCCGGGGTCCTGCACGCCCTCCAGCATCAAAATGCGGCGGGCCGTGTCCAGCGTGTCCGCGGGCGGCACGGGCGTTTCAAACAGGGCAAACACGCCCTGATTGGATTTGGTGCCGCTTAATTTTTCGGCCACATGGGGCGCGATCTCGGCGGGGTCGAATTGGGCCAGCTCGGGCGTTTTTGCCAGCGCCGCCGCCGTGGCGTACATCGCACGCGGCGTGCAGCTTTTGGCCAGCTCCAGGCAGAGCTTCGGCCCCTCGGCAAAGAAAAGCCCGTCGGCGGCGCGCTGCTTTTCTGAGTCGCGCACCGCGCAGGCGTATTTGATCTTAGCGTTTTCGCGGCTTGTGATCGTTTCCATTGTAGCGCCCCTTTTGGATAAAATCAACTGATTTGTATGAATAAAGGGAAACGGCAGTCTGCCGGAAGGCCGTCCCTCATCCGTCGGCGGCCTCAAGCCTTCTCCCCTTGGGGGAGAAGGTGGCCCGCAGGCCGGATGAGGGGAGAGCTTTCCTTGGTTGCCCGCTTTTTTGCCATTTCCCCCTTTAAACACAAAAGGACTCGCGCGTGTGCGCGAGTCTTTTATGCAAGCTATTACAGAGCCTTCTTGGCGGTCTCGACCAGAGCGTTGAAGCTGGCGGGATCGTGGATGGCCATCTCAGACAGCATCTTGCGGTTCAGCTCGACGCCGGCCTTCTTCAGGCCGTTCATGAAGGTGGAGTAGTTCATACCCTGAGCACGAACAGCGTTGTTGATGCGGGTGATCCACAGGTTGCGGAACTGGCGCTTCTTCTGCTTACGGCCGACGAAAGCGTAGTTGCCGCTCTTCATAACGGCCTGCTTGGCCATGCGGAAGTGCTTGGACTTAGCACCGTAGTAACCCTTTGCGAGCTTGAGAGTCTTAGCACGACGCTTGTGCGTCATGGTAGCGCCTTTAATACGAGCCATGTTTTATATCTCCTTTGTCTGTAACTGGTAGTAACTGACCTTTAAATGTCTTAGTGATTAGCCACCGTAGGGCATCATTTTCTTGACGGCAGCCTCGTTGGTCTTGTCGACGTACTTGGGCATACGCAGGCCGCGGGTGAGCTTGGTGGTCTTTTTGGTCAGGATGTGACGGCGCTTGGACGCATTGCGCTTGATCTTGCCGGAAGCAGTCATCTTGAAGCGCTTCTTGGCGCCGGAAAGGGTCTTGAGCTTCATTTTAGCCATTGTTGTTTCCTCCTAGAGAGTTTACTTTCTTACTTGTTGGGAACGGGGGACATGAACATCATCATGCTGCGGCCCTCAAGCTTGGGCTGCTTGTCGATGACGGCCTTGCCCTCCAACGCCTCGGCAAAACGCTTGTGGACATCCAGACCCAGGCTGGTATGTGCCATCTCACGGCCGCGGAACCGGATGCTCACCTTGAGCTTGTGACCCTGCTGCAGGAACTTAGCAGCCTGGTTCACCTTGGTGTTGAAGTCGTTGGTGTCGATGTTCAGGGAAAGGCGGATCTCCTTGAGTTCAACCACTTTCTGGTTCTTCTTGGCTTCCTTTTCCTTTTTCTGCATCTCGAACCGGTATTTACCGTAATCAAGAATTTTGCACACCGGCGGCTTGGCCTGCGGCGCGACCTTGACGAGGTCAAGGTCCTTGTCAATAGCCATCTTCAGTGCGTCGCGCGGGCTCATAATGCCCATCTGCGCGCCATCTGCCCCGATCAGGCGGATTTCTTTGTCGCGGATCTGCTCATTGATCTCCAGTTCGTTGGATTTGCTGTTGCTGGCGATTGTAACACACCTCCCACAAGTGTATGATAATGACAAAAGCGGCTGCCATTGAAAGCAGCCGCCGAACATACGAAGTTGCGCACCCTCGTGCGTAATCATGGTATGACCCGGGGCTTTTGCAAACCCTCAAGGTGAGCCGACGGCCTACTGCCGGTTGCTGCTTTTTTTACAACGATTAGTTTACCACAAAAGCACGTGCATGTCAATATGGTTTTTGCAGATTTTTTCCGTCGAGCGGCTTCCCCCGCGGGGCTGCGCCCGCAGGCGCGTGTCGAAGCGCAACCGCCGGAGGCGGCTCTTAG
>OGGZ01002417.1_pt1 | contig 12857 bp, 10 predicted proteins | sample 1571371 | NCBI WGS metagenome assembly OGGZ01 (sample SAMEA2582025, study PRJEB24529) | metagenome | biome: Human gut stool | place: China | collected 2011
ATTATCTGCGCACATGACGATCACTGCTTTTTTCGCAATATCAATCTCTGGTGACCCAAGGATTGCCCCGATCCTTGCGAGAAGTCCCTCAAACTCCCCCAGACCATCCAGCGGTTTTGCCACACGATCCCAGTTTGCTTTGATTTCCTGCCTGATTTTTTTATCCGGTTCCTCTATTTTAAATTCCATTATTTTTCCTCTTTATGCACTGCGCATTTTCGTTACTGTTCACTCGTACCTCGTTCCAGTAACAACAGTTCTGTTTTAAATCGCAGCTTCCCGCAGCATTGCATACACTGCTTCCATATCCATGGATTTCCGCACACCGTCTGCAAGTTTATCATACTGCATCTGCTTAAACTGCCCGTAACTTATCATCTGTCCGGTATCCAGCACCACACCCTTCCGGGCAGCCAGGATACCAACCAGTGTCTCTGCCAGCGTTCCCTCGTCAAAAATGCCATGAACATATGTTCCATATACGTTACCGGAAAAGATTCCGTCGTATTTTACACTGCCATCTGCTTCGTTTTGTATTCTGCATACATAGCCTTTTTTGTCACTTCTGCTTTCCGGCTGTCTGACATTCTCACTGTCTACGATACTTTCACTGTCTACGGTACTGCCCATGTGGATCTCGTATCCGCGCACACTCTTTCCGGAAAGACCGGAGAGTGCTCCGGAAATTTCTCCAAAAGTTCCCGTTACCTGTGTTCTTGTTTTTTCCTGTTTCAGCTCCGTCGCAGCCGGAAGCAGTCCCATACCTTTCATGCTTCCACCGTTTTCCACCTGATATGGATCACGGATCGTCTCACCCAGCATCTGATATCCGCCACAGATCCCAAAAACAATGGTATCCTGCGCTTTCTTTTTGATCAGCGCCTCCAGACCATTTTCCCGCATCCATTTCAGATCGGCCATTGTATTTTTACTGCCCGGAAGCACGATCATGTCCGGGTGGTGTAAGTCTCTCACACTGTCCACATAGCGCACGGAAACCTGCCCGATCTGCTCTAAGACAGACAGATCCGTAAAATTGGAAATTCTTGGATAACGGATGACTGCAATATCGATCAGGCCTTCCTCCCTGCGGTCAAATCTGCTGCTTAAGCTGTCCTCGTCATCAATGGACAGCTCCATATAAGGCACAACGCCCACGACCGGCACATGTCCCCGCTCCTCCAGCATCACAACGCCCGGATCTAATATAGTTTTATCCCCGCGGAATTTATTGATGATGAGCCCTTTTACACGTTCCTTTTCCGGTTCCTCGAGCAGCATCAGCGTTCCGAGAAGCTGTGCAAACACGCCGCCCCTGTCAATGTCTCCCACAAGAAGCACCGGTGCATCCAGAAGCTCTGCCAATCCCATATTGACAATGTCATTCTCCCTCAGATTGATCTCTGCCGGACTACCTGCGCCTTCGATCACGATAATGTCGTTATCTCTTTCTAACTCCCGGAATGCCTTTTTGATTTCCGGGATCAACTGTTTTTTATACACAAAATAATCTCTGGCGCTCATATTCCCAAGCACTTCACCATTCACGATCACCTGTGAGCCGACATGTGTGGTCGGTTTTAACAGAATCGGATTCATTGCAGCTACCGGCTCCACCCCTGCTGCCTCCGCCTGCATCACCTGTGCGCGTCCCATCTCAAGCCCTTCCTTTGTGATAAAAGAATTCAGTGCCATATTCTGGGATTTAAACGGTGCCACCCGGTATCCGTCCTGTCTGAAAATCCTGCAGAGTCCTGCCACAATCAGGCTCTTTCCTGCGTTTGACATCGTGCCCTGCACCATGATCACTTTTGCCATAATTCTATCTCCATTCCACAGTCTTCTGCCTCCTGCAAAAGCTGTCTGTTAAGCACATTCTGTGATCCAAATACCGTCTGGCAGCAGATCACCTTTCTGCATGCGCACATCACCTGTTTTGCCGCCTCATAATGTTTCCTCTCAAAGTCCTGATACGCCTCCGCAGCGATCACCTGCACCGCAAGCGCTTCTGCCGCCGGATAATCAAGATCATTTTTTCCTAAGATTCCCACTGCAAATGGAATCCCATTTCTCTGAAGCTGCCGGAACAGGAAACTTCCCGTACCATTTCCGGCGATCACAAATTCCTCCGGTATGCCACCGCACTTTTTCAGTTCCACGCAACCGCTTTTCTCCTGAAACGTTCCGTCCGTGATCTCATAAAGCTGATCGACAAATCCATCGGTAAAGACTTCCTCCGGCGTGCCATAATGCTCAATGTTTTCCCCTTTGACGCAGACAATTTTGTCCGACACACGCTCTGCAAGATCAAGTTCATGCAGCGACATGAGAACACCGATTTTTTTCTTCCGCGTCATCTCCTGCAGCATGGATAAAAATTCGAGTTTGTACTTTACATCCAGATAAGATGTTGGCTCATCCAGGATCAGAATCTCCGGCTCCTGGCACAGCGCTTTTGCAAGCAGTACACGCTGTTTCTGCCCATCACTCAGGCTCATAAAATTGCGTTCTTTTAACGGTGAAATGCGGATCTGTTCCATGCACTGCGCCACCACCGCCTCATCTTTTGGTGTCAGGATGCCAAGTCCTCCGGTATACGGATATCTCCCCATCGCCACAACGTCTGCCACTGTCATCAGCTCCGGTGTGATGCGCTCTGTGAAAACAATGGACATTTTCTTCGCCAGTTCTTTTTCCGGCAGTTCACACAGCCTGGTGTTTTCCACATAAACGCTGCCGCAGATCTCCTGCAGCTGCTTTGCGATAGTCTTTAAAATAGTGGATTTTCCTGCCCCGTTTGGTCCGATCAATGTTACGATCTCTCCCATTTTCAGAGAAATCCCTATCTCCTTTATCAGTTCTTTTCCGTGATATCCAACGGACAGTCCGTCCGTGTGTAAAAGTTCCCGTTCTTCCATTCCGTTCCTCATTTTCCATTGTCAAGATATTTCATTACCTACCGAATGCCTGGATGCATGCTTCTCACAATTTCAATTTTTCTTCCTTAATACCGCTCCTGTCGCTGCTTCAACATGACAGCGATCATTACCGGTGCGCCAAAAATCGCCGTCACGGTACTGATACTCATCTCCGTTGGTGCAAACACCATCCGCGCAAGAAGATCACAGAACATGCAGAATACTGCCCCACCTAAAAAACATGCCGGTATCATGATGATCGGTTTTGCCGTCCGGAATAACCGCTTTACCATCTGCGGCACCGCGATCCCGACAAACGACACCGGTCCTGCAAACGCTGTTACCACTGCGGATAAGATGCTCGATAAGATCACGAGCAATACGCGAAACATTTTGATATTGACACCCATATTTTTTGCGTAAGTCTCTCCTAACTGGTACGCTTCCATCGGTTTTGACAAAAAGAATGTCAAAATGCCGGTAACGGCTACAACAAACACGATCGTTTTCACATTCTCCCATGTGATGCCGGAAAAGCTTCCCATCGACCAGTTATGAAGATTCACAATGTCAGAATCCTCTGCAAATGTCACAAGAAAATCTGTGACTGCAGAACAGATATAGCCGATCATCACTCCGATCAGCACTAAAAATGACATATTCTGAACTCTCGGTGACATCAGAAGCACGCAAAACATCGACAGCATAGATCCTGCGAACGCCGCCACGATCAGATCCACAGAAGATAGTGTTCTGGAATTTCTTAAGAACACGATCATCCCGACCGCCACAAATAATTTTGCCCCGGAAGAAATGCCAAGGACAAACGGTCCTGCGATCGGATTATGAAAAAAAGTCTGCAGCAGATACCCGGACAATGCCAGCGCACCGCCGAGCAGGATTGCAGCAAATGTTCTCGGAATGCGGATCTGGAACAGAATAGCTGCATAAAGTTCATCCTGCTCCCCTCGGAACTGTCTCAAGATGTCCGAGATTGAAATCTGCACACTTCCGGCACACACACTGATTGTGAAAAAAATCACAAGCAGTGCCACAAGCACCACAAAGCAGACCATATATCTTATTTTTCTATTTGAGCTTATACATGTAGGTAAGTTCATCCGTATCCTCCGAGGTCAGCATCTCATGAAAATCATGGATAATGCTTCCGGTATCCATTGTATCCTGATAAAGGTTTTTCCCGATACACCATACGTTTCCGTCTTTGACTGCCTTAAAATCTGCAAAAAGACTGTTTTTCGCCAGCAGATCATCAATGGAAGCAAGATTGCCGTCGATCGTGCTGTTATAGACAAGATAGTCCGCATCTTTTGCCTGCGCATAAAATTCTTCCATCTGCATATTGACACTGGAAGCTGCGTTATCCTCGCCCTTTAAATTCCGGAACACATACTCCCCACCGGCAATGTCTATCATTTTCGGAACATAGTCATTGCTCTTTCGCACACTGACCGTTCCTGCTGTTGTAACATAAAAAAATGCAACCGTCTTTCCGGTAGCTTTCACATCAGAAAGCTCTTTCACATACTGTTTCTGTTCCTCAAATGCCTTCACTGCCGCATCTTCTTTCCCGGTCAGCACTCCATAAAGCTTTACCCACTCGGTCCTGCCGAGCGGATCAGACTCATAGCTGGAATGATCGACTAAAACCGGAATGCCAAACGATTCCAGATTCTCCTTTACCTCCGGTGAATGTCCGATCATCGTTGACTCAATGGCAAGCCCGCACTCTTTCGAACAGATCATTTCATAATCAGGTGCATTATACTTTCCGGCATATACGATCTGTCCGCTCTCCATTGCCGCCTTTGCCTCCGGGATCTCCCATTTTTCCTCAGGCAGTCCGGACAGGCAGATGTGATCCAGTGCACCGATACTGCAAAACATATCCATAGCCGCAGAGGCAACCAGATAAATATTGGACACTGGGGCATTTAAGACTGTGATACCCTTCTCTAAATCCTCCGGTACCTGTTCCCCTTCGGTATTCAGTAAAAATCTGCTTCCATCCGATATGGAAATAAGTGTAAAACCATTCTCATAATAATCCACTGCAAACTCTGTGGCATAATCTAAATCCATGCTCTTTTCATAAGTCAGCTCACTGCTGATCTCATGATCCTCACTCTTCCAGGAGGTCTGGCCGTCTCCACAGCCCGATATCTGGATGCAGGCAAAAAGCAATATACACCACAGACCGATTTTTTTTATCTGCTTCATTCTTTTTTTCCTTTTCTCTTCCGATGTATCTGCCACGCTGTGATACTTACTGCGATCACGGCTGCGACGTAGACAACTGCGATTACTTCCATCGGTTTTTTCCCGGCGTTTGCAATGGAAGCACTGTCGAGCAGAATCGTATATTCAATCTCATGCGGCACGCTCATGGCTGTCGTATCTGCCGTTACCGGCACTTCTTTGTCAAAAGCAGTCACAGGCAGTTCGAAAACAGAATTGCCCTCTGTATTGACCGGAAGATAAGTCTCTCCGTCCATCGTCATATAGTCATAATTAGGGCTGCTCCACTCGATCTCGATGACGGCCTTCTCATCCTGCACCTGCAGAATTGCCGGTGATGTGACAGACGCCCTGCCGCTTCCCCCTGTCAGCTGCACTTCAATCTCATACTCTCCATCCGGGAGATCAACCTGTATTCCTTTTTCCCATACTTCGGTTCCGTTTCCGTTGCTTTGCATTCTGTTTTTCTCTCTTTCCTGTTCGACGGTCTGTTCCAGATGATGTTCTATGGAATCGTTCTGCCTGAATATGAAAAAAGCGTCTCTTTTTCACAAAAGAAACGCTGCACTCAAATCACAATATAAAATTTTTCCTGTCCTATCTTACAAAAATGATCTAAAAACAGGTCAAATTTTCTCATCCGTACAGCCAGTTACTCGTGGCGTGGAAACATTTTTGTTTCCCGTACAACAATCAGGCAGGTCTCCTGACTTACAGATCATCATGCATTGCCCTCTTCCCGGCTGCCCAGTGAGTTTTTGGCATGCACTCCCTAAATACAGTGACGAGTTCGTACAGGATTCGCACCTGTTTCCCTTTTCACCAGATCCGGCAGAGTGAGGTCACCCTGCCTATCTGACACCTGTTTGTTTCATTATCAAGTTCGTTTGAACTATAACATATGCTTTTAAAAATATCAATCGTTTTCCAAAAACCTATTCAACACTGGCAAAACTATTCGCAGCGATCATCTTTTTCAATTGTGTGGCAGCCTCCTTAAATGGGTGCGTGCTGTCATAGATCAGACAGATATTCCGGGACGGTATCTTCTCACACAGGGGTATCTCTGACACCTCTCCCCTGTCAATCGCATCCTTTGCCATCGGTTTTGGTATAAAAGCCAGCCCCAGTCCGCTTCTTACCAGTGGAAGGATCTGATCCGCCGTTGCAGTCTCTGTATCCGGCTCAAAGTCCAGACCATAAGAAGCAAATAACTGCCTGTAAAACTGAAAGGTCACCGTCTCCTTTCCAAGACAGATGAGCGGATATTGCATAATCTCCTCAAATGTTGTTTGCTTTCCTGCCAGATGCCCAAACTCTGTTCCACCGATCAGTATTTCCTGATATGGATGAAGCATTGTCATGTGGAGCGGTGCATCCGCTTTTACAGGTGTGGAAACGACTGCAAAATCAACCGTTCCCCTTCTCACCGCTTCCACCGCCTGCGGTGTGGAATGATTGTAGATCTTCAGCCGGATTCCCGGGTATGTATTGTGAAACTCTTTTAACTTATCCAGAAGGAACAAATTTAACGCGGTCTCACTGGCTCCGATTGCAATACTCCCATGGGACAGTCCCACACATTCTGCCAGTTCCTCCTCTGCCGTAAAAAGCTGTTCCATGGCCGCTGCTACATGTGTATACAGCTTTTCCCCTTCCGTAGTCAGAAAAACTCCACGGTTCGTCCGCACCAGAAGCGTACAATGAAGCTGCTGTTCCAGACAGTTCATTGCCCTTGTCACATTCGGCTGGCTGTTTCCCAACACCCTTGCAGCCCTCGTAAAATTATTGTATTTCGCAACGTAATAAAAAATTTTATAATACTCAAAATTCACATCCATAGCTCGCCCTCAATCATATCAAATTATTATTTCTGCTATATCAATTATAGCTTTCACATATTTCTATTTCAATAGTATAATTTTAGCGAAAAAAAGAAAAGGAAGCGATTCATTTATGGCAGAAAAAACAATTTTTCCACGCGAAGAAAAAGCAGATGTTTTATTCAACAAAATATTAAATGATCCCTGGGCATGTGAAAAACTCCAGGGGACTTTCTGCAATTCCCTGTTTTGCAATGAGGATAACAATTTTCCATTATCTCCCGCTGAATTTTCCCAGGCACTTTTTAATGCTTATCACAACAGAGATCTGTCAGCTTTTCTTATGGCAATCTGTCAAAATACATTATTCGATCTGCTCCGGAATTCATTTCTGATTCCGTACCGTTTTAACGCAGACGGCAGAACGAATCCGATTATCATGACTGACGAATCGGGCAATTTACTGCCCGGATATAAAACAACCGTACATGAAAAAGATTACCAGCATTTTTATGATGTCTACTGTGATCTTGACAATAAGAAAAATATTTATTTTGCACAGGCCTACCGTTACCGCCATGCCTATGCTTCTGAAAAAATGGATATGGAACAGCAGATTCTGGAAAAAAATACCGGTGTACTGATCATCCGCGAGCTGCCCGACACTGTCAAGCTGAAAGAGACAGAGGCAGAAGCTTATTCTGCTGTCTGGGATCTTATGATCAAACTGGAGAAAAGTCTTCCTATGGCGTACATTTTCTATGGGCAGGATTCTCTGGTAGAGGAAAACACCCGCTATGATGAGATTGGTATTTTTCTACCGGATTCGCTGTTTTTGAAGAATCTGGAACGACATGTAAAAAAAGCAGAGGCGATCATTTATGCAGAAGAATAATTATACGGATATCATGGAAAAAAATCATATGGAAATCCCCTGGCACGATTACACGGAAAACGACAGCAATGTTCTGATCAATAAAGCAGGGCTGATCGAGAAGGCTTCTGTTATCGGAAGAGTCGGATTGATCATGCTCTCCTGTGGAACCGGAGCATGGCGTGTCCGCACTTCCATGAACCGTCTTGCAAAGGAACTTGGTGTCACCTGCACCGTGGATGTCGGACTTATGTCCATCGAATTTAACTGTTTTGACGGAAAAGAATGTGTCTCACAATCCTTAAGCATTGCCAATACAGGTGTCAATACCTCAAAGCTTTACCGTATGGAACAGTTTGTTGACAGTTTTCCAAAACAGGAAGCCCATCTGACAGGTGAAGAGATTCACAGACGTCTGGATGAAATCGAGTCTATTCACACACTCTACTCCCCTGCCAAACTTGGTCTCGCCGCTGCACTCGCATGTTGTGCTTTCACGTTCCTGCTGGGTGGTGGTCCGATTGAAATGGTTCTCGCCTTTATCGCAGCCGGTATTGGAAATGTGATCCGCACCAAACTGATCAAACACCATTATACGTTATTTTTAAATATTGCAGTATCAATCTCTGCCGCCTGTCTGACTTATACCGTATGTCTGCATCTGGCAGAAATGTTATTCCATATTCCGTCCTTCCACGAGGCAGGATATATCTGTTCCATGCTGTTTATCATACCAGGATTTCCATTCATCACAAGTGGAATCGACCTTGCCAAGCTTGATTTGAGATCCGGACTGGAACGCCTCACTTATTCCGTGATCATCGTGCTGGTCGCTACCATGTTTGCATGGATCATGGCATTGCTCTTAAAATTGCAGCCACAGGATTTTTCCTCATTGTCCATCGATCCTGTCCTTCATCTGTTACTGCGGTTGATCACAAGTTTTTGCGGTGTATTCGGATTCTCTATTATGTTCAACAGTTCGATCCCGATGGCAGCCACGGCTGCCTTTATCGGTGCCATCGCAAATACATTGCGTCTGGAACTGGTCAACTTTACGGCTACACCTGCCGCTGTCGCCGCTTTTATAGGCGCATTAACCGCCGGACTTCTGGCCTCCGTCATAAAAAAATGGAACGGTTATCCACGTATTTCACTAACCGTTCCATCCATTGTTATTATGGTTCCAGGACTTTACCTTTATCGTGCAATTTATAATTTCGGGATCATGTCACTGACAGAAGCTGTCTCCTGGTTTGCTGCTGCGATCATGATCATCATTGCGCTTCCGCTTGGTCTGATCTTTGCAAGAATACTGGCCGACCGCACGTTCCGCTATTGCACCTGATGTAAATTTTTTCTTTCCATTAACAAACTTTTTCTAAGATTTCATTTAAGGCATTGCCACTGCTGGAATGACTTCTTACCACTTCGGCTTTGCTGCGCTCCGCCTCCGCTACCGCACATTTTACCATCTTGTGGGAAACTGTATTGGTAAACAGGATAATCAGATCCGGTGACCCAATCTGGCTGCTTAACTTTGCCGGCATCTGGGTAAATACTTTTGCCTTACATTTATGCTCCTTACAAATCTTTTTATACTGACACGCCATACGGTCATGTCCTCCAATAATGACTACGCTCATAAATTATCCTTTCGTTATAACGCTTACCTTATTATAATGCTGCGAGCTGTTTTCCGAGGTCTTTGCATGCATCTAAGGCTGCATCGTCCGGTGCTTCCTGGCAGATCACGCCCTCTCCGTTCATAACGGTTGCTCCGGCTGCTGTCATGCGGTCTGCCCAGTCGCGCATCCACTGTCCGTCGCCCCATCCATAAGAGCCAAACAAAGCGATTGTCTTACCTGCGGCAAATCCTTCCACATCACATACAAATGGCTCCATCTCGCCTTCTTCGAGTACTTCTGCTCCCATTGCAGGACAGCCCATTGCGAAACCTTTTGCAGCTTTTAAATCATCTAAAGATGCACTTGCGACATCAACCACCACTGCTTCTTTTCCTGCTGCCGTTACACCCTCTGCAACTGCATTTGCCATACTCTCTGTGTTTCCTGACTGTGACCAGAATACGATTGTTACTTTATCCATGATTCTTTCCTCCATACTACCTGCAGTTTTATGTTTTTATTTTTTCACATTCCTGCATTTTCTATTCTTTATCAGTTTATGAAGTTAGTATACGCTAACCTATAAATAAAAATTAAGCATAACAGGAAGCCATCTCGCTCACACTGCGTCCACTTGCAAGCAGTTGTATCAAAACTTTTCTTGCCTCTTCATATCTGTTAAACAAAGCCTTCTTCTCCTCTACATGTCCGTACACTTTCCAGTAACCGGCATACAGATAATTGTGACCTTTGTTCTCAATGAATCCCTCCACATCTTCCACAGGATAACCGAGCAATAATCCCATCTCATGTGGAAATTCTGCAATCTGCTCCATACAGTCTGCATAGCGTTTCTGAAAACGGCTTAAAACATCGCTTAAATCCAGGCTTTCGTATCCAAAACTCTTCATCGACTGACAGACTCTATCCTGCATCAGGTACGCTTTCAACCCATCCTCGCGGTACACTAAAAAGGTTGCTTTATCTTCGCTTTCCAACAGCAGATAATAGGAAATACCGGAACGTTCCAACACCTGTTTCATCTGTGGTGCAAGTTTTTTCTCCACATTCAGCAAATTAGAAACCTTCATGCCGGAGATCATCGGTGCACACTGTACGACCAGATGTGTCTCAATTCTTTCTCTGTCTAATCTTGTGATCATCTCATATACTTCCTGACTCACTTTGCTCTCCTTTGCTTTTCGGTTAGTTATATCTAACTTATAGGCATATATTACACAAAAAAAGAAAACGTGTCAACACTGTTATTGAAACGTTTTCTCGTTAAGCTTCTATCTCAATTCCTTCCTGCACAAAAATGCGCAGATCAAAACAAAAATACAGCAGACCACCGGTTCGCAAAGGCACACTGCAAAATACCCATATGCCGGCACGACCCAGATAGCAAAAATCACCTTTCCTATCAATTCCAGACTGCTGCACACAAGCGGCATCATCAAATGATTCATTCCCTGCAGCATATTTCTCAAAATAATAATCACTGCCATCGTAGGAATCAACGGGAAACTGATCCTGAGATATAATGCAGTATTATAAATAACATCCGCATTACTGCTTCCTGTTACCAGTCTGACGGCATCTTCCACGAAGAAAGTCACAAAAACCATGGAAAAAATCCACCAGACCGCAAAAAGAAAGAATGCTGACCATACTCCTTTTTTGATTCTGTTTCGATTTCCGCCACCCATGTTCTGGCTTGTATAAGTTGCAACACTCGTTCCAAGCGCAAGTCCCGGCGTATGGAAAAGTTCCGCCAGCCTTCTTGCGCCTACCTGCGCCGTAATATACAGGTTTCCGAGTGCGTTAATACTACCCTGTAAAATAACACTTCCAATATTATAAATTGCACTCATCAAAGCCATGCTAAATCCTGCAACAACCATTTCAAGCACAAATTTTTTCTCCACCTGATAATCATTTCTTTTAAAATGAAGCAGTGGATAATTGCGCCATATAAGTATGAACGCCAGAAATGCACTTACTCCTTGTGACAAAACCGTTGCAAACGCAGCACCTCCGATTCCCATCGCCAATGGTGCCATAAACACATAATCCAATGAAATATTCAAAACGCTGCTGAACAGCAAAAACAAAAGCGGTGTCATACTGTTTCCAACCGCCTGCAGCATAGCAGCTTCCATATTATATGCCATCGTAAATGGTATTCCAATCAGTATGATCGTAAGATATTCCATCGCACCTGCCATCGTCTCTTCCGGAACCTGCAAAAGAATCAGCAGAGGTTCTTTACACAACAGAAAAATGGACATTAATACAATGGATACCGACATGGAAATTGTTACCATCCAGCAGGAGACATGCTTCATTTTTTGCTCATCCCCTGCTCCAAAGCTGCGGCTTAAAGACAACGCCAGTCCATTGTTCATTCCAAATGCAAAATTCGTGATAAGTCCATATAGCGCCGAAACTGCTCCAATCTGTGCGAGTGCGTGATCTCCCAGAACATGTCCGGCAATTGCAGTATCCGCCAGATTATAAAACTGCTGTAGCAGATTTCCAAAAAACAGTGGCAGCGCAAATTTTAATACAAGCCGGAACGGATTTCCCCTTGTCATATCCAGCACACGGCTTTTTTCATTTGTTTCCATCGTAATCCCCGCTCCTTTAATCTTTACTCAGAAACCGGTCCCACTCTTCGGCATCTGCGCTTCCGCTTACTTTAATCATGAAAGTATGGTCTTCCGTATCAATGGATACCGTATAGACACCTTTCTCCTGCTCAATGGAATAGATTTCACATCCTTCCAGTTCCTTTAATTTTGCTGCCTGATCTTCTGCCGCGATCAGTATATCCTCTTTCTTTTCTTTCAGATTCGGCATAGCCGCTTCCATTTTGGTTTTCAGCGCCCTTGCTTCAGCGATGACCGGCAGGGCCTTTTCCAGCTGTTCCTGTGCCTTGCTTACTGCTTCCTTCAGACTGGCGAGAGTTTTCTCGCTTTCGCTGATGGCAGACTCTTGACTTTTGATGTTTCCTTCCGCTTTCAGGATGTTTTCTTCCTGTTCGTGGATGCTTTGCGTCTGTCGCTCTACTTCCTGCAGCTGGTTGACGGCTGGCTGTACTTCATCGTGCAGCTGCAGATGGAGAATCTGGGCTTGCATCGCTTTAATGGCATCTGCTGCTTGCTCCATATCTGTCTGGCAGATAGCGATTTGTTTTATCTGCTTATCGTTTTCCTCAAACCATTGCAGGTCTTTCGAGATGGCTTGCAACTGGCTGTCGAGTTCCTTCTCAGCTTTTTCCAACCGGGCGATTTCCTCCTTCAGTTGGGCGAGTTCTTCATCGTTCAGCAGGTTCTGTTTAACGGCTTCCACC
>OGGZ01002420.1_pt1 | contig 12834 bp, 10 predicted proteins | sample 1571371 | NCBI WGS metagenome assembly OGGZ01 (sample SAMEA2582025, study PRJEB24529) | metagenome | biome: Human gut stool | place: China | collected 2011
CGATAATCTCGGTGTCGCCGAAAGCAACGCTTGTGTATAAGGGTGCTGAGGATTATTAAAGATCTGTGTTTTTGTGCCCATTTCAACACAGCGACCTAAATACATCACCATCACCTCATCAGCAATATGCTCAACTACCGAAAGATCATGGGAAATAAATACGTAAGATAAACCAAGCTCAGCTTGCAAATCCATCATCAAATTCAGCACTTGCGCACGAACGGATACGTCTAACGCAGAAACGGGTTCATCCGCTACAACCACATCAGGATTAAGCATTAAACCACGAGCAATCGCGATACGCTGACGTTGCCCACCTGAAAACATATGTGGATAGCGATTATAAAACTCTGCACGCAACCCCACTTTTGCCATCATGGACAATACTTTTTCTTTACGCTCTTTTGCCGATAGATTGGTATTAATGACTAAGGGCTCTTCCAAAATCGTGCCGATTTTCTTACGCGGATTCAGTGAGGCATAAGGATTTTGAAACACGATTTGGATTTTCTGACGGCGCAATGCTTTCGTTTCATGATCATTGACTAAGAAATTTTGCCCGTTGTAATACAATTCACCTTCAGTCGGTTCTTCTATCATGGTTAAAAGACGACCAAGTGTGGATTTACCACAACCAGATTCCCCCACTACGGCAAGGGTTTTACCACGTTCTAAAGAAAAAGACACCCCATCTAACGCTTTCACTTGCTGTGTTTTTGCAAACATCCCTTTTTTCACAGGATAATATTTTTTCAGCCCGATAGCATCGAGCAATGGAGCATTCTCTTGTGCAACATTAGACATTGCTTGGTTCTCCTTGGGCATTTAATGGGGTATGACATTTAACTTGTCGATTTCCTACGTGACGTAATTCAGGTTCAACAGTTCGACAAAGATCGGTCGCATACGGACAACGTGGATTTAACAAGCAACCTTGTGGACGATCGTATTTACCTGGCACCACACCGGGTAAAGATTGCAAACGAGATTTACCTTCGGCAAATTCAGGTAAAGAACGTAATAACGCTTGAGTGTAAGGATGTTTTGGTTCACGGAAAATATCTTCTGCTTGCCCTTCTTCTACTACTTGTCCTGCATACATTACAATAATGCGATGTGCCGCTTCTGCGACTAGCGCAAGATCGTGCGTGATCAGAATCAACGACATACATTCTTTTTGCTGTAACTCAAGCAACAAATCTACAATTTGTGCTTGAATAGTCACATCCAGTGCTGTAGTTGGTTCATCTGCAATGAGCAATCTCGGTTTACAAGCTATCGCCATAGCAATCATAACGCGTTGGCTCATCCCGCCAGAAAGCTGATGCGGATAAACATCAATACGCGATTCAGGATCTGGAATACCCACTAAACGCAATAGCTCTAAAGTGCGTTCACGGCGTTCTTTTTTGCTGCCACCTTGATGCGCTTTAATGGCTTCCATAATTTGGAAACCGACTGTATAAGCGGGATTTAAGCTTGTCATCGGGTCTTGGAAGATCATGGCAATATCTGCACCAATCAATTCTTGCTTTTCTTTTGGCGCTAAACTTAAAAGATCTTTTCCTTCAAACGATAAGCCTTTCGCTGAAACACGCCCAGGAAAATCAATCAAGCCCATCACAGCAAGGGAACTTACAGATTTCCCTGAACCTGACTCGCCGACAATGCCTAATACTTCTCCTTGATTAACTTGGTAGCTAATGCGATCCACCGCTTTAAAAGGTGCTTTTTCATCACCAAAGTGAACAGAAAGCTCTTTTACATCTAATAATGCCATTCTGCCCCCTATTGTTTTAATTTTGGATCGAGTGCATCACGCAACCCGTCACCCATTAAGTTAAATGCTAAAACAAGCGATAAAATTACTAAACCTGGAATAGTAACCAACCAGTTTGCCGCCTGCATAAAGCTACGTGATTCAGATAACATGGTCCCTAATTCTGGTGTCGGTGGTTTTGCACCAATACCTAAGAAACCTAAAGTCGCTAATTCTAAAATCGCATTAGAAATCCCCATCGTCATTTGTACAATAAGCGGTGCAAGGCAATTCGGTAAAATCACAATAAACATTAAACGTAATACGCTTGCTCCCGCTACGCGAGAAGAGGTGACATAATCTCTGTTTTTCTCATTCAATACCGCCGCACGTGTTAAACGCACATAACTTGGAATGGATACCACGGCAATCGCCAATGTCGCATTCGTTAAAGAAGGCTCTAAAATTGACACCACCACAATGGTTAAAAGCAAGTTTGGGATAGCCAACATAATGTCAATAAAACGAACAATTAATGTATCTAATGCCCCGCCATAATAACCGGCAAGTAAGCCAAGACTCGTCCCTAAAATGCAAGATAAAATCACAATAATGAAACCCGCAAAAACAGAAATGCGCGTACCATAAATAATGCGAGAAAGAATATCTCGACCAATATCATCTGTACCGAGCAAATAAGCGGAATTACCACCTTCATACCAAGCTGGCGGTAACAATAAAGCTGAACGATTTTGTTCGATAGGATCAAAAGGTGCTATCCAAGGGGCAAAAATACTGATTAATGCCACAGCAACGATAAAAGTGAGCCCAATCACCGCCCCTTTATTTTGTTTGAAATAAAACCAAAACTCCTGCAACGGTGTGCGAGGTGCGAAGGTTTCAATAGGTAAAGTTTGTTCCGTCATTAATAAGGCTCCTTATTGATGGCGAATACGTGGGTTTACCACGCCATAAAGTAAATCGATCGTCAAATTCACCACAATAATAATTGTAGCAATAATCAACACGGCGCCTTGTAAGACGGGATAATCGCGATTGGTAATCGCATCAATAATCCATTTACCAATGCCCGGCCATGAGAAAATTGTTTCGGTTAAAACCGCACCGGATAATAGCTGTCCTACAATCAAGCCCACCACGGTTACAACAGGGATAAGCGCATTACGTAGTGCATGTACAATCACAATTCGGGTATAACTTAAGCCTTTCGCTTTTGCAGTACGAATATAATCTTCGCCTAATACTTCCAACATCGAAGACCGTGTCATTCGGGTAATCACCGCAAGTGGAATGGTACCTAATACAATAGCCGGTAGAATCAATGACTTAACTGCATTTTCAAAAGCGCCAGGCACACCAGAAAGCCAAGTATCGATTAACATAAAACCGGTTGGTGTATCGATCCAGAAGCTATCTTCTAAACGTCCCCCTTGTGGTAAATTTAACCAAGGCGAAACATATAAGATCAAAATCAATCCCCACCAGAAAATTGGCATGGAATAACCAGTTAAGGACATGGCTGTCACAGTATGAGAAATCCAGCTATCTTTTTTGACAGCCGCAATCGTTCCTAGTGTAATGCCGGCAATTAATGACCAAAATAGTGCAAAGAAAGCTAATTCAAACGTGGCAGGGAAAAGTGTGAAAAACTCCCTCAGAACAGGTTGTTGTGTGCGGAATGATTCACCGAAATCGCCTTGTATTACATTACCAATATAATTGAAATATTGTTGATACAACGGTAAATCGAGACCAAGTTGCTTCATCATTTGTTGATGAACTTCTGGCGTTAAACCTCGCTCCCCCATCATAATCTCCACAGGATCACCCGGAATAAAATGAATGAGAGCAAAAGTCACAAAAGTAATGGCGATAAAGGTAGGAATCACCATTAAAATACGTTTTAAAATAAATTTAAACATCTACTTCCCACATGATAAAAGTGCGGTCGTTTCTGCGAACGTTTTCGCACTGGCATATTGAATATGAATACTAATATCCATACTCGTTGCAATAAAATCCTCCCGATTCTACCGCACTTTTTCTAATTTTGCCAAATGCGCAATCAGCCACTTAATGCCTTGAGCTTGGAAAGCGATTTGTAAACGAGTGTTATTGTCTGAACCTTCAACGTTTATAACTGTGCCAAAACCAAACTTTTCATGTTTCACTTTTTGTCCCATTTTCCATTCATTTTCAGGCAAACTCGTGCTTAAACTCCCTACTTTCGCTTGGTTTAATGCTCGAGTCACCGTTCCGCGCAAACGGATTTCTTGAATACACTCTGGTGGCAATTCTGTGATAAATCGCGAAGGCAAATGGCGTTCTTCTTTCGTATAAACACGACGACTTTCTGCATAACAAATGGTGAGTTTTTGCTTAGCTCGTGTAATGCCCACATAAGCAAGACGGCGTTCTTCCTCCAAACGTCCTGGCTCTTCAAATGAACGGAAACTTGGGAATACGCCCTCTTCTACCCCCACCATAAATACTCGCGGGAACTCCAAGCCTTTTGCAGAGTGTAAGGTCATCATTTCCACACAAGATTGATGCGGCGAAGCCTGCTCTTCTCCCGCTTCTAAAGAAGCGTGAGTTAAAAAGGCAGTAAGATCGGTCATATCCTCCGCTTCATCTGGTTTGATAAATTCTCGGGTTGCCGTCACCAATTCTTCTAAGTTTTCAATACGCACTTCACCTTTCTCGCCTTTTTCCTGTTTATACATATCGTATAAGCCAGAATGTTTAATCACGAAATCGGTCTGTGCAAACAGTGGCATTTCGGCTGTATCAACCTGTAAAGAATTAATCAACTCTTGGAAACGCAATAATGAAGTTGAAGCTCGCCCCGTTAGCATATTTTCTTGTGTGGCTACTTGAACAGCTTGCCATAAGGTAATTTGACGTTCTCGGGTTAAATTTCGTAACACATCTAAAGTACGATCGCCAATACCACGCGTAGGCGTATTAATCACACGTTCAAACGCGGCATCATCTTGACGATTATTAATTAAGCGTAAATACGCCAACGCATCTTTAATTTCTTGGCGTTCGAAGAATCGCATCCCGCCATAAATTCGATAAGGAATTTGACAACGAATCAAGGCTTCTTCAATGACGCGAGATTGGCTATTACTACGATATAAAACAGCACAATCATCTAATTTTCCGCCGTCATCTACCCAGTTTTGAATTTGAGACGCCACAAATTTAGCTTCATCTAATTCATTAAATGCCGCATAAATACCCACTGGCTCACCCATTTCACCGTCGGTCCATAAATTCTTACCGAGGCGATCACTATTATTCGAAATAAGTTGGTTAGCACTTTTCAGAATATTGCCGGTAGAACGATAATTTTGCTCCAAACGAATAGTTTCAGCGTTGAAATCTTTTAGGAATTTTTGAATATTTTCGACTTGCGCACCACGCCATCCATAAATGGATTGGTCATCATCGCCCACAATCATCACTTTACCCGTATTACCCGCAAGAATTTTGATCCAGGCATATTGGATTTTATTGGTATCTTGAAACTCATCCACCAAAATGTGCTGAAAACGTTGCTGATAGCGCTGCAAAATCACGGGCTTTTTAGCAAATAATTCATACGCACGAATTAACAATTCAGCAAAATCCACCAAGCCCGCACGATCACAAGTATCTTGATAAATTTGGTAGATCTTAATCCACTCTTTTTCCTGACGATCACCAAAATCACTGATATCTTGCGGTCTTAAACCTTCATCTTTTTTATTATTGATATACCAGCACGCTTGTTTCGGCGGAAACGCTTTATCATCATAATTGTGTAATTTCATCAAGCGTTTCACTAAACGAAGCTGATCTTCAGAATCCAAAATTTGGAAATCTTGTGGCAAGTTCACATCTAAATGGTGAGCGCGTAATAATCGATGGGCAATGCTATGGAATGTCCCAATCCACATGCCAAATAAATTGGGTTGAGCGTGTTTGGATAAAGTATCTTGAATACGATGACGCATTTCAGCAGCGGCTTTATTAGTAAAGGTTACCGCCATAATGCTGCCTTCAGAAATATTTTCTACGGCAATCAACCAAGCAATACGGTGAGTCAGTACGCGAGTTTTACCACTTCCTGCACCAGCAAGCACAAGGTAATTACCAAGTGGTGCTGCTACTGCTTCACGTTGTTTATCATTCAAGCCATCAAGTAATTCTGAAATATCCATTGCTCTATTTTAATCTGGTTAAATTTACAGGGATTATAGTGGGAATTATATTTTTAAACAATCCTAATGTTTACAAATTTCCTCCGCCCGCTTATATTAGCAATATCAAATAATTACTAAATATTGACGAAAAAAAAGGAGACATAATGTCAATAAAAACCACATTAAAATTAACCGCACTTTCAGCCCTAACCGCCCTCACGTACACTTCTCAAGCACAGGCTGAAGGCAAACTCACTGTGTATTGCAGTGTACAAAATGTAGTATGCGAAAAAGTCACTCAAGCCTTTAGTAAAAAATACAATGTAGATGCACAATTTGTGCGTAATAGTACAGGCGTCGTATTAGGCAAAATTAAAGCTGAAAAAGAAAACCCGCAAGCTGATTTCTGGTTTGGTGGCACCATTGAACCGCATCTCCAAGCAGCTGAATTAGGCTTACTTGAATCCTATCGTTCCCCATTACAAAAAGACATCATGCCGCAGTTTAAATCTTTAATGGAGCAACGCGGTAATTTCACCTCTATTATTTATTTAATGGAGCTTGGCATTGGGGTCAATACTAAAAAATTAAAAGAATTGAATATTCCTGCACCAAAATGTTATGCAGATCTACTAAAACCTGAATATCAAGGGCAAATTCAATATCCCGATCCACGCGTTTCGGGTACGGGTTATTCACTTATCAGTACTTTTTCCACATTATGGGGAGAAGAAAAAGCTTTTGACTATCTGAAAAAACTAGAACCAAATCTCATGCAACATACCAAAACAGGCCTTGCAAGCAACTATTTGGCTAACGGTACCGTAGCAATTGATTTAGGTTTTATGTTGGTTTATCCGCGTGAGAAGAAAAATGGTGCGCCAGTTGAAGGCATTTTACCATGCGAAGGCGTAGGCTATTCTTTAGGCGGGGCAAGCATCATTAAAGGATCTAGAAACCTTGATAATGCCAAACTGTTTATGGATTTCGTGCTAAGCAAAGAAGCCCAAGAAATTCCGTGGAGAGAATCAGACTCTTATCAACTTCCAACTAATATTCATGCAGAACCTGCACCAGGTTTCCTACCGGCTAGCAAATTAAAACTAGTGGATATTGATTTTATGAAATTTGGTACAGATCAAGAAGGCAAACGCCTCACCCAACGTTGGGTTTCTGAAGTACTCTTAGAGGGTAAATCGCCAAAAGAATAAAAGGAATAAATAAAAAGTGCGGTCAAAATAAAAATGTTTTGACCGCACTTTTTTAAATAGATAAAACTAAGCTAAAACCAACCGCTCTTTCCCCGCATAGATATTAGCCTTTCCTGGTCGAGCAAAGCCGATAAGGGAAAGATTGTGTTGTTCGGCCATATTGACGGCAAGATCTGTCGCAGCAGAAATCGCAACAAGTAACTCGATACCACAAGCTACCGATTTTTGAACCATTTCATAACTGGCTCGGCTCGAAACCAACACAAATCCTTGTGGTTGATTTTGTTTTGCATGCCAGCCAATTAATTTATCTAGTGCAACATGTCGCCCAACATCTTCTCGAATCGCCAGTAAATTACCCGATAAATCAAAAAAGGCGGCTGCATGTGTCGCGCCCGTTTCTTTTCCGAGTGCTTGATTGGCTTGTAATTGTGCTAAACAACCATCTAATAAATTTAAATTAAATTGGAAAGTGCGGTCTAATTTTGGCAATTTTTTATAAACTTGTGAGATTTGTTCTGTGCCGCAAATGCCACATCCTGTTCTGCCTGTTAATGTTCGGCGATGATCTTTTAATGCCACAAATTGGCGGCTAGATAATTCAATTTGCACTTCGATTCCATTGCATACTTCCACCACATCAATGCCATAAATATCCGCTTTTTTCTCAATAATACCTTCTGCCAATGGGGAGCCTAAAGCAAAATCCTCTAAATCTTGTGGAGAACACATCATGACGGTATGCGCAATACCATTATAGACAAGAGAAACAGGGACTTCCGCAGCCAGACTATCTTGTTTTTCAATGAAAAGTGCGGTCGGATTTTCAGGTGTTTTTTTAAAAAAATTGATTGTTTTTTGGATTATCCAGTGCATTATTTTTTCCCAATAAAATGGTTGTAGCTAAAATGTTACTTTTTTTTAACAAAAAATGCTTGTTTTGTGATCTGGCTCAAGTTTTAAAACGATTATAACAAGTTTTGATTATAGATTTCAGGTTAAAAAATAGTTAAAATTATCCCTGTTTAAATTGGTCATTGTTATAGCCGATTTAATGGTTGATACGTTATTTTAACGAAATCAAATAAATTATCTATACGAATTTATACTATCGAAATATCTTAACGGTTCGCCGTTATGAAGGAGTGATTATGCAGGTCTCTAGACGTAAGTTCTTTAAGATCTGTGCAGGTGGTATGGCGGGGACGTCTGCGGCAATGTTGGGCTTTGCACCATCATCTGTTTTAGCGGCACCACGTGAATACAAATTATTACGGGCGTTTGAATCCCGTAACACCTGTACATATTGTGCCGTGAGCTGTGGTATGTTGTTATATAGCACAGGCAAACCTTACGATACTTTAAGTAGCCATACAGGCACCAATACCCGTTCTAAATTATTCCACCTTGAAGGTGACCCTGATCATCCGGTAAGCCGCGGGGCATTATGTCCTAAAGGTGCGGGCGCATTAGACTATGTGAATAGTGAAAGCCGTGCTTTATACCCTGAATATCGTGCACCGGGTTCTGACAAATGGGTTCGTCTTTCTTGGGAAGAAGCGATCAAACGCGTTTCTCGTTTATTAAAAGATGACCGTGATGCTAACTTTGTTGAAAAAGACGCAAGTGGCAAAACAGTTAACCGTTGGACAACCACAGGTATTATGACCGCCTCCGCCATGAGCAACGAGGCCGCACTTCTTACTCATAAATGGGTGCGAATGTTGGGCATAGTGCCGATGTGTAACCAAGCGAATACTTGACACGGACCAACGGTAGCAAGTCTTGCTCCATCATTTGGTCGCGGTGCCATGACAAACAACTGGGTTGACATCAAAAACGCCAATCTTATTATTGTTCAAGGTGGTAACCCTGCTGAAGCTCACCCTGTTGGCTTCCGTTGGGCGATCGAAGCGAAGAAAAACGGTGCGAAAATCATCGTGGTTGACCCTCGCTTTAACCGTACAGCTTCTGTAGCTGACCTTCATGCACCAATTCGTTCCGGTTCTGATATCGCATTCTTAATGGGTGTGATCCGTTACTTATTGGAAACTAATCAAATTCAACACGAATACGTTAAACACTATACCAATGCTTCATTCTTAGTTGATGAAGGTTTCAAATTTGAAGATGGTTTATTCGTAGGTTTTGATGAAGAAAAACGCGCTTACGATAAATCTAAATGGAATTACCAATTTGATGAAAATGGTAATGCTAAACGTGATATGACCTTACAAGATCCACGCTGTGTGATTAATATCTTGAAAGATCACGTTTCTCGCTATACCCCAGAAATGGTTGAACGTATTACCGGCGTTAAACAAAAACTCTTCTTACAAATCTGTGAAGAAATTGGTAAAACCTCTGCACCGAATAAAACCATGACGCACTTATATGCGTTAGGCTTTACTGAGCACACAATCGGTACACAAAACATTCGTTCAATGGCAATGATCCAATTACTCTTAGGTAATATGGGGATGCCAGGTGGCGGTATTAATGCATTACGTGGACACTCAAACGTACAAGGTACAACAGATATGGGCTTATTGCCGATGTCTTTACCGGGTTATATGCGTTTGCCGAATGATAAAGATACGTCCTACGAACAATACATTAATGCGATTACGCCAAAAGATATCGTACCAAACCAGGTGAACTACTATCGTAATACATCGAAATTCTTCGTGAGTATGATGAAAACGTTCTATGGTGATAAAGCAACCAAAGAAAATGGTTGGGGTTTCGATTTCTTACCAAAAGCAGACCGCTTATACGACCCTATCACTCATGTTAAGTTAATGAATGATGGCAAATTGAACGGTTGGATTTTACAAGGTTTCAACGTATTAAACTCATTACCGAATAAAAACAAAACTGTTGCGGGTATGAGTAAATTGAAGTTCTTAATCGTAATGGATCCGCTTCAAACTGAATCTTCTGAGTTCTGGAAAAACTTTGGTGAATCAAACAATGTAACTCCAGCAGATATTCAAACTGAAGTATTCCGTTTACCAACCACCTGTTTCGCAGAAGAAGATGGTTCGATTGCTAACTCTGGTCGTTGGGCTCAATGGCACTGGAAAGGCTGTGACCAACCAGGTGAAGCGTTACCAGATGTTGAAATTCTTTCTATGATTCGTGAAGAAATGCATCATCTTTATCAAAAAGAAGGTGGTCGTGGTATCGAATCTTTCGAGGCGATGACTTGGAACTATGCTCAGCCACATTCACCAAGTTCTGTAGAGTTAGCGAAAGAATTAAACGGCTACGCGCTTGCTGATCTTCTCGATGCTGATGGCAACGTCATGTATAAAAAAGGTCAGTTACTTAACGGATTCGCTCACTTACGTGATGATGGTACAACCTCTGCAGGTAACTGGATCTATGTGGGTCAATGGACTGAAAAAGGTAACCAAACCGCAAACCGTGACAACTCTGACCCATCAGGTTTAGGTTGTACATTAGGTTGGGGCTTCGCATGGCCAGCAAACCGTCGTATTCTTTATAGCCGTGCTTCACTTGATATTAATGGTAACCCTTGGGATAAACACCGTCAATTAATCAAATGGAACGGTAAAAACTGGAACTGGTTAGATGTCGCTGACTATGGCACACAACCACCAGGTTCTGACGCAGGTCCATTTATTATGTCTGCGGAAGGTGTTGGCCGTCTATTCGCGGTAGATAAAATTGCGAATGGTCCTATGCCGGAGCACTATGAACCAATTGAGAGTCCGATTGACACTAACCCACTACACCCAAGTGTCGTCTCTGATCCGACTGTTCGTATTTATAAAGAAGACCGTGAATTTATCGGTTCAAACAAAGACTTCCCTTATGTGGCAACGACTTATCGTTTGACCGAGCACTTCCACAGTTGGACAGCTCAATCTGCGTTAAATATCATCGCTCAACCACAACAATTCGTGGAAATTGGTGAGAAATTAGCAGCAGAAAAAGGCATCCAAAAAGGTGATATGGTGAAAATTACTTCTCGCCGTGGCTACATTAAAGCCGTTGCAGTGGTAACAAAACGTTTGAAAGATTTAGAAGTCGATGGACGTACCGTACATCACGTGGGTATTCCAATTCACTGGAATATGAAAGCCTTAAATGGTAAAGGTAATCGTGGTTTCTCCACCAACACCTTAACACCATCTTGGGGTGAAGCAGTCACTCAAACACCAGAATATAAAACATTCTTGGTAAACATTGAGAAAGCGGAGGCATAATATGGCAGGAAGTGGTCAAGGCGTTCAATCGCAAGACATTATCAAGGTCTCCGCTACGTCTGGTTTAACACCAGCACCTCAAGCGCGTGATCATAAAGTTGAAGTAGCAAAATTAATCGACGTATCCACCTGTATCGGTTGTAAAGCCTGTCAGGTGGGCTGTTCAGAGTGGAATGATATCCGCTCTGACGTCGATGCAAAATGTGTGGGGATCTACGATAACCCAGTAGATCTCAATGCAAAAGCATGGACGGTAATGCGCTTTAACGAAGTAGAAGAAAATGATCGTTTAGAATGGTTAATCCGTAAAGATGGTTGTATGCACTGTTCAGAACCAGGCTGTTTAAAAGCTTGTCCTGCACCGGGCGCAATTATCCAATATGCAAACGGTATTGTGGATTTCCAATCTGATAAATGTATCGGTTGTGGTTACTGTATCGCAGGTTGTCCGTTCAACATTCCACGTATGAACCCAGAAGACAACCGTGTGTACAAATGTACCCTTTGTGTGGATCGTGTTTCTGTTGGCCAAGAACCGGCTTGCGTGAAAACCTGTCCAACCGGTGCAATTCGTTTCGGTTCTAAAGAAGAAATGAAACTCTACGCAGAACAACGTGTTGCAGACTTAAAAGCGCGTGGTTACGAAAACGCAGGTATCTACGACCCTGAAGGCGTAGGTGGTACACACGTAATGTATGTATTACACCATGCAGATAAACCTGAGCTTTATTCTGGTCTTCCAAAAGATCCAAAAATTGACCTCACCGTCACTGTGTGGAAAGATGTCTTGAAACCAGTCGCGGCTGTAGCAATGGGTGGTCTAGCACTTGCTGAAATCGCTCACTACTTAGCTGTTGGTCCAAACGTTGAAGAAGACGTAGAAGATCATCACCATGAATTTGAAGAAGATAAAAAAGGGGGCAAAGATGAGTAAGATTGAGATTAGCAATGATACTCGAATCATTCGTCATAGAACGCCTGCTCGTTTTAGCCACTGGTTACTCGTAATCTGCTTCTTTATGACAATGTTCACTGGTGTGGCATTCTTCTTCCCAGATTTTGCGTGGTTAACTGAGATTTTAGGTACGCCGCAACTGGCTCGAGCAATTCACCCGTTCACCGGTATCATTATGTTCGTTGCCTTTATTTTCCTCGGCTATCTTTACTGGGATCACAACATTCCAGAGAAAAACGATATTCGTTGGTTAAAAGGTATTGTTGAAGTATTAAAAGGGAATGAGCACGCTGTTGCAGATAACGGCAAGTATAACCTTGGTTTCGCCGTCAATCTTACTCAAAATAGGATCGCTGACCGAACTATTTCCTTTCATTGCATCTTGAAAATATTTTCTGGCTGCAACATTGCTGGTTGCACCGTCACTGTAATATGAATTGCCATCTCCGTCAATTATTGCAAC
>OGGZ01002431.1_pt1 | contig 12771 bp, 2 predicted proteins | sample 1571371 | NCBI WGS metagenome assembly OGGZ01 (sample SAMEA2582025, study PRJEB24529) | metagenome | biome: Human gut stool | place: China | collected 2011
TGCTCGCCCACACCTCGCCAGCATTTTTGAAAAATTGCTGGATCAAAAAACTTTTTATTTGATGCATCGTTTGAAAAAGAAATAATTATAATTTGCTTCTCAGATTCATTGTAAATCTATGCCCCCATCTTTCAAAAAAGAACCAAAGGAGATGCTTGATATGCGTTTAGATAAATGGCTTTCCGATGCCACTTCCTACACTCGCAGCCAACTGAAACAACTCATTCGTAGCGGTCAAGTAACGGTCAATCAGACGATTGTCAAAAAACCAGAAACGCCCGTTCAGGAAACCGATGTCATCTGTTTGCAAGGAAATCCTGTTGAACCAGCGGAATCTTGCTATTGTCTGTTGCTCAATAAGCCATTGGGTTATGTTTGTGCGGTAACAGATGCAACGGAAAAAACTGTAATGGAATTGATTCCGCCGGAATTACAGCGAAAAGGATTATTTCCAGTCGGCAGACTGGACAAGGATACCAGCGGTATGCTGCTGCTGACAAATGATGGAGCATTTTCCCATGCTCTGCTTGCTCCGAAACGCCATGTTCCGAAGTATTACCGGATGCAGCTGGCACGTCCTTATGAAGAATCTTATGCCCAACAGCTTGCAGAGGGGCTGGTGTTGGCAGACGGAACGCACTGCCTGCCGGCGGAAATTTTACCCGTTTTGAATACAGACCGAATGGCAGTCATTTGCTTGCATGAGGGGAAATATCATCAAGTGCGGCGGATGCTGGCGGCAGTCGGAAACCATGTGGAGCAGTTGCAGCGAGTTGCTATCGGAAATCTTTTTTTACCAATCAGTTTACAAATTGGAGCGTGTCAGAAACTGACCAGCACACAAATCAGCCTGCTTTCCCAGCAGCCAGACCCCAAGTTCTTGTGGGAACTGACTCAAAATAGTAATTTTTAGTAAAAAGTTAATAAAAAGTTTCATGATGGCAGAAACCATAGAATTCATGCATTTTATACAAAAAAAATAAAATTCCACCGCGGAAAGCCCCCCTTTTTTTGACGAAATGACATACCCGAAAAAAAAGTTCGTCATATTTGATAAATGTACAAGCTGAAATTTGGGCATATCACGACTTGAAAAAAAATCAAAACTCTGCTATGATTATATCAGAGCTAAGATCGAAACAATGTTCTGGCTGAATTACAGGAAAAACGGTCTGCTTCCGTTTCCCCTGTTTGCGTTTTTCAAAATAAAAATAAACTATTAGGAGGATTGCATCAATGGCAAGTTTATCATTGAGACACATCTACAAAATTTACCCAGGCAATGTTACTGCGGTAAAGGATGTTAATATTGAAATTAAGGATAAGGAATTTATCGTTTTGGGTGGCCCTTCCGGATGTGGTAAGTCCACAACCCTGCGTATGATCGCTGGTCTGGAAGAAATCTCTAAGGGCGAACTGTACATCGGCGACCGTCTGGTAAACGATATCGCTCCGAAGGACAGAGATATCGCAATGGTATTCCAGAACTACGCTCTGTATCCGCACATGACCGTTTACGAGAACATGGCATTCGGTCTGAAGCTGAGAAAAGTTCCGAAGGATGAAATCGACCGCAAGGTAAAGGAAGCTGCAAAGATCCTCGACCTGAGCCACCTGCTCGACCGGAAGCCGAAGGCTCTTTCCGGTGGTCAGAGACAGCGTGTTGCTATGGGTCGTGCAATCGTCCGGAATCCGCAGGTCTTCCTGCTGGACGAACCGCTTTCTAACTTGGATGCAAAACTGCGTGCACAGATGAGAACTGAAATCTCTAAGATCCACAAGAAGTTGGGTACAACCTTTATTTACGTTACCCATGACCAGACCGAAGCTATGACCCTTGGTGATCGGATCGTTGTTATGAAGGATGGTATCATTCAGCAGATCGATACACCGCAGAACCTGTATGAAAGACCGGGCAACAAGTTTGTTGCTGGATTCCTGGGTTCTCCGCAGATGAACTTCATCGATGGCGTTCTGAAGAAGAAGAACAACGGCTATTGCGTACAGTTCGCAAAGAAGTACGAATTGGCTGTTCCGGCTGCAAAGGAAGACAAGAAGCTTGCAAACTATGTGGATAAGGAAGTTATCCTGGGTATCCGTCCGGAAGCAATCCACGATGACGAAATGTTCCTGTCTACTGCAACCACTGGTGTCATTGAATGTGATGTAGACATCACCGAAATGATGGGTGCTGAAAACTTCCTGTATCTGGATTGCCAGGGTACTCCGCTGACTGCTCGTGTTGACCCACGGTCTACTGCAAAGCAGGGCGACAAGAACCTGAGAGTTGCTTTGGATCCGAACAGAATGCACCTGTTCGACAAGGAAACCGAAGAAACCATTATCAACTAATTGGAATCCGCAATTTCCCCTTAAATAAAATTTGTTCGTGAAAAAATGGTTAGAAGAAACAAATCTGTGATGGATACAAAGAGAAATTTATGAGATTTCAAATCAAGAACAATTTATTTGAATAAAATAAGAAATTTATTCCATTTTTCAGAAAATCTAACGGAAATAGAAATGGATACCGTTGTATGGACTTAGAAGAAATGCAAAAAAATTGAAAGTGTGGTAAAAAAATCGTAGAATGGTTGAATTTTAAAAGGGAGTATGCTATAATAAGGCTGTATATCCATACCCAGATTTACACCTTTGGTGTGCCGGAAAAATGTGGGCTTTGGAAGATACAAAATCTGAAAAACTGTGTTGCAGAAATTTGGAAAGGAGAGAAACCGCTATGACACAGGGCGGGAAAAGGATGGAAGAAATCCGAAAAACATCATGCATCAAGCGTGTGATCAGTATGCTGCTTGCTGTTTTGATGATTCTGGTGAGTGTTCCGATAAGTTCACTGACGGCTTCCGCATGGGGCGGCCCAGGATTTGGCGGCTTCGGTGGCTGGGGGCGTCCAGGCTGGGGACAAACACCGGATGTTATGACGAATGTTCGTGCGGAATTTACAGATACTTCTTATCATGGAACATCGGAACAGGAATCCGGTGAACTATTTTATCTGTATCTATCTTTAGCGGGCAACAATGTCAATCACTGGGGTCATAGTACGACTTACAGAATTGATATTCCGGAAAACCTTTTGCTTCCTGACTTCCCAGGGCAAGGCCTGCGGGATGGAGCAAAGTATAGTGGCTTTACCATGCATGTGGAAGGTAACAGCCGGTATTTGACCTATGACATTGCAAATGGTCAGACAAAGGCAATCTATTTGAAAGCAAAGTTTGCAAACGGGAAAACCCCGAATGGAGAACAAGCAACCGTAAAAATTACGGCGAGCGGCTCCGGACAGTCGAAAACTTCGACCGTTACAGCAAAATCAAAGATTGCTTGGGATGACAGCAAGTCTGCTGGTCGGGATACGATTTCCCTGTCGCAGCTGAGCGGCAACAATGAAATCCCATATACCTTGAAAGCATATCCAAACTATACCTCAACCAAAAAAGGTGAATGGTGGGTTGGTGCAGTTGAGATGACAGACGTTATCACACTGCCGGATGGCTTGACGTTTCAGAGTGGTGCAAATACAGGCAATATTCAGGACTATTTGACGCTGCCGAATGATGTCGAAATCACATCGGCTTCGGCAAGCGGAAACACCTTGAGCGTAACATGGGTGAAGAAAAGCACAAACACCGATGCAGAAATGGCACCGTATACGGTGAACGCTGCACTGAAAACGAACATGATTGAAGTTGGCAATTTCACTTCCGGCAAAATTCACAATGACTTGACTGTTCGGGTTCAGGGTGTTAATTCCACCAATCCGGATCAATGGGAAACCCTGCCGAAGAAGTCCGCAGATGTTACAATTTTAACACCGGCACCGGCAAAAATTGATTTGGAAAAAAGCGTAGAAGGAACTGCTGGTGACGATGCTGCTTCTGTTGCACAATACTATTCCAGCAAGGGCTATCTGGTTTGCGGCGAATATGTACTGTTTAAAGTGGAAGCAGCCAATCACGGCGAAACCGCAAAGGGCGGCACGCTGACACTGACAGACGTTGTTCCGGCTGGCTTAACACCAGTATCCGGTGTTACTGTTGGCGGTCATGAAACCGATGGTACAATTAACGGACAGAATGTTACTTGGACAACGGAAGGACTTGGTGTCAACGAAACCTTTACACGCTATGTAGTCTGCAAGGTAATTGACGGTATCAGCCCGTCGGAACAGTATGAATCGGTTGCAGCGGCTTATGTCAATATCAAAAAGCCGTCCTCCAGCTTCTCGATTGCAAAATCGGTTGATAAGTCCATTTATTCTGTAGGGGATACGTTGACTTATACGATTACGGTTACCAATACGGGTGAAGAGGACATCACATTCAGTAGCTTGACTGATGCCTTTAACGATGAAACGAATCTGGAGATTGACAAGTCCAACTTGCCGACTGGCTCTTTCACAGTAGTAGTTGGAGAAACAAAGACTTTCAAGATTCCGGTTACCGTAAAGGAAGGCAAGACTGGTGACATCACCAACACAGCAACTGCAACACCGGAAGGCGGCACGCCGCAGTCCGCATCTGCAACGGCTTCTCAGAACGCATTTAGCTTCGGCGATGGACAGTTCACCAAGAATGTCAGCAGTACAATTGCCAATGCTGGTGGTAAAATTACTTACACGCTGAAGTACTATAATAATAGTCGTTATGCTGGTAAGTATACCGAAAATGATGCACTGACATTTACAGATGACTTTGCAAAGCTGAATAACTTGACTGTAGAAGATATAACAGTAAAGTTGAATGGGAAAGAACAGGAAAATCCAAACATTCAGAACGTAAATGGCAAGGTTACAGTAAAATATGTTGGTGATGTTCCGGCGTATGGTTCTGTAACGGTTGATATTACTTGTCAGATTGCAGATGATGATTCAATTGAATCAATCGGCAAGAATACCGCAACGCTTTCGCATGGTTCTGATGCACCATTGACAGATGATTCTGATGAAGTAAAGATTTCCAAGGTTGCATTGGATGTCGACAAGTGGGCGATTGCCGATGATGAAACATCTCTTTCTTCTGCAAAAAGTGCAAAAGATTTCTATGCAAGCATCCCGACTTGGGAAGACTCCTTAAAGTCCGACAGCCTGATTCAGGATAAAATCGGTGAAAAGACATTTGGAACGGTTTTACCGGGACAGCGTGTTGTATACTATGTAAAAGTAACCAACACTGGTAAGGATACCATTAAAGACTTGGATATTACAGACACGTTGGAAGATACCATGTTTAAAGATGGAAATGCGACAAGTATCTATGTTGTTGAAACTGGCGGCGGTGCAACTTATAAAAATATTTACTATGAGAAGGGCTATGCACCAAATGAATCTGTAGGCGTTGTGGATCAATGGCATCCAAAACGGTGGTATATTCATGAAAAAGACCGACACGAAGTTTCCATTCCGTCCGGCGGATATTATGTATTTGCCTATGCGTTGATTGCCCCAAATGAAACTAATAACGTTTTTAATAGTGGTTCTAACAAAGTTAGTGTGACAACAGAGGGATTAACTACACCCGTAGAAGATTCCATTCAGTATCAGGCATCTGCTCCGCAGTTGAAACTGGAAAAAAGTTTTGCTGATAACAAAAAAGACAAGACACAGAAGATTGATGCAGTTTTAACCAATGGAACATTCGATTATGACAAGACACTTGCAAGTCTGAAAGATTTGAAATTCCAGTACAACTTAAAACTCACCAATCAATCTCATATTGTAAAACTGTATTCAGATGACATTACCATTACAGATACCTTGCCGGATGGCATGGAATTTGTATCAATGAAAGATTTTTCTCCGATGTACTGTTATCATATTTCAGCAGGGCAGGACAGCAGTGGAACAACATGGGACAGTGAGAGTATGTACAATTGGAGGAAGGAACAGTTTACAGTAACTGTAGATGGACAGAAGATTACCATTGCTCCAATTGATGCAGCCAAATTTTATATGCTATCTCCTGATGAATATAAGATTTCCAATGCGACGTTCTCTTATACCACAAAGCTGACCGATACCAAGGCTGCTGAAATTGCAACAATGCTGCAAAAGCAGTATGCAGAAAACAGCGATTTGGTTTCTGTGACCTTGACGAATACTGGTAAGGTAGAAACCGAAAAGGAAGTTTTGATTGATGGCAAGCCGGGCAAGGTTGCAACCGACACTGCAAATCTGACTTTAAAGCAGGTTATCGAAAAGACCGCTCCAGGTCTGACAAAGGATGCATACAAGGATTCGGAAGTATCCGCAGTTCGTTCTAATGGACTGGCATCGCTTCCAGCTTGGATTATCACCGTTTCGAATGAAAAAACCGGTGATGAAGATGCTCCGATGACGAATATTGTTCTGGAAGATGAATTGAGCGGCGGCATGCAGTATGCAGAGAATGCAAAAATCGATGTGGAAGTAGGAACACCGACTGAAGCGTTTAATGGATACAGCACAGATGGCGGAAAAACTTGGAACGATTTGGACGGTTGTGTAACGGTGAATGGCAGCAAGTTTACCATCAAGTTGCCAAATACTGTGCAATTGCAGCCGGGTCAGAGCGTTCAAATTCGCTATGCAGCAGATGATCCAAATCTGGCAGGAAATGAAGAAGTTCCGGACAAAACCTATTTCAACAAGACGACCCTTTCCACCAGTGAAAAAATCTATCAGGATCGTGTCACTGCCGGTGACTTGGTAGATGGAAAGCTGGAAGCAACCGCAAGCAATAGCCAAGGCGGCGTGGAAACAACCTCCTTTAAGACGATTTCTTTTGATCCAAAAAATATTGATGAACAACATAAGGATGGTTGGATTGATAACAGTGCAACGGGTCAAAGCGATGGTTATGGACAGGGCAATACCCCGAACGATAACTATGTTAAGGGCTTACAGGGAAAACAAGTTGAATACAAAATTTATGTAACCAATGATTCTACCACAAAGTCTTTGAAGAACTTCACGGTTATCGACCGTCTGCCGTTTGAAAATGTGGACATCGGTCTGGTTTCCGGTTATGACCGTTACTCTGCATTTACGGTAATACCGGATCTTTCAAGTGTGACTTATGAAGTCGGTACATTGACCAACACCACAGATGCAAGAGGTGCATTCTCTGGTACAGAAGTGCAAGGCGTAAAGGTTTCTTATTCTAGCGATAAGCATTCTAGTCTGGATGAGCACGCTGGCGACTGGACAGGCGAATCCGGCAATATGAATTGGCAGGATACTCCGACCAGTGAAATCGTAAACCTGCGATTCCAGTTCCCAAGTGATTTTGAAGTAAAGCCGGGTGAAACCGTTTGCATTACTTTCAAGGGAACGATTCCGGACTATGTACAGAACACAGGCGAAGAAAATATCGCATGGAACAGCTTTGCTTATTCTTATCAGTACCTGAATGATAAGAATGAACTGGTAGAAACACCGATGGTCGCAGAACCGGCAAAGGTTGGTGTCTGGGTTCCGGAAGTGAAAGATACCGTTAGCTTGGTTGTCAACAAGAAATATGAGAGCGGCCAGGGCGATACACAGACCTTCTATTTTGCACTCTTTACCGCAAAAACAGATGGTGTGACACCGACCTATGGTGCAGATGGCAAGTTGACAAATGCGAGCGAGTTCACACGTTACAGCAGCGAAATCAAGCCGATTACTGTAAAGGACGGCGAAACAGAAACCGCAACCTTTACCAACATTCCGGCATCGGCAAAGAAGAATCTCTATGTCTTTGAAACCGATGAAAATGGTGTGATTAAGGACAATGTCAATGTTGCAGTTGGCGAACCGGTTTATGGAACAGATGCAAAGACATTGAATCCAAGCATGCCGGAAAGTGCTGCCAGTGGTGACAGCGGAACGAAACTGACGTATAAAGACGAAGATACGGTTGCAGCTGTTTCGTTCCTGAACGAAATTCAGTACGGTAAGATTACCGTAGAAAAGACCTTCAAATCTCCATTTAACACAACAGATACGTTCTACTTTGGTTTGTTCTATAAGACCAAGGATGGTGCGTATGTGAAGTATGGCGATTTGCAGACAGTAACCTTGACGGGTTCTAAGACGGGTGCAACGGATACTGTAACCTTTGACGAAGTTCCGATTCAGCGAAACTGGTATGTATTGGAAACGGATGCAAAGGGCAATCCAGTAACAGACAGTTATCTGGATTACAAGGTTACTTACGGCGATTCTGCTGGTAAGGATCATGCAATTAAATTGGATGATATAAATGTTCCAAAGACTGCAAAGATTACCAACGAAGAATCCGCAACTTATCAGATTCAGGCAACCAAGGTTGTAAACGGCGAAGCCCTTACAAATGAATCTGGTACTTATCGGTTTGCACTGTACAGTTCTGATAAGGAAGAACTGACCAACGATGACCTTGCAGGTCTGACTATGGTTGGTACACCGCAGGATGTTGCAGCTGGTGACAAGGTTACTTTTGACAACCTGAAAGAAAACACCTATTACTATCTGTTTGAATTGGATAGCGATGGCAACATCTTGAAGCAGGGCGACAAGGCAACCAATGGCAAGACAGGCTACATTGTAGAATATCCGAATGCGGATACTCGAGAAACAACCGATGCAGAAACCAATACAACAACCAGCACCGTTTATTATCTCCCGACACAGTTCGGAAAGACAGATGCGGATGAACCGTTGACAGTGGATGATTGCATCAAGCAGTCTGCAATCCAGAACCGGGAACAGACTAAGGCTGTAACTGGTTCGATTACTGTTGATAAGACGGTATTGCAGAACAGCACCAAGCTGACTGACTGGGATGATACCTTCTATGTTGGTCTGTATGTACGGGATGCAGAGGGCAATCTGAAACTGTATGGTGATGTTAGCGAATCTGTACATACATTAACAAAGGATGCTCCTTCTACCATCTTTAAAAATCTGCCGGCGAAGACCGATACAGAACCGGATGCTGGAATGTATTACATTGCAGAATGTGATGACAAGGGTACTCCGTTCTCAGATGGTACAAACGGCAATTATACCATTTATTATAATGTAAATGGTTCGGACAGTGCTGCTGTTTATGGTGCAGTGCTGCTGGATGGTCGGTTTGATACTGCTCCGACTGGTGCAGTTTCTGTTACCAATAAGACTGTAAGTGTTACACGGACATTGGTCAAGAAAGACCTTGCAGACAAGGACGGTGCAGCACTGACAGGTGCAAAGTTTGCAATTTATACCAAACTTGCATATGAAGCATATCAGAACGGACAGGAAACGACTTTGACTGCAATTGAAGAACACATTACAGACAAAATCACTGCTAACCTCGCAGAAAATACGGAATATGTTCTGGTAGAAACCACCGCTCCGACTGGCTATGCTACCATGACACCAATTTCTTTCACCGTCAACGCAAACGGTCAAATCGTTTCGTCGGATAACACGAGAGAAGATGTTGACGTTCACAATAATGAAGTTCTCGTTGATACAAACGTTTGGACTTCTGAGTTGATTGCTTACGACTCGAAGGAATCTACGATTATCATCGGCAAATATGACATCACAAAGCAAACGGAACTTGCAGGTGCAACCCTGACCTTGACCTCTGAAAATGATGTCGATTGGAGCAAGGTTACACTGGAAAACAGCACCGCTGTTTTGGATGAAAATAAGAAGCAAATTGGTATTCAGTGGATTTCTACCGGTACTGATGCAGTTATCAAGGGATTGCCGGACGGCGATTACACCTTGGCAGAAACCGGAAGTGAATTTACTTCTGAAACCGATGGAAAGGCGTATAAAGTCGCAGAAGGTACGGCAACCTTTACGCTGACCGATGGAACAATTGCCAATACTACAGGAACAACAGACACGGTTGACGCAGATGCAGCAGATAGCTACTTCTATTACAATGGAACAGAAAGTAATATCACTCTTGCAGTTTGTGATGTTGTGATAGGAACAACCATTATCATCAATAAGCATGACATTGACACCGAGGAATCCAGCAGAGTCAACTTGCCAGATGCAAAAATGAAGTTGACACCGCAGGAAGGTCAGACCATAGATCTGAGTAAGATCATATTGACTGACGGAAATGTTCTGACACAGACAAGGGATAGCATTATTTGGACAACCGAGGAATTTATCAGTACGAAACTGGAAAATGTTCCGGATGGCAAGTATTTCTTGACCGAAGATGCTGCTCCGAATGGCTATACCGTTGTAACAGCATTCTCCTTTGAAGTAAAGGGTGGAAAAGTCATTACTGCTTCCAGAGAAGATGGTTCGATTACCATCAAGGAAGATGAAAATATTATTTCTGTCAACGATAAGCGGACAGAAGTAAGTATTAGCAAGGTTGATGCTGCAAATGATGAAGAGTTGCCGGGAGCAACCCTGACCCTGACCAACAAAGACCTGACTGCAGAACAGTGGCAGAAAATCGCATTTGAGAACTTTAACCTCTCAAATGAAAACGTTGACCTTACATTGACAGAAGACGGCAATGGTGTTTATTGGGTATCCGGAGTAGAGCCGACTAACATTGTTGGTCTGCCGGCTGGCACTTACACCTTAACAGAAACCGTTGCTCCGGATGGCTATGCTTATTCTGAAGACATTACCTTTATCATTGGCTCTGATGGCAAGGTTGTTGACAAAACAACTGGTGCTGACTTGAATGGAACAGTTGTCATGAAGGATTATCGGGCAGAACTGACCATTTCCAAGAAGGATGGCAGTGATGCGTTCTTGGCTGGTGCAACCTTGCAGCTGCTCAGCAAGACCACAGATCCGCTGAATCTGAACGATGTTCAGATTGATGGCAAGCCGCTGACCGAAGATCAGAAGGTAACCGTAGATGGCAGACAGGGCATTCAGTTCGTTTCGACCGATGCAGAAATGAAGATTACCGGCTTGCCGGCGATCGAGTATGAATTGTCAGAAGTTTCTGCTCCGACTGATTACTTGAAATCATCAGATGTGCAGGATGTTATTTTAACGAAAGCAATATTTGATGATGAAGGAAATCAAATTCCTGTTTCGAAAAAAGTTGTCAACAACAAGTTGGGTGAATTGACCATTCAAAAGGTTGATCAGGATGGCAACGCTTTGACAGGTGCAACGCTGCAATTAAAGGCAGACGATGCAAATGTTGACTGGTCAAGTGTAAAGCTGAATGGCGATGCAGTAGCAGACCTGATTTCCGCAGAAGATGCAACCGTTTTGGTTTGGACTTCTACCGGAGAATCCATGACCTTTAAGGGCTTACCGGCTGGAACTTATGAAGTTTCCGAAGTTTCCGCTAAGGCTGGTTACCTCGCAACGACACAGAAATGGGCTGTAACCGTTTCTGCAAATGGTGCAATATCTGTAAATAATCAGGTATCCACAGACGGTCAGGATCGTTCGATTATTACCATTACCAACGAAGCAAGCACCATTCAAATTAACAAGGAAGCACTTGACGGCGGAAACATTGCAGCAGAAGAAGCAGAATTCAAGCTGACTGCAAAAGATGAACATGCAACGCTGAACGGTGTTCAGATTGGTGCAACCAAGATTACAGAAGATACGACATCCGCAACGTTCAAGGGAAATGTTATCATTTCTGCTTTGCCGGATGGCACGTATGAACTGGAAGAAATCACAGCTCCGAACGGATTCACAACGATTTCCACCTTTACCTTTGTTGTAAAGAATGGCGTTGTAACAACCGTATCGGAAGTAACAAACGGCGAAGTCGAAAAGTCCGAAGATGGAAAGACCTTGACCATCAAGGACGAACGTTCTGCAATTCAAATTGACAAGCGGGACATCACTGGCGAAAACGAAGTTGCAGGAGCAACCTTGACCCTGACCAATGATGACCTGACCACAGAACAGTGGGATGCAATTGCTGCTGCAGACACAGATTTGACAGCAGTGGGCAATGGTGTTCAGTGGACATCCAGCGATGCTGCAAAGAACATTGTTGGCTTGCCAAGCGGAACTTATACGCTGAAAGAAATTGCTGCTCCGGATGGTTATGCATATGCCGAAGATATCACCTTTACGGTTGAAAAGGACGGCACAATCACAGTAGATGCAGCAAACAAGGATGAAAACGATGTTATCATCATGAAGGATGATGTCACAAAGGTATCCATCAGCAAAAAGGCAATGACTGGTTCGGATGAACTGGCTGGTGCAGAGCTGAAACTGTACTATGTAACCCAGAACGATCAGGGCGAAGTTACACTGGAAGTGGATGCTTGGACATCTGGCACAGAAGCACACGTGATAGAAGGTGCACTGATTGCTGGCGGCACTTACAAACTGGTGGAAATCACCGCTCCGGATGGCTATCAGGTTGCAGAATCCATTACCTTTACCATTGACAAGACCGGCAAGGTTCTGGTAAATGGCGAAGATGTAAATGGTCAGGTAACTATGTATGATGCAGCGTTGGGTGATGTTGTCATCAGCAAGCGTGCAGTCAATGGCACGGAAGAACTCGAAGGTGCAAGCCTGAAGATTACCGATGCAGACGGCAAGACCGTTGCAGAATGGGTATCGGAACAGACACCAAAGACCATTCAGCTGGATGCTGGCACATATACCTTGACAGAAGAAACTGCTCCAGATGGTTACACGGTTGCAGAATCCATTGAATTTGTTGTGGATGCAGCAGGCAAGGTAACCGTAAACGGCGAAGATGTCAATGGTACGGTTCTCATGGAAGATGATACGACCAAGGTAACCATCAGCAAGAAGGACATCACTGGCGACAACGAAAT
>OGGZ01002432.1_pt1 | contig 12770 bp, 14 predicted proteins | sample 1571371 | NCBI WGS metagenome assembly OGGZ01 (sample SAMEA2582025, study PRJEB24529) | metagenome | biome: Human gut stool | place: China | collected 2011
ATGACCGCCATGTGACCGTTTTTGTGACCGCCAAAACCCGGGAGCCCACGGAATACGCGGATCCGCACGTTACGCAATTGTTACCGCTCGCGTGCGCGAGAAGCCCCGTTTTGATGCCCGGACGAACCAAACGCGCAGCTGCAGCAACGCATTCCACCCATAACGCAGAGGGCGCGAGGGCAAGCCCTCACGCAGAACCAACAGACGACCACCCAGCGCGAGCGACAGCTCGTGCCCTCAGCGCCACCCAAACCACCGATCCCCCTCCGAACCACCACCACCCACGACCCCGGCACGACGAACCCATCGACAGATCCCCCATAGCGTCAAAAGTGCAGCCCAACGGGGTGCAGCTGCGTGACGGCGACTGCGCAGGTTTTAACCATTACACCCATTACACCCATTACACCCACCGAGTGGAACCAGTGGAACCAGTCTGGAACCAGTCATTATTTTTCACTGGTTCCAAAACAAACCCAGCAACCACGCGCCTTAGAGGACACTGGAACCAGTGGAACCAGTGGAACCAGTAAAAAATAATACACGTATGTGCGCATAGACTTTCCTGATTGCCGCAACTTGGGGGAGATCCCCATAGAGACAAACAACCCACCGGTTCCACTGGTTCCACTGGTTCCAAATCGCTGGAGCCCAGCAACGGCGCGGCCTGTAGCTGGAACCAGTGCGGAACCAGTAGTTTTTCGATTTTACGGGTGAATTGCATGAAAAAGCCCGCAGGGCGCGGGCTGTAGAGGTTTTTCGTTTGGAACCAGTGGACTGGTTCCAGTGCTACCGATCAGCCGTTTTTCACCCGATCGGTGACAAGGCGCTCCAGTTTTTCGGCATCGTCGTGGAGCTTTTCAGCAAGAGCGGTAAGGTCGTCGAAGTCGAGCGCCTCCACTTTTTCAAGCATGACGAGAGTTTGCGCACGGATAAAACGCGTCACGTTCATGGCACTTTCAGCGGGGGTAGGTTTAGCCATCAGAGCACCTCCTCAGCGTCCAGATCGTCAACCACGGGGAGAGACAGCGCGTAGAAGCGGCGCTTGTTCGGGTATCCGCCAGCACGCTCTGACACCGTAAGGTGTTCACCATGACGACGCAGAAGCCCACGAGTGTGAAGCAAGCGCCCCGCCACCTTGGCGTCGATGGTGCCGGAGATCCGCTCTTTGAACACCGCAGGGAATAGCAGATACTCGCGCGCGTCGCCCCGGTCATGGAAGTAGCCCCACAGCTCGCCGGGCTGCTTGTAGTCCTGATCGTTCGCCGTCTTGGACAGGAACCGTTGATGTTGCGACAGAACCGCCTCCAGCCGTTCAACCAGCAACGCCTCTTCATGGGAGCCATTGCCACCCTTACTGAAATCGACGAGCCAGTCGGCGTAGAAGCGATCGAGCACGCCCTGGCACTCTTTCACGTCGAGCTTGAGCGTTTTAGAGGACAGCGTCAGCGCCGTCTCGATCACCGCGAAGTAGTCCGCCACGCGCTGATGCTGGCCATGAGTACCCCGCCCGTTCCAACGAGCCTTAACCTCTGCGAATTTTTCCCGGGCCAGAGTCTGGTTTGACGACAGCCAATCCACCCACGCCCGCCCAACAGCACCGTAGTGCTCGTCAGATGCCGCCCTTAGGTGGTCGGCGAACGCGGAGCCGTCAGGGAAGCCGTGGAGGTTTGTCAGCGGGCGATAGGGAAGTTGCACCAGGCGAACAAGTGCCCCTGCGTCAGCATCACGCCCGGTCATCATGCGAATGAATACGTCAGCAGCCAACTCACCCGTTGAGAGCACGCAGCAGCGCCAGGAATACTCAGGCCGCAGCGTCCCGTCCTTGTTCCCCTGCATGCGCGATCGTTGCGAGAAGGTGCCGTAGATCGCCTCTTCCATGACCATAGCCCGGAGGAGCTTCATTTCGTCTAGCATCATCAGTGCGTCGTTGCAGCAGCGAGCCAGCAGAGTAAGCGCCAGCGGCGTGCTGTTCCACGAAGCCTGACGGTTTGAAGGAGATCCGAAAATCGACATAGCCGGGTAACAGGAGGAGGTCTTACCACCGGAGGACTGCCCGTACAGGTGGACGCCAAACCCGGACACGCCGAGCACTCCAAGCATAGGTGAGGCCATCGCCACCCCCAGTGCCAGGGTCGGCGAGTCGTTGCCGTACAGCAGCCTCCCTACGTTTTCCACCCAGGAGTCGACGGTACCGCACACACCAACGTCGGCGTGATTGCTTCGCAGTTTGAAGTCGGCGATCACGTTCCCAACATCGCCTATCATGTCGCCGTCTGGCAGGAGGTACGCCCCACCGCGCCAACCAGGCTTGTCAGCCACGTCCCACTCGGGTAGAACGCCGCACGGAGAGCCATGCAGATCGTAGGCCGTCTCGGACATCAAGTACTCATGGAGCCAGCGACGTAGCTCGGGAACTGGAGTGACCTGCACGTTATGCCCCTGAAGGAACGCCCAGCCATCTCGCGAGCCAATCAGGCGCGTCGGCATCATTACCCGGCGCTTGTCCTTTCCCAGCTCCAGAACTCGGAACGCCTCGCCATCGACCCAGCCGGTGCCGATGACACGCAGGTGAGACTTACAGACAGCCTGCAGCGAGTAATAGGTTTCGCCCTTCTTGTCAGTCTTGCAGGTCTTGAGGTACACCCAGCCGCCGGAAAACCGGATGAACGGCAGGTCAGAGCCATCGGCGGCAGGTTTGCCCTTGGCAGCATCGATCGGCGTTACGTTGTCGGCAACAGCGCCGGAATTTTCTTCATGATTTGACACTTTTACATCCTCAAAATTGAACAGCCAATCTCGAGGAGCCTTACAACGGCGGGGGATAACGGGGAAAACACCCTTTGCACGCGTCATTATGATCGCGTATAATTCATGCTGGAGTCACACCCAACATGAGTTATTATGGCGTCTTCCACGGTGACCGCCGCGAAAGCTCCAAACTCAAAACAGCTTTAAGAAAACGACCCGTCTGCCCGGACGGGTTTTCTTTTTCAGCCGCGCCATCATACCGTTACATGCCCCCCTGCACCAGTACACAACGATCCAACCACGCGAAACGCGATCCCGCACCGATCTTAGAGCCGCGCAGCCTCCGCGATTTATCCACGGGCCGGAACGTTCGAAATTTTGTTATCCACAGAAGTTATCCACGGGCCGAGCCGCTACCCCTCCCTGCACGACAATTGCACTACGTCAAATTCGACGCGCACGACAAAACGCATTACACTCCGCAAGACAAACAGCACGACAAAACGCACGACACGGAGAGGCCAGCCCATGCGAGAGAAAACCAGAACCCTAACCGTTCGACTGCCCGTCAGCCTGATCGAGCGCATCGAGCAGCGAGCGGAGAAAACCAAAGTAACCCGCACAGATGCCGTCATAGAGGCGCTTGTCGCCGGACTCGGCACGAAGCCGGAAGGGATGGACACCAAACTTTTGACCGCCATCGAGGCGCTGCGGTCAGAGGTCAGGGCGCTGGCCGGAGGCGGGAAAGATGCACGACAGTCTGCACCACAAACAGCACGACAAAGCGCACCACAAAACGCACGACAGATAGTCCCCCGGGGAGCCGATCCCCGCTTCCAGGCCGTCAGCGATGAGGCCGACCAGCTCATCGTCAGCATGACCGGGGAGAACGCCACCCTGCCCGCGATCGCCCAGGCGCTGAACGCAGCAGGGCACCGGACAGCGACGGGACAGGAGTGGAACACCAGCCGTGTCCGGGACTATCGCCATAAGTTGCGGGAAAGTGGGCTACTGAATTAGCAGTCCTAAGTGACATAGCTAAATATGATAAAATTCGAACATAAAAATTTTACAAGGAAAAGAAGTGGCTATCGGTGATGATGCTATCCGTGACGCTTTCTATGCTTTTACACAGCAAGCTGAAGAAATGGATGATAAAGGTCTCCCTCAGGAAGTTTGGGAGACGCCTTGTTTTACCTATCTGATGACTAAGAAGCAGTTCAATCAAATGAAAGTTGTTTGTCAGAGAAACGGCTGGGACATACCTGCATCACCAGCAATACCGATCACTTGGGCAATGTTTAGGCATGTGCTATCTGCTCGTAACTCGAAGGATAAGCTAAGTTGGCAAGAGTGTGCGGAGATTTTGGCAACTGCATTCTCGGTGCAGAGCAATGTGTACGTTAACAGAGATTACTCGGAGCAGACTATTGTGCTCAATGCTGTTCGTCGCATTAACGTTGCTGGGGCTGGCTTTTTCGCAATGGCGATAGTTGATGTCTCTGAAAATAATTTGGCCCCCGTGACTGCATACCATGCAACGGAGGCCAAATGTAAAGCTATACAGCGAGGGTGATAGGAAGGACGCCCATTTAAGCAATTCTCCTCAATTTAATGAGAATGAACCATAACGCCTAAATATTTCCCTTCATTGGTTCCTTTCGGATCTAGCAGCATCGGCGGTTTTCTGCTGTCTATCAAATTCACTGTTATTACTAGGAAGCCGCAACATAACTTCCCAACAGGAGACCAGCCTCCTGACTGCCCAGCGCAAAGGGTTAATTACTGGTTAATACCCCCTGCGAATGCTCTTGCAGTACAACAATAGTAGGCTATTGTTGACGTAGATTCAACAGGTTTGTTTATGACCAGACGGCACGAGGAGCGGTCTCGCGGGGATTTCTTCTCTTTTTTGCTGCTACTAGCGCGGTCTGATTTGACGCAGAGGAGAGACGGCTTACGCCGCCTCATCGAGCCACTGCAGCATCGCCGCCCTGATCTGCCCCGCCTCGCTCTCGTCCAGCGTCAGGAACGCCAGATCGGCAACCTTACCCAGCCCGGCGAACGCCACGCAGCCGGTGACGGAGAACAGCTCCACGAGGAGCGCCGTCGCCAGCGTCTCCCGTTCAACGCCGCACAACCAGGCGTAGTTACGCTCACGCGATGCCGGAAGTTTCACCTGCAGCGCACGGGTGGCCAGCGCGTTAAATTCCTCGGTACCAGCCCACTCGTAGTCGAACGGCGGGCGATCAACCACCACCGACCCGGACAGCGTCTGCTGGCGTTCCCCAGCGGAGAAGTTCGGCAGCTTGAGGTGGGAGAACCCGTCGAGCGACCACTCCGACATTTCAGTGGCGATCACCGCCAGCGAACGAGCCGTCGCGGCCTCGCGTAGTTCAGCCTTTGATTTCATGTGCCCTCCTTTGGGCTAAAAAAAAGCCCGACATCAAGACGAGGCCGGGCTTTATGCTGCTGTGAGAAACCGATCGCAGGATAGCGTCACGACGGCAGCGCCGGTGCGTCGCTTTAGTCCGTCTCATCAAAAAAGCATCGGTAGTGTCTCGAAAGTCGTTTGCTAAACCAGACGCCACGACGGCAAAAAAGATGTCCCGAAAGGCGCACCATTCGGACACGCCAATCAACGCCGCTCAAGCCGGGCATGACGAACCGCATAGCGCAGCAGCTCACGAGCCCGATCCTCGCCCTCTTCAACCAGCACGTCGAACCAGTCGAGGTTATCCCGGGGTGTGAAGCGATCGAGGCCGTCGAACGACACAACCGCCGCACCTGGAATTGTCGGGACCGGCTCTCGCTCATTGCCATAGGCCGCTTTATGCGCCAGGCGGTACGCTTCGCCGTGATCCGGTACCAGCATCACATCAACATCTGGCCAGAACCGACGCAGCGACGCCACGCAGCTGCCGAACCCGGCAATTGAGAACGCCGCGCAGACTGCCACCTTGCCCTTCGTCAGATGATGCAGGGCAACCGCCGTGGCGAACCCCTCACAGACGAACAGAGGCGAGTAGGGCGCATGCGGTGAGGTATCGAGCACGTCCATAAAGCCGGGCATCGGATAGAACCGTCCCGCCTTTTGGGTACCCGCAGGGGAGAACTTGTCGCCGGTTTTGCCGCCAGCAGAGCAGACGCCGCAGATGGCCTCCAGCGCGTCGCCAACCAGCTGGCGATCGTCGGTCAGGCGATAGGCAGGAACAAGCAGACAGCGCGACCAGTACGCCCTCGGTTCGAACGAACGGAACAAGCCACCCACACGAAGGTCAGCGGGGAGGGGCGGGAGGCTGACGCCACCACGCCTGGCGATTGTGGTCTTATTGCGCCAGTACGGGGTATAGGCCGGATTACCGTCGCCTTTCGCCAGCATCCTGACCGCATCAGCCGCAGCCTTCTCGGCCTTGCGCCGGTCGGCATCTTCGCGTCTGGCCACCGCCTCGATCGATCGCCGTTTCCGGTCAGCGAGAGCAGCAACCTGTTCAGGCGTCGGCGGCGTGCGCTTCGAGTCGAGCCGCCAGTACACCTCGCCGGAGAACTGCAGGAACACCTGAGCCATTGCCTCAGGATTGGTTACGCCTTTCAGCTTGAGGAAGTGCCGGTACTGCGACCGGTCATGCGCAGAGCCGCGATTATGGCGGGCAGACCAGGCCTCGATAGCCGCCAGCCCATCCTCGCCGCAGAGAGACGCCCAGCACGCGATGCCGGAGCAGAGGCGCAGCCAGTCCTCACGGTCAACCGGAGCCCCCGCAGCAGACACAGCACGCCAGAACAGGCCCGGGTCAGCCAGGTGAGAGTTATCGAACGCCATCAGAAGCCCTCCCGGGACGACGCTGGTCGGCAACGAAGCGTTTGATCTCGGGATTGCCAGCCAGCCAGTAATGCCCGCCACGGAGGGAGCGCCCTGCCGGAGTCGGCACGATCCCCCGCGAACTTAGCCGCGAGAGCGTGCGCAGCGACACGTTCAGCAGCGCAGCGAGGTCAGCGGTATAGATTCGTTTTTTCATTGGGAGTACCAGATAGGTGCCCCCCTCAGCTTAACGGGCATCGGGGGGCGGGAGTGACGATTATCGATAAAGCCGCCCTTGAGGACTTACCGCATAGCGGCAGGACAGCAGCCCTTCTCGCTTACTCGCACCTGCCAAGGACGAAGCGCGCATCCTCGGTTACAACCCCGCCTCGTTGGGGAGGAGGGAAAGCGGCACCGGGCGATCCGGTTTCATGTTTCCCAACTGCTCGTCAGGAATCAGTAAGACAAGCGTAACACAATTAACGCCAAAGTGGCGTTTTTTGTGAGATACTAAAAAAGACGCACAGCCAGTGCTGGCGCTGTCTGGCGACCATTTCGACGCAGGGGGAGCAGTGAACGACGATAACGACACGAACGAATCGACGCAGCCGAACCCGGCAGCACTTGAACGCGTAAGCGCGACTGAAAAATTCCCCGAGCAGCTCCCCGGCGTTTTGTTCGTCACCTGCCCCGGCGGGTGCTCCCTCCGGGTCGAGGCATGCCGACAGATTTATGAGCAGAGCCACCTCGATCGCACGATTGAAAACCCCCACCTCGAGTGCCACCGGTGCCCCACTGGCCTCGCGCTTTGGGTCGGTACCGAACAGCCCCCTGACGCACCACTGACCACCCCGGCAGACACCCGTAAGCTCTGCCCCCGTTGCAGCCGGAAAGACAACCGCCTGATCGCCCCCAATAAGCCCGGTTCGAGCCTGTGCGTCTCCTGCTGGAACCGCGAACGCGAAGCCACCATCGGAGCCAACGCACGCGGGAGAGTCAACCGCACCCCACCGTTCGTCTCGCCGTTCCTGATCGGCATCGGCGATGGCTGGCAGGTCTGGTACGGCATCCACCAGGGCGAGGCGCTCGTCCGCGCCATGCGAGCCAACCCGGGCGCACGGTTCCACGATCGCCGACCAGGCCCGGTCGGGCAAACACGCCGCGACGGTTTCGTGTACTACTGCCCCGAACACCGCGAGCCCCTGCGCTGGAACGGTGGCGACGGGCACGCCGGAGAGGTGGAGCTTGCTTGTCCCAGGTGCCAGCCATGGGCGGCCCCCCTCAGCGTCGCCCCCACGTTTCAGACGGTCAGCTTCCAGACACCGCATGACGCCGCGCACCAGTACCGGAACGCCACCCTGCCAGACAACGCGGTCTGGACAGCGTCGGTCTGCTCCGATTGCAAAGCCGCGCCCCTGGTGATCAGCAAGGCACCGGTCAAGGGCAAGCCGCGACGGGAGATCGTCGTCTCCTGCCCGTCCTGCGACTCCAGCGCATCAGCCAGGCCCGGAGGCAGGACATGGACAGACGAGCACATCGCGGTGCCCGAGTTCACGCAGAACGAGACGCGCAGCCTGGCGAAGATCCCCGTTATTTTGCCGCAGAGGGAGCAGCCGCAGCTGCTCAAAAGACCAGGGACAGGGCGCGGTCCAGGACGCCCCCGCAAGCGCATCCCCCTGACCCTCGACCGGGTACCAGAGAGTCGGTTCAACCGCCTCACCCTTTCCGTCCTTGCCGCCGTCGGGCGCTGGGACTACATCAACGACATCATCCGGCGCATCGATCGGGACCGCGGCAACGCCGCCACCCTGATCGCCCTTGCCGACCACATCCAGACCAACAGACCTGAGAGAGATTTATGACCGAACCCACCCGCCCGATCCTGACCATCAAGCGACGCAACCGCACGGTCTACGTCCCGCCGGAAAAGGCCACGAAATCTGAGCCACAGCCAGCCGAACGGACTACCAGCAAGGCGAAGGTACAGCCAAAAGCGAAAGCCCCGCAGAAGCCCGCACAGAAGCCCACAGCGGCAAAGCCGAAAAAGACGCCCGAGCAGGTCGCCGAGGGGATCCGCAGACAGGAGGAGAACGACCGCCGCCAGCAGGACATCGCGATCGCCAACAAGTCCAAAAAGGCGCTGGCCAACCGGGTGACCAAAGCATTCCTGAAAGAGCACTGGCCTGACTTACTGACCCGGGGAGTTGACCGTCGCCCCATGGCAAAGGGCATCATCGAGCAGATCCTGACCCGAGGCGCAGAGCTGGACATGCCGCCAGAGGCAGACCGCAAAGCCGTCCGTCGCATCCTGGGCATTGTCACGGGTACCAGCTCGTACCAGCAGAGCCTCATCGACCAGTGCATGCGCTACGACCTGGACGGCAACCCCACCGAACCAGCAACCCCGGAGGAGGCCGAAAACGCCAAAGCCCGCCTGACAGAGATCAAGGCATTCCGGCGCAAGGCACGCCAGGCGAAGGGCGAAAAAAAGGGCGCATAACGCGCCCCGTCTCACCGTTTCACCGCCCTGTCGACCGGGGCTGTTCCCGTCTCACCCAGCGCCACGTAGGCGCAGCACGACGCTCTGCAGCACGGCGAGCAGCTGCGACACGTTGAGCCTGTCCCCTTGCCCGTCGGGCAGCAATGACCCCGTCGGGGATCACCACCTCAGGAATGACCAGGCGCGAGACAGCAAATTCACTCATCGCCACCCCCGAACGTCTCGGACAGGTTCACGCCGTTTGCACGCTGCTCCAGCGCCTCGCCAGCCGCAGCAACATCGGGATCCGAAGCAACCAGCTCCCGGGTGCGCTTGCGCTGGAACCGCAGTCCCAGCGCGTACAGAGACGCATCCGAACGGACGAAAGCATCCGTCTGGCCACCCGCAGCGAGCGATCCCCGGAACCTGCCAAGCGCCCGCCGCTCAGTGACCGATCGATCGCCCGGGTGGAGCCGCAGAACGGGCAACAGCCAGATCAGCTCCAGCCGTTGCGAGCGCGTGATCCTGCTGGACAGCGGCATCAACACCTCGCCCTGCAGGTGACGCGGCAGCTCACGCATTCCAGTCAATACCACGCGCAGCCGGTGACAGCGTCATGCCGCCCGCATGAACCTGACGGCGCACCTCGGCAAACGCCGGAGCACGCGCCGCGTCTGGCATCCCACGAGAGGACGTCAACACGCCGTCAAGTAACACCAGGTCAGCCGGTGCCACACCCGCCGCTTTCATCTCGTTCAGGAACGCCGCGTCCTGGATGGACTGCGCACGCGCACGGTGAACCGCTTCGGTCGGAGACGCCACCGGAGCCCCGATCGGCGCGAACGTCTGCGCTGCGCCGCCTGTCTCCACCACTGTCTCGACCACCGACGACAGCGGAGGGAGGCCAAAGTCATCAGCGCCGGTGGATTTGGTCAGCGTCTTGCAACCTTTAACGTCGTTCATGCGCTTACGGTGGAGAGACGCGATCGCCTCGTCCTCCTCCAGCTCCCCGGCGGGCTTTTTGCCCTTCTTGCCGCCCTTCAGGTCGGGATCCAGAGATTGCTTTTTGAAAGCGCCGGCCCCGTCAGATTTTGCCAGCGTCGCCTCATTGCGAAGCCGGTCACACAGGAGTTTGAAAGCAGACATTACACACCCTCCATGCCACGGTTACGGCGCAGGATTTCAATAGCGCCCTGCGTGGCGAAAATTTGGTTAAGACGGCGGTCAGGCGCGATCACGGTACGGTACAGGCCGCGCCCGCCGTCGGTTTCAGCGAGCGTCGTCGCCTCGTCCATCGCCAGCTTGAGAAGCAGCTCGATACGCTGCACGCGAACGGAGTGCGCCCAGTTGAACAGCGCCAGCGCAGCCGCCGCGTCACGGCGATCGGCATCCTGCAGCAGGGTGTCACGCTCCCGGGCCACGTCGGCCTCAGCAGCCTCAGCAACAACCAGCTCGGCCTCGATGTCAGGCAGCAGGAACGACGCAACACCCGCGTCGGGGCTCACCGGCTCGCCAGCACGCAGCGCAGCCTTGCCGTCGGCGATCAAGCCCCGCAGCCGTTCGGCCTCGGTCTTGAGCCCTTCCACCACGCGAGCGGCGTCCAGCCGTCGCGCCTCTACGTCGGAAGCGGCCTGACGCATTTCACGCGCAGCCTGACGATCAGCGAGCGCCGAAAGCTGAGTGGAGGAGTTCGGGTCTACCCGCAGGGACGGGAGGTCATAAACGGGAAAATGGTCACTCGCCATTTCAGCAAGCGTGGTACGCAGCCAGGCCGCGTCCGGGCATTCAGTTTTGATTTCGGTCATGGTTTGGTTCTCAGCAAGTTATCAGCAAAGCGGCAGCAAACGCCGCTCAGACAGCATGCCGTCACGACGCAGCGCAGACATCAACGCAGAGGGCGCAGGGCTCTCGCCCAGCGCGGGGAGCCGCCTGGAGGCCGTCGCTAATCCCCTACATTTCAGGACACCCAACAGAACGACGAAAAAGACACTTTAGCGATAGACTTTCGATACAGTTGTGGCATGTTGTGTCGAAAGAGACGTATCGGTCAGAGGAGAGAAAAAAGTGAACAAAACATACGGTTACGTTCGCGTATCAACCGACGAACAAACCAGCAACAGCCAGCGAGACGCCATCATCGCCCGGTTCCCAACCGCCTCCATCCTTGCCGACGACGGGATCAGCGGGACGGTACCACCACGCGAGCGCCCTGCCCTCGGCATCCTCTTGAACCAGTTGCTGCAGGAGGGCGACACCCTGGTCATTTACGCGATCGATCGCATCGGCAGGAACGCCAGGGACACCCTCGAGCTGGTCGAGGAGCTGGAGAAGCGGAAGATCACCCTGGTCAGCATCCGCGAGGGCGTCGACCTGAGCAGCGCCGTCGGACAGGCGGTACTCGGCGTAATGGCCAGCTTCGCCCAGATGGAACGCAAGCTCATCCTCGAACGCCAGGCAGCAGGTATCGAGGCAGCAAAGAGCCGAGGCCAGAAGTTCGGACGCCCGACCAAGATCGGAGCGAAGGAAGCCGGGGAGATTGTCATGCGCCGCGCCATGGGAGTGCCGATCGCCACCATAGCCAAACAGCTAAACCTAAGCCGGAGCGCGATTTACCGCCATCTTGAGAAGGTCGACGCGGTCGCGCCGGAGTAAGAGAGAGATCGCGGCGGTGGTACTCGCTAAAGTCACCGCCGCAACCCAGGCCCGGGGAAGTGTGAGAGCCAACCCGGGCATCACCAACCACCCGTTAGAGGTTTAATGACATGCAGAGCATACAACAGACCACCCCTGCCCGCTACCCGGGCCTGAGCATCGAACACGGCGAGATCCGCCAGTTTGGCAAGCCGCGTCATTGCGCCGCCAACCGCCGAGGCCAGTACCAGACTACCCTCCGCGACCAGGCAGGGCGATACCGCACCGTCAGCATCATCAGCCTTTACGCATGGGAAGCATGACCATAACGAAAGCCTTACAGGTGTAAGCAGCAAGCAATAACAAAAGCCTTACGCCATTACGAACCAATTACAGGGGCGCGGAAGCGCCCCATTCACCAGAACGCACCAGAGCCATTCTAAGCGCCTCAGCCACAAAAACACCCAACCGCACGACCACGCACGCACAAACGCCGTGTACCCCCCAAAAACCCCCGCCATTTTCAGCGCGTGACGTTTCAATACGGGAGAGAAACCAACCGGAGCAGGAACCATGAAGAAATACACCACCGAACAGAAAGCCCAGGCGCTCAGGCTACTGGAGCAGGACGGCGCAACCAGTGCCACCGTCGCACGCACCATGGGGATCCCACCCCGCACCGTTCGCCGATGGGCGAGCGAGAAGGCCGCAGCACCCAGCAACGTCCTCAGCATCGAGGAGATGCGGAAACGCGCCGCCGCCGCCGTCGAGGCCACACCACAGGCCGCGATCCGACGCCTTAAAAACCACTTTGTACAGCAGCAATTTGACCTGCTACAGCGCCACGCAAAGGACTTGCAAGCCCTCCGCAGCGCATCGTTACAGGCCATGCTGGAGAAGGACGCCACCATGGTCAAAGCGATCAGCGGCCTCATGACCGCCCTGCTCAAAGCGCAGGAACGCGAACGCCTCATCTACGAGATCAAGCCGGGCACCGAGGCCGACATCATGCGCGAGGGCATGAACCGCAAACAACAATGACCGCCATGACCGAAATGACCGCCATGTGACCGTTTTTGTGACCGCCAAAACCCGGGAGCCCACGGAATA
>OGGZ01002452.1_pt1 | contig 12681 bp, 10 predicted proteins | sample 1571371 | NCBI WGS metagenome assembly OGGZ01 (sample SAMEA2582025, study PRJEB24529) | metagenome | biome: Human gut stool | place: China | collected 2011
TCCTGCGACTGGGACAGAGAACGTTTTACAATGGACGAGGGCTGTTCAAAGGCTGTACAGGAAGTATTTATCAAATTATACGAAAAAGGACTCATTTACAAGGGCTCCCGTATTGTCAACTGGTGTCCGGTATGTAATACTTCCATTTCCGATGCAGAAGTAGAACATGAGGAACAGGCAGGACATTTCTGGCACATCAATTATCCGGTAGTTGGCGAAGAAGGCAGATTTGTTGAAATCGCAACGACCAGACCGGAAACACTGCTCGGCGACAGTGCGCTGGCTGTAAATCCAAACGATGACCGTTACAAGGATTTAGTCGGCAAAATGGTTGAACTGCCTTTAACAGACAGACAGATTCCAATTATTGCAGATGAATATGTTGATATGGAATTTGGTACAGGTGTCGTAAAGATTACACCGGCACATGACCCGAACGACTTTGAAGTCGGCAAGCGCCACAACCTTCCGGAGATTAACATTTTAAATGATGATGCAACCATTAATAATCTCGGCGGCAAGTACGCAGGCATGGACAGATATGAAGCTAGAAAAGCCATGGTGGCAGACCTGGACGCACAGGGCTTACTGGTTCGTGTAGAAGACCATGTACACAATGTAGGTACACACGACAGATGTAAGACAACGGTTGAACCGATGATTAAACAGCAGTGGTTTGTTAAAATGGACGAGCTGATTAAGCCTGCCGTAGAGGGCGTAAAGAACGGTGACATCGAATTAATGCCTGCTTCTATGGACAAGACTTATTTTAACTGGACAGACAATATCAGGGACTGGTGTATTTCAAGACAGCTCTGGTGGGGACACAGAATCCCGGCATATTATTGCAAGGACTGCGGCGAGATGACAGTTTCAAGAGAAGCAGTATGCACCTGCCCGAAGTGCGGCAGTAAAAATGTAGAGCAGGACCCGGATACACTGGATACATGGTTTTCATCTGCATTGTGGCCGTTCTCAACACTGGGCTGGCCGGATAAGACACCGGAACTGGAATATTTCTATCCGACAGACGTACTTGTAACCGGTTATGATATCATTTTCTTCTGGGTAATCCGTATGATTTTCTCAGGCTATGAGCATATGGGTGAAAAGCCGTTTGGCAAGGTATTATTCCACGGTCTTGTAAGAGATTCACAGGGCAGAAAGATGAGTAAGTCTTTAGGAAATGGTATTGACCCGCTGGAAGTTATTGATAAGTACGGTGCAGATGCACTCCGTTACACACTGATTACAGGAAATGCACCGGGTAACGATATGCGTTTCTACTGGGAAAGAGTTGAAGCGAGCCGTAACTTTGCAAATAAAGTATGGAATGCTTCCCGTTTCATTATGATGAATATGGAGAAAGCGGAGAATTTAACGGCGGCAGATAAGTGGATTCTTTCTAAAATGAACAATTTAATTCAGGAAGTAACAGATAATATGGAGAAATACGAACTCGGTATTGCTGTTGCGAAGTTAAATGATTTTATCTGGGAAGAATTCTGCGACTGGTATATCGAAATGGTAAAACCACGTCTGTACAATGACGAAGATACCACAAAGAAAGCGGCTATCTGGACATTAAAGAAGGTACTGATTGATGCATTAAAGCTGCTTCATCCATATATGCCGTTTATTACGGAAGAAATTTTCTGCAATATTCAGGATGAAGAAGAATCTATTATGATTTCTGCATGGCCGGTATATTCAGAAGCATTTAATTTTGCGGAAGATGAAAATGCAATCGAAACCATTAAGCAGGCAGTACGTAATATCAGAAATGTCCGTGCGGAAATGAATGTTGCACCGAGCCGTAAGGCAAAGGTATTTGTTGTATCCGAAGATGCGAAGATTCGTGATATTTTTGAAAACGGTAAAGTCTTCTTTGCAACACTCGGTTATGCCAGTGAAGTGGTTATTCAGCAGGATAAGAGCGGAATCCCGGATGATGCCGTATCAACGGTTATCCCGGATGCAGTTATCTACATTCCGTTTGCAGAGCTTGTAGACATCGACAAAGAGATTGAACGTTTACAGAAGGAAGAAAAGAAGTTAAACGGTGAAATCGCAAGATGTAACGGTATGTTAAACAATGAGAAGTTTACATCCAAAGCACCACAGGCAAAGATTGACGAAGAAAAAGCAAAGCTTGAAAAGTATACACAGATGCTTGCACAGGTACAGGAACGTTTAAAGACACTTGTCAAATAAGCATACGGCTGATATACTAAAAATAGTTACTGAAAGTATAAGCAAACGCCGTGCAGACGGCAGAAAAGAGGTTGTTATGTCAGCAAAAAAGATGCATGCAATTCCATATGCACAGTTTTCAACAGAAATGCGCAGCGGTAAGATTATTAAAATCGATGACGGATTTACAAAGCTGTTAGGCTACACAGAAGACGATGTAAAGAATGGTCTGGTATTTAAGCAGTTTGTACCGGATTTAGAATACAGTGAAATTATTGCAGAATTAAGAGAGCAGTTTATTGAGAAAAAATATGCCTGCTATCGTCATGAGGTTGTATCAAAGACCGGAGAAATCCGCATGATTGTTGCATTTTTCACAATTCAGAACAAGCTGTTAAACGGTCACCGCGTACTGGAAGTCAGTGTTGCGGATATTACGGATTACACACATTTTCCTGAAACACAATAAAAAATAACAGGCTGCACGGAAATTTTTAAAAGTTTCCGTGCGGCATTTTTCACACATCAAGCTTTGCTTGATGTTGGATAATTGGTTTTTGAGGAAAATGATTGTAGGAATGGAGATAAGGTTATGGAATTTCAGTTTTCTAAAAGAGCGGAAAGCTTTCAGCCCAATATTTTTAACATTTTAAATGAAAAAAGACAGGCGCTCATAGAAAGTGGAAAAAAGATATACAATATGTCTGTAGGAACACCGGACTTTCCGCCGGCACAGCATGTATTGGACGTAGTCAGTGAAGCGGCAAAAAATCCGGAGGAATACAAGTATTCGCTGGGAGATACCGGGGAGCTGTTATCGGCTGTAGAGGGCTGGTATCAGAACCGCTACGGTGTTACCTTGCAGGATGATGAGATTTTATCACTGGCAGGCTCGCAGGAGGGCTTTGCCCATGTCGCACTGACACTGTGCGACCCCGGTGATGTGGTTTTAGTGCCGAATCCCGGCTATCCGGTATTTGAAGCGGGTCCTTTTTTAAACGATGCGAAGATTGCGTATTATGAGTTAGATAAGACAAATCATTACGCACCGGCATTGGATAAGATTCCGGAGGAACTTGCAAAAAAAGCAAAGATGATGGTGGTTTCTTATCCGCTCAATCCGACCTGCACCTGCATTGAAAAGGCAGATTACGAAAAGATTATTGCATTTGCAAAGAAGTATAATATTGCAATTATTCATGATAATGCGTATTCAGAGATTGAATATGACGGCAGAACGGGATTTTCATTCCTTTCCGTGCCGGGAGCTAAAGAGGTCGGCATTGAATTTAATTCGCTGTCAAAGACCTATAATCTGACGGGAATCCGCATTTCCTTTGCATTGGGAAATAAAGAGCTGATTCAGAAGTTTAAGACAGTCCGTTCACAGTTTGACTACGGAACGAGCTTTATTGTGCAGAAGGCGGCTGTTGCTGCACTGACAGGTCCACAGGACGGAGTAAGAAAGCAGTGTGCGGCTTATGAAGAGCGCAGGGATGCGCTGTGCGGCGGTTTAAACGGCATCGGCTGGCAGGTTCCGTATTCAGAAGGTACGATGTTTGTATGGGCGCCGCTTCCAAAGGGATATACCTCATCAGAAAAGTTCTGCATGGATTTACTGGAAAATACAGGGGTGCTTTGCACGCCGGGCAGTGCATTCGGAAGCGAGGGCGAAGGTCATGTGCGTTTTGCGTTGGTACTTCCACCGGAAGAAATTAAAAAGGCTGTAGAAGCAGTAGGAGCGTGGTTATGAAAGATACCGTATATTTTATTGTGATATCGTTAATCATGGTTGTGATGGCATATTTTGTGGCATTTGGCTGTGAGAAGCTGATTGAAAAGAAAACTCATGTCAAATTTTCATCGGAAAAGACGAAGGTCAACAAGCTGGTGATTATGGCAATGCTTTCTGCGGTGGCAGTGGTATTGATGTATTTTGATTTCCCGCTGGTATTTTTAGCGCCGGGATTTTATAAGCTGGATTTCAGTGAAGTTCCGGTTTTAATCGGTTCATTTTTATTAGGACCGTGTGCGGGTGTCATTATTGAAGCCGTCAAAGTGTTACTGCATATGTGTCTGAAAGGAACGACCACGGCATTTGTCGGGGATTTTGCAAATTTCATCTTAGGCTGTGCGTATGTTGTACCGGCGGCAGTGATTTATCATTTACATAAAACGAAAAAAATGGCGGTTGTATCACTGATAGCAGGCGGTGTTATTTTAATTATCAGCGGAACACTGTTAAATGCCTTTTATCTGCTGCCGAAATATTCGCAGTTATACGGTATGCCGGTTTCGGCGTTTATTGAAATGGGCAGTAAGATTAACGGTTCAATCCACAATCTTTTTTCGTTTGTTGCACTGGCAGTTGCACCGTTTAATTTGATAAAATCAGCGATTGACGGCGTAGTGACATTTGTTTTGTACAAATATTTAAGCAGACATTTAAAGGAAACGGTATAAATTTTCAAAAAGATGTCCATACTGTAGAAGAAATCTTTTAACGTGTGGAGGTTCTTATGAAAAAATGTAAACTGGCACTGGTCGGGTTACTGCTTGTACTGAGTATGGGCGTACTTGTGGCGTGCGGAAATGAAAAAAATGAAGAAACCGGGAGTAATACTGATTCAGGAAACAACCATGAGTCAACCGGTGTGATTGAAGAAATTGTAACTGATGCGGCAACCGGTGTGAAGGATGCGGTTACGGAAGCCGGTACAATTTTAGAAGATGCCGGACGCGGTGTGGAGGATTTGTTTAGCGGAAATGCCGAGGAGCAGATGACCGATTCCACACTGGAACAGACAATGCCAAGATAGGCAGTATCATAGACGAGTTGTAAAAGACATGAGTTTTTCGTAAAGCTCATGTCTTTTGCCGTTGGGAACATGGCACTTATCATTGTGATTTTAGTGTCAGAACAGTTTTGGTGCTGGACAGGCGGTGCGGATTTGTAGACATCAGGGCATGAGATATGATATACTGTGAGCATGTCGTGTGCCGTACCGGAGGAAATCGGAAGGAATTGCTGTGCGGCATGAACAGACAGCGAATATAGGATTGCAGAAATGAGGAAGGTGCTTTATGAAGCATGGATATGTAAGAGCAGCGGCGCTGACACCGGTTATCCGGGTGGCGGACTGCGAATATAATACACAGCAGGTATTAGAAGGCATGAAGGAGGCATTTGCAAAAAAGGCGAAGGTTGCCGTATTTCCGGAAATGTGTCTGACGGGATATACCTGCAATGATTTATTTTTACAGGAAGTATTAATAAACGGTGCATTAGAGGGCTTGGAAAAACTGGTTGCATCATCGAAAGAAATGCCGGGCATGGTCAATGTAGTCGGACTTCCGTTTACTTATGCGGGAAAACTCTACAATGTGGCGGCAGTTTTCTGTGGCGGAAAATTATTGGGGCTTGTGCCGAAGAAATTCCTGCCAAACTACGGCGAATTTTATGAAAGAAGACAGTTTACACCGGGCTTTGAAACGTGTGTAACGGTTGAAATATCTGGACAGCGTGTTCCGTTTGGCATGAATCAGTTATTTGTATGCAAAAATATGAAGAATTTTGTAATTGCGGCAGAAATCTGTGAGGATTTGTGGACACCGAATCCGCCGGTAACGGCACATGCCATGCATGGCGCAACGATGCTTGTAAATTGTTCTGCCAGCAATGAAACGATTGGCAAGGCATCATACCGCAGGGAATTGGTAAAGGGCGAGTCGGCAAGACTGGTGAGTGCCTACATTTATTCGAGTGCAGGCGAGGGCGAATCCACGCAGGATATTGTCTTTAGCGGACACAACCTGATAGCGGAAAACGGCACACTGCTTTCAGAGGCAGAGAAATTTGCCAATCAGAATGTGTATGCCGATATTGATTTGGAAAGAATTGCATTTGAAAGAAGAAGAATGTCTACATTTACGGTGGATACAGACTGTTCCGGCTATACGGTGACGGAATTTGAAACGGTCGTGGAGGATTTGGATTTAATCCGGTATTTTGACAAAGCGCCGTTTGTGCCGTCAGATATAGCGGAACGTAACAGCCGGTGTGAGGAAATTTTAGATATTCAGACATACGGATTGAAAAAACGTCTGGAGCATACAAAGTGCAAGAGTGCCGTTATCGGTATTTCCGGCGGACTGGATTCCACACTGGCACTGCTTGTAACCGTACGTGCATTTGATTTGCTGGGGCTGGACAGAAGCGGTATTACGTGCGTGACAATGCCGTGTTTCGGTACAACAGACAGAACGTATGGCAATGCAGTGACATTGACGAAAAGACTGTCCTGTACACTTCGTGAAATTAATATCAAAGCGGCGGTACATCAGCATTTTGCGGATATCGGACACGATGAGAGCCTGCACAATGTAACCTATGAAAACGGACAGGCAAGAGAGCGTACACAGATTTTAATGGACATTGCAAACCAGACAAACGGCATGGTTATCGGAACCGGCGATATGTCCGAGCTGGCACTCGGATGGGCAACATATAACGGCGACCATATGTCGATGTACGGTGTCAATGTTTCAATTCCAAAGACACTTGTGCGTCATTTGGTACGGTATTATGCGGATAATTGTAAGGATAAGGAATTGTCTGATACATTGCTTGATATTTTAGACACACCGGTCAGTCCGGAACTGCTTCCGCCGCAGGAAGACGGAACGATTGCGCAGAAGACCGAAGATTTGGTCGGTCCGTATGAATTACATGACTTTTATCTGTATCATATGCTGCGTTTCGGGGTACAGCCTAAGAAGCTGTTCCGTATTGCAAAGATTGCATTTGACGGTGAATATGCGCCGGAGGTAATTTATAAGTGGCTTCGGACATTTGTATGGCGCTTTTTTGCACAGCAGTTTAAACGCTCCTGTCTGCCGGACGGTCCAAAGGTGGGCAGTGTCGCCGTTTCGCCGAGAGGTGATTTGCGTATGCCAAGTGATGCGGCGGTGCAGTTATGGATAAAGCAGTTAGATGATATCCGGGAAGAATATCATTTTTAATTTACTATGAAAAGAGCGGCAGAAGACCGCATGAATGGAGGACATGAAAAATGGCAAAGAACAACCGGTCACAAAACCAGCAGGAACAAAAAGTAGTGACCAAGTATGACAAGAAAGTACAGAAACGAAAAGAAGCACAGCGCAAGGCAGAGCGGGATAAAAAAATAACCGTATTTGCCTGCATTGCGGCGGCAGCGGCAATTATCGTGATAGCAGTGTGTGTTGCGGTATCCAATTATACAAAGGTGCATAAGAAATTTATCGAAGTCGATAACACACCGGTCAGTCAGATTGAATTTGACTTTTACTACGGCGTGGCAAAATCAGATTTGTTAAATTCTTCTTTATACGGCACAATGACATACGCATCTTATTTCACATCTTATATGGGATATGATACAGGTAAATCCGATGCAAGCCAGAAATACGCTTCATCAGATAACACATGGTATGACTATTTTGCCAATACGGCAGTTACGAAAATCAAGGAATTTAAGGCGTTAAACAAGGCAGCGGACGATGCCGGTTTTACATATAATACGCTGGAAGATGATTATAACAGTTTTATTGAAAATATTGCATCCGAAGCAGACAGCAACAGTATCAGTGTAGGGGAAGCCTATAAGGAGCTGTTTGGCAGTCATGCAACAGAAAGCAGTATTAAGCCGTATGTAGAGAAATATTTAAAAGCGGCGGCTTATCAGGAAGAATTGCAGACAACACTGGCGGCAACCGATGATGAAGTAGCAGCTTATTATGCCGAAAATAAGGATAACTACGATACGGTAGATTACCGCTCATTTACAATTACGGCAGAAACATCCGGTGATACGGCAAGTCTGGCGGCGGCAAAGACGAAAGCAGATGCCATGGCGGCGGCTGTAACAGATGAAGCTTCCTTTGCACAGGCATGTACCCAGTATGCCGCAACCGATGAAGATAAGGAAAAATATGCAGACGAAACAGCTTCTTTAAGCAAGAGTGCAAAAAAATCTTCCGTAACCAATTCATCGCTTGCAGACTGGTTATTTACACAGGACAGAAAAGCCGGTGAAGTAACGGTCATTGAAGATACAGACAATTCAGCTTACATTGTGGCATATTTTATCAGCCGCAGTTATGATGAAAGCAACAATACAACGATTGCAAACCAGCTTCTTTCGCAGAAGTATAACGAGCTGATTACCGGTTACACAGACAATATGAGTGTAAACAATATCAAAAACAGAATTAAAATGCTTTCAGAATAAGAAAGGATTATGGCAAAGTGAAACTGGATTTGGGAAATTATCGGTGTGCAATTTTTGATTTGGACGGAACACTGCTTGATTCTACGTGGGTGTGGGAAAAGATTGATATTGATTTTCTTGCAAAACGTGGAATCGCCGTTCCGGCAGATTATATGCAGGAAATCCGTAACCACAATTTTATTACTGGTTCAAAATATGTCATTGAACGCTTTCATCTGAATGAAAATGCAGAGGATATTGCAGCAGAGTGGCATGAAATGGCACAGGAGCAGTACGATAATGTGATTACGTTAAAACCGGGAGCCGGTGCATTTTTAAGAAAATTAAAGGCACAGGGCATGAAATTGACGGTGGCAACCTCGTCTACGCATACGCTGTTTGAAAAATGCTTAAAACGCAACGGCATCTATGATTTGTTTGACAGCTTTACAGAAACGCATGAGGTAGAGCGTGGCAAGGGATATCCCGATGTCTATGAACTGGCAGCTTTACGCTGTCAGACGGATACGGCACACTGTATCGTGTTTGAAGACATTTTAAAGGCAGTGCAGGGCGCAAAAAAAGGCGGATTTTATACGGTTGCCGTGTATGATGCGGCATCCGCGCAGGAGCAGGAAGAAATTAAAAAATTGTGCGACAGATATATTTATGGATATGAAGAATTGGAGTAGAAATGCAGAAGAAGTATTTATTATTTGACTTAGACGGAACACTGACCGATTCTAAGCTTGGCATTACTAGATGTGTGCAGTATGCACTGAAATCACTGGGCATTGACGAACCGGATTTAGACAAGCTGGAGTGTTATATCGGACCGCCGTTAATCGACAGCTTTCAGCGTTATCACGGTTTAAGCTTAGAGCAGGCGCAAATCGGTGTGGCTAAGTACAGAGAGCGTTTCCGTGACACGGGAATTTTTGAAAACGAAGTGATTGCGGGAATCCCGGAAGTTTTAGAGGAATTAAAGAAGCGCGGCTATGTCATGGCGCTGGCAACATCTAAGCCGGAAGAATTTGCACTGCGTATTACAAAGCATTTTCATCTGGCACAGTATTTTGAGATTGAAGTGGGCAGTGGCATGAACGGAGAACTTAAGTACAAGGCAGATGTCATTGCGGAAGTGTTAAGACGCATTGCACAAAAGCACCCGGAGCAGGACATGGCGGAAATTGAAGCCGATTCGGTAATGATTGGCGACCGCGTGCATGATATTGAAGGTGCAAAGAAGTGTAAGATTGAGTCGGTCGGCGTGCGTTTTGGATTTGCAAAGCCGGGCGAACTTGAAGAAGCAGGCGCAGATGAAATTGTGGCAACACCGGAGGAACTGCTGGAGGTGTTTGGGTAAAGCCTTGAAAATAGACATTTATTTTTAAAATGTGCATATAATAGTATATACATTATTGAAAATTTTTATATGTAGATAATTACAAAAGCATAATTTCTATGTTATGATTACATTGTAAAAGACAGTAATAAAAATTACTGGTTTTGAAATTATTGAAACAGAAGCAGCATAACAGGACAGCAATCAATCTACGATTGCTGTCCTGTTTTTGCGTGATACGGAGAAAATGTAAAAAACAGAAATTGCTGCTTGACAAATGGATATATTCGAGGTACTATTAATTCACAGTAATCCTACTAAACATATATGATATAAGAAAAGAGAGGAAATTGATATGGGTAAAATAACAGAAAGCGCATTAGAATTAGTTGGAAAAACACCGTTATTAAGAGCGTCAAGATATGCAAAAAACGTTGGAGCAGAGCAGGCAGATGTTTTAGTAAAGCTGGAATATTTGAATCCGGCAGGTTCCGTAAAGGACCGTATCGCACTGGCAATGATTGAAGATGCAGAAAAGAACGGTATTTTAAAGCCGGGTGCAACAATCATTGAACCGACATCAGGTAATACCGGTATCGGTCTTGCGGCTGTTGCGGCAGCAAAGGGTTATAAGGCAATCCTTACACTGCCAGAAACTATGAGTGTAGAAAGAAGAAACCTGTTAAAGGCTTATGGTGCCGAACTGGTGCTGACAGAAGGCGCAAAGGGCATGAAGGGCGCTATCGCAAAGGCAGAAGAATTAAGAGATTCCATTCCGGGTGCTGTTATTTTAGGACAGTTTGTCAATAAGGCAAATCCGGCGGCTCATAAGGCAACAACAGGACCGGAAATCTGGGAACAGACAGACGGCAAGGTTGACATTTTTGTAGCAGGTGTCGGTACAGGCGGAACAATCACAGGTGTCGGCGAATACTTAAAATCACAGAATCCTGATGTAAAGATTGTTGCTGTAGAACCGGCATCCAGCCCGGTACTTTCAACAGGTACAGCAGGTCCTCACAAGATTCAGGGAATCGGCGCAGGCTTTGTTCCGGAAGTGTTAAACACAGATGTATATGATGAAATCATCACAATCGAAAACGAAGATGCGTTTGATGAGGGCAGAAGATTTGCAGTCAGCGAAGGTATTCTTGTCGGTATTTCATCAGGTGCAGCTTTAAAGGCGGCTTCTATTTTAGCCGCAAGACCGGAAAATAAGGGCAAGACAATCGTTGCATTATTACCGGATTCAGGTGACAGATATTTATCAACACAGTTATTTAACCGCTAAGGAGCCGCAGAAAAACTCATGGAAAACAGAATTGAAAAAATAAAGAAAATGCAAAAGGAAAAAGATGTTGTCATTCTGGCCCATTATTATGTGGACGGTGCCGTACAGGAAATTGCGGATTATGTAGGAGATTCGTTTTATTTAAGTAAGGTTGCCACACAGGTTACACAGCAGAATATTTTGTTCTGCGGTGTATCCTTCATGGGCGAAAGTGCCAAAATTTTAAATCCGGAAAAGAACGTGGTAATGGCAGATGCCCACGCAGACTGCCCAATGGCACATATGGTTACGGTAGAACAGATAGAACAGGTCAGAAAAGAAAATCCTGACGTTGCCGTAGTCTGTTATGTCAATTCAACCGCAGAAATTAAGGCAGTGTCCGATGTCTGTGTGACATCATCCAATGCCGTGAAGGTTGTAAAAAATCTTCCGGAGCAGAATATCTTTTTTGTGCCGGATAACAATTTAGGCAGATATGTGGCAAAACAGCTGCCGGAAAAGCATTTTATCTTCCATGACGGTTTTTGTCATGTACATAAGAGTATTCATGCAGAAAATGTAAAGGCAGCAAAGGAAGCACATCCGGAAGCGCTGGTGCTTACGCACCCGGAATGTACGGAAGATGTTATCGAACTTTCGGATTTTGTAGGCAGTACATCGGAAATTATTGATTACGCGACAAAGAGTGTTGCCGACCGTTTTATTATCTGCACGGAAATGGGTGTGTTCTTTGAGTTACAGCAGAAGAACCCTGAAAAGAAATTTTATTCAGTCGGACACAGACAGTTCTGTCCGAATATGAAGAAAGTGACATTAGAGCGTGTCGAAGAAGCACTTGAAAAAATGCAGCCATACGTTGAAGTTCCGCAGGATGTATTGGAGGCAGCCGCAAAGCCGTTAAAGAGAATGTTAGAGCTGGCGGCAAAGTAAATAAGTGGCAAAGCAGCCTGTATGCGCCTGCCGGGGGAAATATCCGGTGGGTGTATGCGGGCTGTTTTTTGTCATAATAGGTGATTTTGCTGTGGAGAAAAGGTGGGTGATTTTTGTAAACAGTTATGTTATAATAATAGAAAATATAGTATAAAGTATGATTGTTACAAGATTTGAGGAGGGATTATATGACTGCAAATTTATTCAGAGAATACGCATCAAATGAAAACAATGTTGATTGGAAAAATCATATTGAACGTGAAATACCGTTATATCAGCGTAAAAATGACATACGTTCAGAATATGAAAGAGATTACACACGTATATTACATTCACTTGCATACAGAAGATTAAAGCATAAAACACAGGTGTTTTTTAATATTGGTAATGACCATATATGCACAAGAATGGAGCATGTACAGCATGTGGAATCTGTCAGTTGTACGATAGCAAAGTATCTTGACACGTGCAATAGCAATGGGACATGATTTGGGACATGCACCGTTTGGACATGAAGGGGAGGTTGAATTAACGAATATAAGAAATGAACTGGGCTTAGATGATTTTTGGCATGAGAGAAACAGTTTACGTATAATAGATAATATTGAACTGCTTGAAGATGATAGCAGTAATTATCAAAATTTAAATCTGACATACGCAGTCAGGGACGG